>VFQQ010003426.1_pt1 | contig 15412 bp, 8 predicted proteins | sample 3512341 | NCBI WGS metagenome assembly VFQQ01 (sample SAMN10412373, study PRJNA504923) | tailings metagenome | isolation source: Relicate 2 Philex TSF1 revegetated site | place: Philippines: Tuba, Benguet | collected 2017-08-29 | reverse complement strand
GGTGATCTTGCCGCCCGTAAGCGTTACTGTCGGAGTCGTTACGTCTTTTTCTACTACTACCGTCTTCGAGGTTTTACAACCCGTTGACGTCAGCGTTACTTCTACAGTATAAGTACCTTCCTTGGTCGTACTGAAGCTGGCGACATTGCCAGGAGCTGTTACTCCCGCAGGTACCGTCCAGCTATAGGTTACGCCGGTATTCGGTGTTGATGTTGCCGCTACTGTTACACTGGTCGTCGCGCAGGTAATCTTACCACCCGTCAGCGTCACTGTCGGTGCAGTTATATCTTTTTCTACTTCTACCGTTTTGGAAGTCTTACAGCCTGTAGCCGTTACAGTTACTTCTACCGTGTACGTGCCTTCTTTAGTCGTACTGAAGCTGGCTACATTGCCAGGAGCTGTTGCGCCCGCAGGTACCGTCCAGCTATAAGTTACGCCGGTATTCGGTGTTGATGTCGCGGCTACCGTTACACTGGTCGTCGCGCAGGTAATCTTACCGCCGGTAAGGGTTACCGTTGGAGCTGTTTTATTCTCTGTTATGGTAGTAGAACCCGTAGCTTTACATCCGGTAGTGTTGATTTTTACCTCCACGGTGTAAGTTCCTGCTACAGTAGCCGTAAATGAGGATACATTTCCGGGGTTAGCAGCACCTGAAGGAACGGTCCATGTGTAGGTAACGCCCGAAGAAGGACTGGCCGACACGGTTATCAATGAACCCGCTGTACAGGTAATGGCGCCGCTGTTACTAACGCTAACAGTCGGCTTGGGGTTAACGGTTACAGAACCGGATCCGCTCCCGATACAGGAAGCCGAGTTAGTACAGGTAGCTGTGTAAGTGGTGGTCCCTGAAGCCGGTGAGACGGTAATACTGGTCCCTGTTCCGCCATTGGACCAGGTAATAGTTCCGGTACAGTTCGTAGCCGTAGCCGTAAGGACTGCCTGTTCGCCTGCGCAGATTGTAGCGCTGTTGACCGTAACCGTTGGCTTGGCCGGCTGAGTAATGGTGACGGATATCTGCTTCTTACAATTGCTTGAAGCAGTGTTCTTGTCATTTACATAAATAGTATAAGTTCCCGGAGCAAGACCGGTAAACTCATTTGAGTCCTGCCAGGTGGAGTTATTCCGGCTATATTCGTAGCTTCCGCTTCCGCCTGTTGCCGTTACTTTGATCTTGCCGTCATTGACTCCGCAAGACGCATCGGTCTTGGTATTCAGCGCAAGTGTCACGGGGCCGTAGCAGGTAGTGAAACTATTGGTGTCAAATTTAAGTGCGGCACCATTAGCATATCCTACGATCCGGATCTTTGTAGTGTTCGCAGGGATAGTACCCGTTATAGCTACATTTTGTGCCGACGGAAATATTGTAGTAATGTTAACAACAGTACTTGTAGAAATCACAGCTCCACCCGAATTGTAAAACTCGATGTATAGCTGTGACTTGGCCCAGGATCTGCTGATGGCATCATGTGTAGAGGCCTTAGCAGTGTACGTGTAGGATTTTCCGGGCATAAACCCGCTTTCTATATCCTGATAAACGTAAAAATTACGGGGATACCCGGTATTTGAAGACGACTGGTCTGAATTGTTCAGGATACCATAGTTTCCGTCAACCCATCCGCCGAAAATACCCCATTCATTATTTCCGGATGCTCCGGTTAAACCTGCCCATGTGCTTGCACCGGTCTGCTTGCTTGCTGTCCAGTTAGATAAGTTGCTGTCAAAGTTTGGATTTTTAACCAGATTGATCGAAGGACAATCGCAGGGTAGCGCATCACAACCCAGATTAACGGTGAGCGTTTTCGTACAGGAGGTAACAACTTTGTCTCTTATATATATGGTATGATTTCCTGAAGCTACATTGGAAAATACATTGGAATCCTGCCAGTTGCCGCTGTTGAGCTTATACTGATAAGTGCCGGTTCCGCCACTGGCTGAAACGGTAATGCTTCCGTTGCTCAGATCACAGTTAGGCTTCACTGTGGCCAGTGTACCATTAACTGCCGAAATACAAAGCTTAAGAACCGCGGTCTTAAATTTCAAAGCATTTCCTTTTGAATGCCCTACTACTCTTACTTTGGTAGCATTGGCCGGTAAAACAAAGGAAATAGTTCTTTCCAGGAAGTTAGGATAATTAGTATTTACAGAAACCGATGAGGATCTGCTTAACAAAGTGCTTCCGTTGTAAAACTCCAGGTACATTTCTGCTATCCTGCCGTTGCTGCTCGTAGCCTGGGCATGGGAAGTCATCAAAACAGAAAAATTATAAGACTGTCCCGGGATCATGCTGGTAGAGATATCCTGCCATGTATAGTAGTCGCTGTTTACATCACTCCCGTTCAGCATTCCGTAATCTCCATCGTCTACCAATCCTCCCGAAGGACTCATTTTCCAGTCATTAAGGGTCGCCGCTTTGAAGTCTCCGTTAATAACAAGGTTGTCCGAAGCGCAATCACAAGTGGTAGTCACCGGTGTCACTGAAGTTTCGAACTGCTGATAGTGCAACTCTCCACCGCTCATCTTAAAACTTGAAGCAACTACCTGCCCTTCTATGTAACCTTCGTTCTTAACCACATTGATACCGGTAGCAAACAGGGACCCGATCATGTACCTTCCGCCGGTATTCAGGGTCAGGGTCTTGCCGTCACCATTATGAAAATTCCAGACGATAAACCGGCCATCGGCCTTGTCGATGTTGGTGGTCATATTCGGAAGGCTCCAGGCAAAGTCTCCTCCCTGCATATCTACATTTATAACCACCGGCGCGGTTGCTGATGGCCTCATACTATAATAAAGCTCACCACCCGCACTGATAGTGGCCAGCTCTGCTTTGGTAAGATGCAATACATTGGTCACTCCTTCACTGATCACAAAACGGTACTTATTTCCTTCGTAATTGAAGGGATAAGCGTTTTCTGAGGCGCTCTTGAGCGATGTCGAATAGTTTCTGAACTGGGTGAAAACACTGGCAAAATCATACACATCCTCTTTTACGGATGCCTCTGACTGCTCACTGGTGTTCATGTTGATATTTACACCATTCCAGTTAGATGACCCGCTGCTGATGATTTTTTTCTCTGTCTGACTGTATTTGGAGTCAACCAGGTTTCTCACTTTGACATAGCGGTTCTGCAGGATGGAAACGGCTCCGGAAGTGTAGGTTACCCCTCCTTCCACGATCAGGCCGATGGTTCTGCTGTCGCCGGTCCCTTTGAAGGTATCCCGGTCATGAATGTTGAACCTGGCGTTTCCATTGATGATCAGCTTCCCTCCGACGGCAACGCCGCCTTCAGTTTCTCCGCTTGTCATCTCAAAATTACCTTCGGTAACTACGTGAAAACCTCTGGCGATTCCGGTGGGATTAAATTGTGCATTCAGACTTGCAAAAGGGAGAGGTGCGGCAAGGAAACCTGTCAGCACCCCCTTAAGCAGGAGGTTGTAGAGTTTTTTCATTTGTCAGTTAAGTAAAAGTTCACTCAATAACTATTTGTACGCTATTCCGTACTCCTTCCGGAAACGGATGTAAAACAAAAACTGGCATTATAATTGATACAGCGCTTGCGCCCTGTGCCAAACTTTAATTCCAGCCCATAATTGTGTAAAAAAGAAGATTTCAGGAGTTTTAGTAATAATGTAGCCCTAAATTCTTCACTCAATTCTAATTCAACAAAGTATATACTGCAAAAATCATGCTAAAAAAACATTCCGTCCGGCAAAAAAAGCTGCCGTACGAATAAAACCATTCGGAACTCTCTTTAAATCCTCTTTTTCACTTTCTTTGTAGCCTGAAAACAAAATTTAAAATCCTGTGAAACTCTGGCAAAAAGAAAATTCAAAGAAAACCAATGAGATCATTGAGAACTTCACCGTCGGGCGCGACCGTGAACTCGATATTTATCTGGCACCATATGATCTTCTGGGTTCAATGGCTCATGCCATTATGCTGGAAGACATTGAGCTATTAGGAAGGCAGGAGTTAAAGGCATTGTTAAGTGAGTGCAAGATAATATATCATGAGGCCATCAGTCAAGGTTTATTCGAAATAAATGATGGCATTGAGGACGTTCACTCCCAGATCGAATTCATGCTGACCGAAAGAATAGGTGATACCGGCAAAAAAATTCACAGCGGCCGATCCAGAAATGATCAGGTGCTGGTGGATCTGAAAATGTTTCTACGTGGCAAAATAGAGGAAGTAGTTGAACACACTGAAAGTCTCTTTAACGCCCTGATAAGACAAAGTGAAGCCCATAAAGATGACCTCCTGCCCGGATATACTCATCTTCAGATTGCCATGCCCTCCTCCTTCGGGCTGTGGTTCGGAGCTTATGCCGAGAGCCTGGTAGATGACCTCACCGTCCTTTCGGCGGCCTATAAAGTAGTCAACAAAAATCCGTTGGGGTCCGGTGCCGGTTACGGATCATCCTTTCCCCTCAAACGAAAGCTTACCACCATCCTCCTGGGCTTTGAAGAACTTAACTACAATGTGGTATATGCACAGATGACAAGAGGCAAGATGGAATACGTGGTTACTTCCGCGATCACCAACCTGGCCAATACACTTTCACGCCTGGCTATGGATGTATGCCTCTTCAACAGCCAGAACTTCGGGTATCTTATCCTGCCTGAAGAACTGACCACCGGCTCGAGCATCATGCCACACAAGAAGAATCCTGATGTGGCTGAAATTCTCAGAGGAAAAACCAACAGACTCAAAGCGCTTCCTGCAGAAATCGCCTTTGTCCAGAGCAATCTCCCCTCCGGCTACCACCGTGAAATGCAGCTCATCAAAGAGATTGTTATTCCTTTCTTCGATGAAATCCTGGAGTGCCTTAAAGTGACCGAGTTTATGGTGTCCAATCTGAAAGTCAAAAAGGATATCCTGAATGATCCTAAATTCAATTTATTGTTCAGCGTTGAAAACGTCAATAACCTTGTCGTCAAAGGAGTGCCTTTCCGTGATGCCTACCGGATCGTGGGAGGCCAGATTGAAAGCGGAGAATTTGTCCCTGAAAAGAACCTTCACCATACTCTTGAGGGGAGCATCGGCAACCTTTGCAATGACCACATCCGATCGATGATGAAGCAGACCATCTCTTCCTTTCAGTTTTCGAGGGTACATGAAGCTTTCGAAAAACTCCTGAACTGGGAAGTCGATTAATCAACAAACGGTTCCAAAAAGAAAGACAGGATAGTCATACACCACTGATAAAAAAGAAAGGCCTCTCCGAAGAGAAGCCTTTCTTTTTTATATCTGCTCAGTTAAAATCAATAACATTTGGAAGAAGTAGAGCCGTCGCTGCAACAACGCTTGAAGATCTTGGAAAGTTTCTTCGCCTCTTTGGCAGTCAGGCTAACATATACTCTGCCATAATCTCCTACCATTACATCCTGTTTTGTAAAACTGTGTGTAAGGTTAACAGGTACTTTGATATCTTCTACAGGCTTGGTGCTTCCGTTATTACAAACCTCAACATAATGAGTAAGGTTGCTTTCTCCGTTGACTTTATAATGAAGGGAAGAATTAGCAGGCACTGAATACGTTCCAAGACAGATGTATTTGTCTGCAACCTCTCCTTTTCTGAGTTTACCATCTTTTTTGAAAGTTCCTATGATCGTAACTTCTTTAGTAAGCGCTTTAGAAGATACATCCTCTACACTCGCTTTACCGCTCAGGTTCAACGCCTGTTTGATACAATCTCCCGGCTTACCGCCGCCCACAGTACCGGCCTCTGAAGCAGTGGTAGCATCAGAAATACGGGTGAAAGAAGGCGCAGGAGTTGATGAAGTAGTCTCAGCAGGGCAAACACCGTAAACTTTCTTCAGACTCTTGAATTGCTTTTTATTGACATTCAGCTGAATCTTACCATTGCTTCCGACAGTAACATCCTGGTCAGAAATATTGAAACCAAGGTTTACCGGAAGTTTCAGATTAAGCGGAGATACCACACCACTGCCGTAGTCACAAACCTCTATAACTTTGGAATGACTGACATTGGCATTCACCGCAAATTCATACTCTGATCTCAAAGGAACAGACAGGTTACCCAGACACAGTGTAGTAGATTCAAATGTAGCTACGACAGGCACTTCTTTTCTGGTGTTGAATACATCAGCACCTTTGGCCTCACCGGTTCCGGAGAAATTAATAGTCTGTGTTTTACAGTCAGACTTAGGAAGTACGGCAACAGGAGTAACAACTCTTGTGGCAGGATCATAAAAGGCGTTACCACATTTCTTCATGATATACACGTGGCATGACCCGTCTTTGGAAGTCACCTTGAACGTTTCGAAATCTCTTCCAAGTACAGACCATCTGTATTTGTGTCCTCTGTAATAAGCACCCATCCAGCCTGTTCTTCCTGCGGCAAGGATTTCCGGGGTAATTTTCGAGGCACCGAATGCGGGGTCATTAAAACCGGTATAACCCAGACCAATAAGCAAATCATCAATTTCTCTCCGGCTGCTTCTCAGATTCCTTGTGTGTACTTTTTTAAGATGACTGTAAGCAGCAGCGGCTGTGTGCTTCGGAATTTCTCCGAACTGTGGACTGGTTCCAAGACGTTTAAGTACAACTGGCGGACTTAGAGACGGATCTCCGAAAACTTGGTGAATTGTGGCACTACATGGCTTTTCTGATTGTGCAATAGAAACAACTGTGCTTACTAATAGTAATACAATAGTGTTAATAATATGCATTTTCCTTTTCATTGTGAGAAAAATTTACTGCTTTAAAATTTTTTTAATGGTTTACCCGAAAAGACACAACGGACACTCATTAAAGTAGCCATATGTGCATTCCTTACCAAATGCAAATTAAATTTTTTTTAGCTTACCAGAAAAATAATAAGGCACTTATTTTCTATATTCTTCAGGATTATGGGCATGATGAGCTTTTTTAACCTACTTTTGCAAAAAATTAATAAAATTAACCGGAACAAAATTCAGGTCTTATGAGCCTTTTAACCGTTGGGTCTGTAGCCTTCGACAAACTGGAAACTCCTTTTGGCAAAACAGACAAAATCATAGGCGGAGCCGCTACTTTCATTACGCTCACTGCTTCTTATTTTACTGATAAAAATAACATGGTCGCCGTAGTGGGAGAAGACTTTCCGCAGGAAATGATTGACATCCTCACTGATCACGGCATCAGCACCGAAGGGATGGAGATCAGAAAAGGTGAAAAAACCTTCTTCTGGCATGGTAAATACCACACGGACATGAACAGCCGTGATACCATCGAAGTGCATCTGAATGTGATGGGCGATTTTGATCCAAAGATTCCGGAAAATTATCAGGACTGCCGTTTTCTTATGCTGGGCAACACTTCTCCGTCGGTACAGATGAAAGTACTTGACAGCCTTCATGAGAGGCCTCAGTTTGTACTGCTTGATACCATGAACTTCTGGATGGAGACGGCCCTGGATGATCTCAAAACCGTCCTGAGAAAGATAGACTGTCTGACCATCAATGATGAGGAAGCCCGAATTCTTTCGGGAGATTACTCTCTGAGAAGAGCAGCAAAAACCATCATGGCGATGGGGCCAAAAACGCTCATCATCAAAAAAGGAGAACACGGCGCCCTGCTCTTTCACGAAGATAAAATATTCTTCTGCCCTGCCCTGCCGCTGGAAGAAGTATTTGACCCCACCGGCGCCGGCGATACTTTTGCCGGAGGCTTTATCGGATATCTTGCTAAAACAGGAGACACAAGCTTTGAAAACATGAAAAGGGCAATCATTTACGGCTCGGCCATGGCCTCCTTCTGTGTGGAAAAATTTGGAACCGAAAGAATTCAGAACCTGCTTCAGACCGAGATCGACAGCCGGGTCAGCGAATTTGTTCAGTTGTCAAGTTTTGAGATAAAATAACAGTAAGACGATACAACACCATTGAAGTAACAGCTTTCAGTAGTTGTTACTTTTTTGTTTTTATCAGAATCCCCCACGGTCAAAGTAGGTCCTCCGCCTGCTGATCTTCAGGTCGCGCAGTAGTGAACTGCGTGGCTGAAGTGTAAAGCTGTACGTACTGGATCTCAGCGCATTGCCCGCTATGGGTGTCCAGTTGAAACTCATGTCCCAGCAATGCAGCTCTCTCATGATACTGAATGTGGTAAGAGTAACGGACTTATATACAAAATCCCATCCTGAACTGAAGTTAATCTTCCACTTAGGGGTCAGACTTAAATCACCCTGAAACTGGAACGTCTGGGTAACTCTCGCTTGTGCCAGGCCCTGCTTGCTGTAATTAAGCGCATAGTTCAGATTAATACTCCACGGAATACTGAAATCCACATAGGCCATCGGATTGGCCGCCACAAAAGCCGCCATAGCTTCCCTTGAAGGATCCGGGGTAACGCCGGGAGTCGTCGTGCTTTTCTGCGGCTGTGCATTTTTTGAAAAGGTCTCAGGCGTCAGCCGTGTGCTTACAGAAATATTCATCGCCGAAAGATAGGAACCTCCGCCTTCTCCGTTATAGTTCCATTTAAAAGTCGTTATCCTGCGGCCGGCGGCATTTGAAGAAACAACCGTATCTCTGCTGTAGGCATACGGGTCAAACGAGGCATTAAAGTTAAGGTTGATCAGATTCTTAAAAAGGCTGGTGTTGGCATTCAGGTTAACATTTGACATCGCAAATTCGCCCAGATCTGCCCTGGCCAGAAGGTTATAGGATCCGCTGAAGTCAAAATTATTGAGCAGCATGATCTTCTCAAATTCTTTTTGGGCGGTATCCGATTTCGTTCTCAACTTGGCTTCCAGCATGTTGGAGAGGCTGAAGCCGACGTTTGCGGCCTGTGAACTCCCGGACGCACTACTCCCGATAAACTTCGGAAGATACCGCCGGGTATTGGAATCCGTGGCCGTCGGTGTTCTCACCATCGTCAGCTGACCATACTGAGACGCCAGATTGGGCGTATAGCTGAAGTTGAAAGACGGCGCCATGGTATGCCGTATGGCCTGAAGTCTTTTCGAGGGATTGAACCGGTAGGTTCCGTAAACGCGGGTATTCAGCCCTCCGGCAAAAGAGACATTCTGAGCAAAAGCCGGCTTATTAAGCGTATCAACATGGACCACCCCTCCACTTTTGGAGTTCATCCTTACGGTCACGTTTCCAGAAGGATCGTAAGTGTACGAAATGGTATCTGCTTTCGGATCTATCACTACTTCAACGGTCCTGCCCCGTGAGTCTGTAAACTTTGTGTCCTGATCAGCAAAAGTATATTTCAGTTGTTTGGTAAAAAAATCTCCCCGGTATGAAACACTGGGGGTGAGGTTGATGTACCTGGCAATCTTGATGTTCGGAAGAGCAATCGGAACGGAATAGGAAGTATTAAATACCCCGTTTCTGAGAATGGCAGCGGGGTCTGTAAGGACCGGATTCTGTAACTGAGCAATCTGCTTTTGTATCACAGCCCTCTGTTCGGGGTCAGAAGTTGCTCTCAGCAGTTGCTGTAATCTCAGCAGTTCCCTTTGCTCGGTATCTGTCACAGGGTTGTTGGATACCCCTACAATATTATAATCAGTATAGGACGTTGACCTTTTCTGAATGGTGTTGTTCACTGTAAATCCTCCGCTGACATCCAGCCCCAGGCGGAAAGCATCCCAGAACCTGCCGGTCTGATACTTTTCCTTTACAAAAGGATTGAACTGATTAAGACCGACACTGTAGCCCAGAGACGAATTAAATACTCTGGTAGATACATTCTGGTCAGCCCTGAAAGCAGCACTGCTTCTCAGCAGCTTCCCGACATTCCTGCTGTACTGAATCGATGATCCAAAGGCGTTATTTGTATATTGATCAACCTCATCCAGACGACGGTTGTTCTGAGCAAAACCATTGCTGACAATATTAACGGAGGCTGAAAAGCTGCGGTCTGTCCTCCGGCTCTGGGGAGCATGTGACCAGCTGATGTTAAAATCTTTGGTCGGTTCGGTATCACTGAGTAAAACCCCGGATTTGTTAAAATTGTACTGAAGGTTGAGATTACCGGAATACTTGTAACGCTTGATGTAATTGGACTGTACGCCTACTCCCCAGCTTCCTTTGGAATACACCTGCGCCAGAACCTTCATCCCTATTTTTTCATTGAACGCATGATAATATCCGAAATCCCGGAAGTAAAAGCCACGGTTATTGGGTTCTTCGCCGTAATTCCCCATAATAAAACCGGAGGTGCCTATCTCCTTCTTTTTCGGAACCGGGAAAAAGCCGAATGGAAGACCGATCGGAAGAGGAACGTCACTCAACACAAAATTAAACGGCCCAGATATCAGCGATTTCTTGTTAACCAGCTTGATCTTCTTTGCATTGATATGAAAATGCGGCTCCTTGAGATTACACGTGGTGTACATGGCATTTACCAGATAAAGGTTGTCTTTAGGATCTTTCTTGACGGTTTGTCCCTGTACGAATCCTTCACCCTGCTGGGTTACAATACCTTTGATAATGGCCTTTTTGGACTTAAAGTTATAACGGATCGAGTCCGTATTGTAGCTATCGCCAGACTGGCTGAACACCGGCTTTCCCCTCACCCGCTCACCCATTTTTTTTGTGCTGTCAGGCAAACCGTGGGCAAATACTTCATTCTTACCCCAGTTGAGCTGTATGTAGTCTGCTTTTAGTTCAATATCTCCGTAAGTCACCACTGCCTCCCCATAGAGATGGAGCGTTTCTCCGTCGACGTCCAGCACCGTTGAATCTTTGGATTTGTATTCGACGGTTGTCTCCAGCTGACTGTCTCTGCTTTTCAGTGAATCAGGGATGACCGAGATAACGGTATCCTTCTTTACTTTAGGCAAAGCGGGACGGGACGATTTCTGTGCAGGCTGCGATGATACGGAATTTCCGATCCCCATCAGTCTTGACTGGGCAGAAACTTCGGCTGCAGAAAGGCACAGAAGCATAAAAAATGCCGGGCAGACAGCAATAAAGCCGGAAAATTTCTTTAGCTTTAACCACATCATCTGGCGGGCAATATTTACGGATTTTTGATGTTGTAACAAAAACATTAACTTTGTAAGTACAAAATTAGTGACAAAGTGCTTTTTTAATAACCATATCGGGGAAAAAGATGTTAAAAAAACTTAAGCTTTCCTTTGGGAAATTACTGTCCCGAAACCAGATTTTATTCTATTGGGGTCTCTGTTCCTGCCTCTTCATCCTTACGGCAGGTTTTCGTGACGACAATCCCGGCTTTCTCAGGACCGTGGTCATTGACGCCGGACATGGTGGTAAAGATCCCGGAACCGGGAACGGAAAAGAAAAAAAATATGCGCTTGACATGGCTTTAAAGCTGGGGAAAAAGATCAAAGCCAATTACCCTTCCGTCAAAGTTATTTTTACCCGTGACTCTGACGTGTTCGTCCCCCTGCATGAACGGGCCGCCATTGCCAACCGTAATAAAGCTGACCTTTTCATGTCTATCCACTGTAATGCCAACCCTCATTCGGCTAAACTTGCCGGAACGGAGACCTACATTATGGGGCTACACAAAACCGAAGAAAATCTGCTGCTGGCCAAGAGAGAAAACAATGTGGTACTCCTTGAAGATAACTACAAAAAATCCTACAAAGGGTTTGATCCGAAGTCTCCTCTGGCCCACATCATGTTGACGAACTATCAGAACGCTTTCATGAAACAAAGCCTGAATTTTGCTTCCAGAGTCGAAAAAAACATGGAAAAGGTAGGCCATCGCAGCCGGGGTGTCAAGCAGGCGGGCTTTATTGTTATCTGGGAAACCACCATGCCCAGTGTACTGATTGAGACAGGGTATCTGACCAACAGCGGAGATGCAGACTTTCTCGCTTCAGAAGACGGCCGTGAAAAAATTTCACTGGCCATCTTTAAGGCATTCGAAGAATACAAAAAAGAAATAGACAGACAATGATTAATTTCCTACCTTTGCACAACGGCTGTTAAGGCGGTTGGTGAGGTAAAGTTTTCAACTGCAACAAGGGTGTTTTGCAGGGCTTTTTCCGGACCACTACGGGCTGCTATCCAGTCCATGCCTGCCGCCGGAAAACTGAGAACACAAGAATCATGACAATATCTAAAGAATTAAAAGTCGGTATCCTGGGCGTCGTTACCCTCACCATCCTGTACTTTGGCTTCAACTTTCTGAAAGGACTGGACCTCTTCTCTTCTGAAACGGAATATACGGTTTATTATAACAATGTCCAGGGGCTTCAGGCTTCAAATCCTGTTACCTACAATGGCGTCAGCGTAGGACGCGTGATGTCTATGGAAACGGATGTTAAAAATAAAAATGTAAAAGTTATCCTCTCCATCAACAAGAAAATCGCTGTGACCGACAAAACCACGGCCTTCCTTGGTGATGATGGCCTTATCGGCGGCAAGCTGATCAAACTCGACATTCAACCCGGCACAACCCTGCAAGAGGGCGGGCTGCTGATCGGACAAACAGAAGCCAGTCTGCTTCAGACTGCCACCGAACGTCTTGATCCTACGCTCAGGAATGTGGATTCCCTGGTTCTGGCGCTTACTACTGTCGTCAAACAGTTTGACCAGACCGGTACCGCCCTGAAAACCCTCGTAGCCAGCGCTACCCAAACTACCAACGGTGTCAACGGGGTTGTCGCTGCTAACTCGAAGAATCTTGGCCAGATCACGGCCAATGCAGCTGTGCTTACGTCCAACCTTAACGCCTTGTCGAAAAACCTCGACAGTCAGCTGAAGCCCATCCTCGAAAAAACCAACACATTTGCGGATTCACTGCAGGCCGTGCGCCTGGGAAATACGGTGGCCAGGCTGAATGCTACGGTTTCAGATCTCAGTGGTATTATCAACGGCATCAATTCGGGCAAAGGTACAATAGGTAAACTGGCGGGGGACGATTCGCTTTATGTTAATCTCGACCGAACTGCTGCCAGCCTCAACCTGCTGCTCTCTGACATGAAGGCTAACCCGAAACGGTATGTTCACTTCTCTCTTTTCGGGAAGAAGGATAAATAACAACCGTATCTGCTATTTTCTGAGGATATTTCCTGCGTCTGCAGGTAAAAAGCACTTGTCGCAGAAATCATTCAGATAAAGGGCCTCCTGACGGCATTGTGAAGAGAAAAACTCCGGAAAGCTGTTTTCTCTCACCCTCTTTTTAAGGTCGTAGAAACGTATCTCTCCTCCATCCGGAGCACCCCAGTTGAACAAAGGCATGACTTCAACACCCGCCAGGCGTGTCTCCGTACGGCCTTCATATCGGCCTTTGGCGATACGGAACTTCAGCAAAGGAACCAGCCGGTCCCAGACAAAGATGTCGTACGCCACAAAGTCTGCCAGGGAGTAGATGGCAAAGCCAGCCTTGGTAATCCCCTTAACCGGACAGGTATATTCTACCTTCTCCATAGGCTGTGGATTATGCGGATGTGAACCCAGAATTACGTCTACCCCACATTCCTCGAAAAGCCGTCTGTAAATCTTCATGGTATGTGGAGACGGATAAGGCTGATAGGCGTTGCCCGTATGAAGAAAAAGCACTACGAAATCAGCGCCTCTTTCATAGGCAGCCCTTACATCCCGTGCTACAGCCGTGAGGTCCGGATCAGGCACATTCAGCCTCAGGTGATTGACAAGCCAGGATTTATCTTCGGATAGTTCAAACCGGTTAAGTGAATAGGTATAAGAGATGAAGGCCGTTTTTATGCCTTTCCTTTCGATCACAGGGAAATGGCCACGTGCTTCAGGTGAAACCGCTGTTCCCGAATAAGCCACTCCCCTGCTTTCCAGAAACCTGATCGTGTCATAGACCCCCTCCTCACCCATGTCAAAACTGTGGTTATTGGCCGTAGAGAGTACATCATATCCTTTATAGGCGCCATTACCGCTAAAAACCCCGAACATTTCCTCACTCCCGTTAAAAAGCATGTCGGAAAGCATCACTTCAGGCACAAGCGAGGCCGGCTTGCCGGGGCATATGGGCGTTTCGAGATTGGCCGTTACGATATCTGCTCCGAAGAACCATTCCCCTGCTTCATCCCACAAATGCCGGGTGTTTTGTTTGCTGATCCTGGCATAAGGCATCAGATCTCCACCGGCGGTAAGGCTGATCTCCGCTTCCGTCTCGAAGCCCGAAGGCAGACTAAAATCCAGTTGTTGCTCTCTGAAATGTGCCACAAGAGACTTTTCATACCTGTAAGGCGGCTGAACATAATATTTGTATCCCAGGTAAACCACATCACTGAACCCAAAGTAAGCTGGATTCTCTTCGAACCCCTCCGGGGGACTGCTCCAGCGCTTCGCGGTGAAAAGGCCTACGATGCCATACAGCAGCCGGAGTATGCCTACAAGGAATTTACCCTTTGACGTAAACGGCAATACCGCCGGAAGTTTATAAGTAGATGAAAAATGCTCCATATAAAAGTCTGAGACCGAAACCTGTAAAAATAACACCTGTGATCCTGTTGATGGTCAGCAGAACACCTGGTGTAAACCAACGTTTGAGTTTGAAAGCAGAAAAGGAGATGCCGATTTCACTGAGGAAGATGGCCGTGAGGCAACCTGCAAAAAAAAGCACTTGCTGAGGCATGGTGAAGAGTTCCTCAGAGCGAATCTGCGTGGCTATGGCCACCCAAAAGAAAAAATTAACCGGATTAAGGACATTCAGCAAAAATCCGGTGGTGAAGTAGTACGTAATATTTCCGAAACGGGTCTGGGGATAAACAATCCGGGGGTTCTGACGGAAAACGCTGAAAAAACCCATAACAATCAGGAGTATCCCGCCCAGAAGGCTGGTATAAAACGGCAGACCGGGGATTTCGGGCAAGGCAGAGGTACCCAGTACAGCAGCAGTAATAAAAAGCAGGTCGGATGCGACTACCCCGGTGGCAATATAAAAGCCACTTTTATAACCATTGTCCACACTGTTCTGTATAAGCGCGAAAAAAACAGTACCCAGCATGAGACTCAGCACAATTCCGGTTCCGAGTCCGTAAAATAAAGCATAGATCATATTTCCCGGGGGTATTTTTGCGGGGCAAAGGTACAAAAAAGCCCGGGTTATCATGAGACCCGACCTTAAAATACAGGCATCCCTTCCGGAGGAAATTTCGTTATATTTTTTTGAAAAAATAATATTCTGGCTATCAACACCTTACAAATCCTCTGCGAAAAAACTTCATTTTTTTTCAGCAATGCTATTGACATGAGAAATAATCCCTTTATCTTTGCACCCACATTCAGCGAATGAAGGTTCTGGTCCGGTAGTTCAGTTGGTTAGAATACATGCCTGTCACGCATGGGGTCGCGGGTTCGAGTCCCGTCCGGACCGCAAAAATCCTCGGAGAAATCCGGGGATTTTGCTTTTATAGCCCTTCCTGATACAAGAGGCTTTGGCGGAGCCTTACAGGATCAAGCGCATAATTTGTGGATCAACTTAGATTAAGCATATAATTGAGTTAGT
>VFQQ010003424.1_pt1 | contig 15417 bp, 12 predicted proteins | sample 3512341 | NCBI WGS metagenome assembly VFQQ01 (sample SAMN10412373, study PRJNA504923) | tailings metagenome | isolation source: Relicate 2 Philex TSF1 revegetated site | place: Philippines: Tuba, Benguet | collected 2017-08-29 | reverse complement strand
CAAGATCATGGTCAATGCGGTGAAGGCGCCCTCGAAGAACCGCCACTTCCTGGTGGACGGTACTGGCGTGCAGACCTTTGCGGTCAACGCGGGTGACGTGGATATCAGCTCAGGCGACCTGTTCAAGATGGATACGGTCGACTCCATGCGCTCGGTGCTGGATCAGATCCCGCTGCCGCCCCCGATCGTGAAGTTCGAAGGCGACGACGCCGCCGAGGACGATCCGCTGCGGGTGTGGCTGCTGTCGCCGGCGCAGTACAACAAGTTCGCGGCCGACCCCAGCTTCCGCGCTTTCCAGGCGAACGCTATGGCGCGCGCCAGCCTGGCCAAGAACCACCCGCTGTTCCGTGGCGGTGCCGGTCTGTGGAACAACTTCCTGCTGATCAAGATGCCGCGCCCGATTCGGTTTTATGCCGGTGACACCGTGAAGTACTGCGCGTCCAACACGTCTGCGACCGAATCTTCGGCCCTGGTGCCGGCAGCCTTCGGCACCACGTTCGCCATCGACCGCTCGATCATTCTCGGCGGACAGGCGGTGGCGCAGGCGCTGGCAGCGTCCGAGCACAGCGGCATCCCGTTCTTCTGGAGCGAGAAGAAGCTGGACCACGACGACAAGGCGGAGCTGCTGATCGGCACCGTGCGTGGTGTCTCGAAAGTGCGCTTCGAGGTGGACACCGGAAATGGCAACGAGATCACCGACTACGGCGTGACCGTCGTGGACTCGGCGGTGCCCGTGCTGGGCGCCGGCCTCTGATGACCACTGGGCCCGGGTAGCACCTGGGCCCGGCAACACCCCATCAACTTTATAGGAGCCCACCATGGCCACCGTCACCAAGAAACAGTTTCGCGCTCGCCAGTTCGGCGACACCCCCTACGGCAACCTGAGCCACCTGCCGTTCGTTCTGAAGACCAACGCTGCGGGCGGCGCACTCGATGCCGATTCCGCCGCCGCCATCGGCAACGGCGACAAGGTCAAGCTGATCCTGCTGCCCGCCGGTTTCAAGCTGGTCGATTCCATCTTCACCGTTCCCGTCGCCTTCACGGCCGCGGTGGTGGCGAAGATGGGCTTCGAGTACGCCGACGGCGTGGACAGCGCCGACGTGCCCCAGGACGACGACTACTTCGGCGCCGCCATCGCGATCAACGCGACCGGCGTGTACCGCAAGAGCGCGGCCACGGCACCCGTAGTGCTGCCCAAGCCGGCCTGGCTGATCCTGACCACGGGCGGTGCCGCCAACGCCAAGGCGGCCCACCTGGAGGGCTCGGTCATCGGCGAACTCCTGGGTCCGGCTTGATCGCCACCTGAGCAGGGAAGGGGCCTCGCGCCCCTTTTTTCCATCCACCTGACGGAGCTCCCTCCATGAAGACCATCCTGATCGCCGCCGTGGCCTACGGCATCAACGCCGCCTACTGCGCCGCCATCGGCGACACCAGCCTGCCACCCTGGGACCAGGCGCCCCAGGATCACCGCGACCGTGTCGTGGCCGGCGTGCAGATGCACCTCGACAACCCCGATGTCACGCCGGAGGAGGCGCACGGGCGCTGGCTCGCGGCCATGACCGAGCAGGGCTGGACCTTCGGCGAGGTCAAGGACGGTGAGGCCAAGCTGCACCCCTGCATGCTGCCGTTCGACCAACTGCCGTTGGAGCAGCGCGTCAAGGACAGCCTGTTTCGGGCCGCCGTGCACCTGCTCAAGGATCTGCCGGACGAGGCTGGCCCTGCCGCCGGCCTGGCCGTGGCGTCCAACATCACCGCTGAAGCGGCGCCGCTGCGTTTGGCGTCTGTGCTGACGGTGGAGTACATCGGTCGTCGGCAGCAGTGGTCGGACCGCGTCTACAACACTGGCCTGACCTTCACCAGCGGTCAGAAGCGCGCACTGCCCGAGAACATCGCCCGAAACTTCCTGCGTCATCCTGACCTGTTCAAGGAAGCAACTCCGGATCCTGTCGATGCCTCCTCGGCCGCCGCCGCAGTTCCCACGACCGACAACACGCAGCAGCAGCTCGACGATGCCGCCGCCCGAAACAAGGCCGCTGAAGACGTGGAGCGCCGAATCCTGGACGTCAAAGACCAGGTGAACCAGATGAAAGACCCCGAGGCGCTGGTGGCGTTCGCGAAGGAGAAGTATGGCCAGGGGCTGAATCGGAACTGGAAGGTGGAGACCTTGCGATCCAAGGTGCTCGGCCTGATTGACCAGTTTGGAGTGGTCTGAGGTAGGCCATGAACCTTGCCCAGCTGATCGATGCCTATCGGGTCGCTGCCGACGACCGTGTGACCCCTGGGGAGCTGTTTGACGACGAGCAGGTGGCGCGATGGCTGAGCGAGGCACAAGACGAGGCTGCGCTTCGCCGGCGCCTGATCTACGACGCAACAACGGCTGACGTTTGCGTAGTAAACGTGTCCATTGGCAACTCGGTTTTCCCGAAGCACCCGAAGGTCTTCGAGATTTCTTGGGCTGCCTTTGTGCCCACGGCAGATCCGGAGCACATCACACCTCTGCATTTGATGTCGCGCGAAGCGCTGACGGCTGAGGACCCAAAGTGGCGCACCCGACTCGGTGAACCGCGGGTTCTGATCCATGACGACACCACGCTGCAGGTCTGTCCCAAGCCCATCGAAGCCGGCAGTCTGCAGCTGGAGGTCTACCGGCTTCCGATGGACCCATTGGAGCTCGATGACGATGAGCCCGAGATCCACGAGGCGCATCACATGTACCTGGTTGACTGGGCCCTCTTCAGGGCCTTCAGCGTGCCGGACTCTGAGTTCATCGACGCCAAACGTGCGGTGGAAGCCGAGGCGCGCTTCACCGCCTATTTCGGCCCGCGCCCCGACGCCGACCTGCGTCGCGATGTCACCGCCGACGTCCCCCACCACAACGTGTCTTACTTCTAGGAGCCGACCATGGCCAACGCTTTCTACGCCAAAGGCAAGCAGCGCATGCTCGAAGCGGCGATCAACTTCACGAGCGCGACGATCAAGGCGGCTCTCGTCTCGAACGCCTATGCGCAGAACCTCACTACGGACGAGTTCTATTCCGACATCAGCGCCCATGTGCTCAATACCCCCCAGACCCTGGCCAGCAAGTCGGTTGCCAACGGGGTGTTCGACGCCGCCGACGTGACCTACTCGGCCGTGACCGCTGGCTCAACTACCGAAGGCGTTGTGTTGTACGTCGACACAGGCAACCCAGCCACGTCTGCGTTGATCGCGTACATCGACACCATCACTGGGTTCCCGTTGGTGACGAACGGCGGCGACATTACGGTGCAATGGGACAACGGGGCCTACAAAATCTTCAGCCTGTGATGGAGCGCGGCAATGCCCCAGGTTCTGCTCGGCGGGCAAAGCGTCGGTCTTCTCACCCTTGAGGCCTGGGAGACTGACGGCTACAAACGCCTGCTCGATGCCAAGGTGGTGCCCGGCGACTCACCGGCCGAAAGCATCAATGCCATCCGGTACAGCCCGGATGGCTCTATGGTGGCCCTTGCCACCTCGGACTCCCCGCGTCTGCAGGTATTCGACACCGCGACATGGGAGCGCGTCACCATCACGGGCGGCGACGTTCCCAATTCAGCCTGGGATGTGTCTTGGTCCGCAGATGGTGGGCTCCTGGCGGTTGGCCACAACTCGGGTGACGGGCTGACGGTCTACGACACATCCGACTGGAGCAAGGTGACGATCACTGGGGGAGCGCCAGCCGGCACGCCATACGGCGTCGCATTCAACCCTGCTGGCGGCATGCTGGCGGTCGCGCACGCCACCAGTCCATTCCTGACGGTCTACGACACCACGACATGGGGGAAGCTCACTATCAGTGGCGGCAACCCGGCCGGCACGGGCCAAGGCGTACGCCTCAATCCGGATGGGTCACGCCTGGCGGTAGCGCACAGCACATCCCCGTTTTTCACGGTCTACAACACGTCAACCTGGGCAAAGGTGACGATCAGCGGTGGCAACCCTGGCAGTCAGGGCAACCGATGCGCGTGGAGCCCGGATGGTTCAAGAATTGCTGTCGGGACTGTGAACTCGCCATTCACAACGGTCTACAACACCGCCACGTGGGCGAAGGTGACGCTATCGGGCGGCAACCCAGGCAGCTCCGGTCGTGATGTGGACTACAGCCCGGACGGCTCCCGGTTGGCGGTGGCCACTCCCGGCGCCAGCGGTTTTCCACCGTTCCTCGTGGTCTACAACACGTCAACCTGGGCCAAGATCACAGGCGTCGAGCAGCCGACGGACTACTCGCTCCAGTCCATCGCCTACGCGCCAGCCAGCGCGCCAGCGCACGAAGTCAAAGGGGCTGGGGCGTCGATCATCAAGGACGACGCAGGCGCGCCAGCAGAGCGCGATGTGCGGGTGTATCACAGAGACAGCGGCATCTTGCTAGGCAAAACCACCAGCGACTCAAGCGGTGAGTTCCTGGTCCCCTTGCTCTCCCCGGTTGAAGTGCAGCGCATCGTGCTGGATGACGCCGGCGGCCTGCAGTACAACGACCTGATCGATCGTGTGATCCCCCACCGGCCATCGCCATGAGCTACACGATCCTCGATGGTGATGAGGCCGGGGCCTCGTTCCAGGGCATCCCAACCTACTCGCTGGTGGACGGCGATGAGGCGGGTGTCGAGGGGCCGCGCTGGGCCGGTGATCTGCCACCGAGTAACCAGAGCGGAACTGCGATTGGTTGGTTGACGACCCAATTTGGCACGCCCAACTCCCCGTATGACCAGGAGGAAGTGGCCAGCCCAGTTCTAGAGGGGGCCAATTTCGGTGAGCCGTCCTACCAGCCGGATCGGGTGGTGTACCCAGAAGGCTTCAGCACTACTGCGTTCGGCGGGCCGCATGGCATCAACTTCACCGTACGGCCAGAAGGTTTTGCTGCCTCGAATTTCGGCGAGCCTCGGCGTGTTGTTCGGGTGTTTGCCAAGCCGCTGGGGCCTCTGTCGATCATTTCTCCCGCCTACTACGCCTTCGGGCAGACGCTGCCAGCATTCGGCGCCAACTTCGCGGCCAAGTTCGGCACGCCCTATGGGATACAGCTCCCGATCATGCCCAGTGACGAGCACTTCACTTGCCAGGCGTCGAGTCTGCGCGCCACGGCCTGGGGAGTCGCTTCGTGGTCTGGCGGGTCGGACAACGACGCTGGCGCGATGGCTACCGTCATTTTTGGCACCCCGAAGTCAGGGTCAGTGCTGCAGGCGACTGCGCTGGAGCCGCAAAGCGATTTTGGGGCGCCGAAGGCGGGAATCATTCAGCGCGCTTCTGGTTTCCGTGAAACCTCCTGGGGCCAGCCCACTAGCTGCATGTACGCACGCGCGGCATCGCTGTATCGGCCTGCGCGTTTCGGCACGCCGACCGCGCGCCGACCGAGCGCCTATGAGGCGAGGGGTTTTTTTCCCACCCGTTTTGCCCAGCCGCGCGCCAGCCTGGTCAATGGCTACCGCGTCGAATCCTCGATTGTTGGCGTGGAGTTCGGCTCGCCTACCGCATTTACTTGGCAACGCGCTCAAGCCATCCCCCCGCAAACCCGCTTCGGCACACCCGTTGTGCGCAGGACGCCATCATGCTGACCTTCGAGAAATTCACCGGCATCAACAACGTGCTGCCTCCGCATCGCCTGAAAGCCAGCGATCTGGTGGAGGCGACCGACGTGAACATCGGCCTGGACAGCGAAATTTCACGCCGCGATGGCTACACCAGGATCAATGAAGCGTGCCACAAGAATGTTTGGCAGGCGCGCGGCTTCATGCTGGCCACTTGTGAGGGTGACCTGGTGCGAAGCGACGGGGAGACGGTCGAAGTCCTGACGCCGTCCCTCGGCAGCGCGCGCGTCTGGTATTGCAACCTGCCCGACGGGCGCACCACCTTCAGCAACGGACTCATTAACGGCATCACCGACGGCACGCCGGCCGGCACCACCTCCTGGGGCCCGCCGATCCCAGAGGGCATAGGCGCGGCTACCGATGTGGCTGGTGAGCTGTTTGCCGGGGAATACCAGCGCGCGTTCACCTACGTGCGCCTGGCCGATGGCCTCGAAGGCCCCCCGGTCTACGCGCCGCCCGTGACGGTGGCCAGCGGTGGCCTGCTGCTCACCGGCCTGCCCACGCTCGCAGGGCACGCGCTCAACGTCTACCTCTCCAGCCACAACGGCGCCGAGCTGTTCCTGGCCGGCCAGACGCTGGGCCCTGCCTTCAGCTTCACGGGTGGAAGCCACCTGCTGGTGCAGCCCTGCCGCACCGACATGCTCGCTCCCATGCCTGTGGGCACGCTCACCGCGTTCTGGCGCGGTCGCGTGCTGGTGGCCAAGGGCAGCGTGCTCTACGCATCGCTGCCGCACCAGTGGGAGTTGTGCGACCTGCGCCGTGACTTCAAGCAGTTCAGCGCGCCGATCACGCTGGTGCAGCCGGTGGACGGCGGAGTGTTCGTGGGCACCGAGCACGAGCTGGCCTTCTTGGGTGGAACGAGTTGGGACGCCTTGGTCTATGCGCGGCGCATCGAGGGGCGAACCGTTTTGGGGTCGGGCGTGAGCGTGCCCGGCGATCTGCTCGCGCGAGGCGACGGCACCAGCTCGGGTGATTCGATGGTTTGCATCGCGGATCGAGCGCTGGTCGCCGGCTACTCTGACGGCGGGACCGAGCGGCTGACAAAGAACCGCTACACGGTCCACGAGGACACCACGGAAGTGGCAGCCACCTTCAGGAAGCTGGGTGAGGTTCCTCAATACATTGCACTGCCGCTATGAGCCTTTTCAACCAGCACTGGGTCACACACGGCGGTGAGCCGGTGACGGGGCGCGTGCCCACGAATCTCCGAGTGCTCTCCACCCCGCCTGGGCGAGTGCTCAATGCACAGCAGTGGGGGGCTGTGTGCCACGCCTACAAGCTGTTCTGTGACGCCGTTCAAGGGTCTGCACATCCTGACGGCTTCCATGTCCAGAATCGCCGGTACAGCGATGGCATGGTGCTCAGGATGGAGTCACTGCAAGGTGTTCATCAGGTGCGCGTCCTGATCCGAGCCGGCGACGACGATGACGGGTTGGGCCCGGACTTCCTCTGCGTTCCAACGCACTACAACACGACGAACGGCGTGACCAATGCCTGGGACAACGGAGTGAAGTGGCGCAACTACCCGCGCCGCGCCCCGCCCGTGACGCCACCCAACAGCGCGATCAGCGCATCCCGGCATCCTGGTCCTACGGTGTGGAGCAGCCCACACTTCCTCGACACCAACGGACAGCGGTTGATCCTTTCATGGAAGGGGCCGCCCCATCGGTATCAGACCAACCTGAACACCTACCACTGCGGCTGGTTCTACCACTACGGTGGCATCAACTGCGCCTACGTCACGTTCGGCGGCCCATTCACATCCATCACCAACTCGGTCGATCAGCTCATTGACCGTACCGTGGTCTGGTTCGGTCTGGAGCGCAAGACCCTTCCGGTTGAGAAGGTCATCGCGGCCTCGCTGCATCGGCCGGACCCCATTCATGCACCAAACAGCGTGGTGCTTCGGGTGTGCTCCAACTCATACCCGCAGGCAACGACCACCCGATCCATGGTGGTGTTTGACCTCATTTCGACCGCCGTGCCCAATGTCGGCGCGTCTACTCTCGCCTCGCTGCTTGAGGCCACCACCTACCAGATTGTCGGTACCTATCCGGCGCCATCGAGCTACAGCAACGCGGTGCGCAACAACCCAGGCGCGGCGGCCGATGGGGCATGGGAGGAATTCAGCCGCCCACACTTTGACGAGAATGGCGCGCGCCTGGCCTTGATGGTCTACACCCGTGTGGCCGTGAACCAGTACGGACTGGCCGCCCGCTCCTTGCTCATGCCGTCGTGGGATGTGGAGGAAGAAGTGAGGTGCACGCAGGATTTCACGCAGACCGCCCAGGCCACCAGCTCACTTGCTGGGAGCGTGTATTCGTTCGCCCAGAGTTTCGACTCCCTGGCCGAGCATGTGGCCGTCGGATGCCCGGACTATTTTGGGGGGCAATTTGTCTACCTGAAGGCAACAACGCTGACCGAGCAGGAGGGGTCGAATAGTTCGACACACAACAGCGCGACAGGTGCGGCCACCGGGGAGTCCGAAACGCAGTCAACCGTGACGTGGACGCTTGAGCACAGCGCCAAGGGAGTCGTTGCCTCAACGACATTCTCTGCCAGTGAGACGGCCAACGGGTCTGGGCTCAACGTGCTCACGCCAGGCGGCACCATCAGCATTGCTCGGACCCCGGCCCGGTTTCCGTGGCGGCTTGTGCTGGCCGACCTGAGCCAAGACTTCGTTTTTGTGGCCACTGATGAAGAAGCCGGCGAGCCCTATGCGTATGAGAACGTGGCAGTGGTTGACGCCCTGCTGGAGGGCGACTACTACAGCGTCCAGACCGGGTTGATTTCTCACCCATTCCCCGCAGAGAGGCTGACGCCCAAAGCCATATTTCCCTCTGCCACGGTGGTGGGGTCCGACGACGCACACAAAATCACAGCCCAAGACGCCGGCCACGTGAGCATCAGCGGCGTGATTCGCGTTCATCGCTATGAGAGTGTGTTGTACGACGGCACGCCAGTCGTCACCACGTCTTCCGCGCCTATTGCGGTGGAGCTTGTCAACGACTGGGGTGCTGGACTTCCGCTGGCCGATGGCTGCGCCGTGTCTCCCAGCGGGGAAGTCGCGTACATCGGATTTTGCAACCGACTCACCACGGCATCGTTCAACGCGGCGCTGAGAAGCGACGGACGTTTTTACCTGATGCCGAACTATCGGGCCACCCAGCCATTCCCGCCAAGCGGCGGGCGCAACACACTGCTGTCCCCCATCTTCATGCCACCGCAGGAGGCCGCCCAATGAGCCAGCACGCCATTGTCTGCAATACCTTGAACCGAGCAGTCACCCACTACACGCGATTTCAGTTTGACAGCATCACACCGACACACGCCGGCTCTGCCCAAGGCCTGTTCAAGCTGGAGGGGGATGCCGACACCACATCGGAAGAGGCCGGGCTGCCGATTCTCGGAGCCTTCGAGGTCGGAAAGCCACAGTGGGGCACGTCGCTCAAGAAGATGCTCGACCTCGTGTATTTCTCCATCAAAGGCAGTGGCATCGGACGCCTAGTTGTCAAAGGTGAGGGCGTGAGCTACAGCTATCCGTTCACGATCAACCCCAAGGGCGTGAGCCGGGCCCAGCCAGGCCGGGGCATCAGGGAGAACTACCTGGCCTTCGGTTTTGTCAAGCACGACGGGCTGAACTTCACCATCGACCGCATTGAAGTGCCGGCCGGCCAATCTCGCAACCGGAGGACCAAGTAATGCCATCCCCAGCCGAACAAGTTGATGCCGCCTTCACGCAGGCTCAGGCCTACGCCAGCGCCGCGCAGACGCAGCTCACGTCCTTCCTGGACGTGCTCAATACCACGATCTACCAGCCGCCCACGCTGTCGGTGACGTGGAACTCCCTGCCGCCGCCCTCGATTGCTGCGCTGCCCGATGTTCCACTCCTGCCCGACATTCAGTTTCAGATGCCTGACGGATTGCCCCAGGCGCTGGAGCTGGACGCGCCAACGTTCGAGATTGACGACTTCAACGAGGAAGCGCCAGGGCTGAACCTTCCCACGGCGCCTACCCTGACCTACGGCGCGGTGCCAATAGTGCCCGACGTGGGCGAGGTGTTGATTCCAGACGCACCAGAGGTCACGTTGCCCGAGCTGCCGGCGCTGCTGTCCCTGAGCACGCCCACCTTTGCGGGCGTGGATCTGCGCGAGGACTGGCTGGAGCGCCTGGAGAACATCCCCGAGCTGGAGCTGGTGGCGCCAACGCCCTACAGCTATACCCGTGGGCCGGAATACGCCAGCTTCTTGCTCACCCAGCTCAAAAACACGCTGCACTCCCGCATGAACGGCGGAACCGGCCTGGAGCCCGCCGTCGAGCAAGCCATCTGGGACCGCTCGCGCGACCGCGAAACGCAGATCGGGCTGGCCAACGAAGCCGACGTGATGCGCCAGAGCGAGGCGTTGGGCTTTCAGTTGCCCGCTGGCGTGCTGGCCGCGCAGCTTCGGCAGGCGCAGCGCGACTACTACGGCAAGCTCTCCGAACTGTCGCGCGACATTGCCATCAAGCAAGCCGACCTGGAGCAGCAGAACCTGCGCGAGACGATCACGGCCGGCATCCAGCTCGAAGGCCAGCTCATCAACTACAGCTACCAGCTCGAAGCCCTGTCGTTCGAGTCGGCCAAGGCTTACGCCGAGAACGCGATTGCAGTGAACAACGCGGCCATCGAGCAGTACCGCGCCCTGCTGCAGGGCTACCAGACCTATGCGGACGCCTACAAGACCATCATCCAGGCCGAGCTGGCCAAGGTCGAGGTCTACAAGGCCCAGATGCAGGCCGAGGAAACCAAGGCCAACGTGAACCGCGCGGTGGTGGAGGCCTACAAGGCCCAGATCGAGGGAGCCATGGCGCGCGTGGACATCTACCGCGCGCAGGTGGGCGCCGCACAGACGCTGGTGCAGTTGGAGCAGGCCAAGATCGGCGCGGCCGGCGAGCAGATCAAGGCCTTCATCGCCCAGGTCAACGCCGAGACGGCCAAGATAGAGGCCTTCAAGGCGCAGATGAGCGGCGAGCAGACGCGGGTGGACATCTACAAAACCAAGGCCCAGGCCTTCAGCGCCAAGGTTGGCGCCCAGGCCGAGCGCGCGCGCGCCGAGGTCAGCCGCTTCTCCGCGCTCTACCAGGCCAAAGCCAGCGAGTGGGAGGGGTTTCGGGCCCGCGTCATGGCAGAGGCCGAGCGCATCCGCGCCCTGGGCATCCAGTCGAGCACGCTGCTGGACGGCTACAAGGCGGCGGCGACCGCAACCGTGGCCGAGGCCGAAGTGCAGACCAAGGTGTGGGAGGGGCAGATCAAGCAGTATGAGGCTGGCCAGAACATCGTTCTGCAGACCGCCAAAATCAATGCAGACAACTTGATTGCAACCAACAGCGCCCGACTCGACGCAGCCAAGGTGGCCGCCCAGGTCTACTCTCAGCTCACAGCCAGCGCCTACAGCATGATTAACGCCAGCGCCTCGGTCAGTGGGTCGGCCGGCACGTCGGTCAGCTACTCCTACAGCAATGACACCAACGCCACGGTGCCACCTCTCACGGTGATCTGAATACCCCCATTCCGGGTTTGGTATGCCTGGGGTGGCACGGCAGACTGGCTCCAGTTACCACGCGCGAGGCACTGCCATGGCCACTTCACTCCCCGACGAGAACCAGCGCAACGCAGCTGCGTTGCTTCCAACCAACCGCCCCCTTGCTCCTCGGAGCACGGCGGCTGCAGCCACCGGCACTGGCAGCCTGGCTGATCCCGTGGTGGCGCCGTCGGTCAATCCGATCCAGCGCGGCTTCAACAACGTGATGTTCGGTGGCAAGACGCGGGATGAGTACTACGGAGGCGCACCGGGTCTAGGGGCTCGCGCTTCGGCGGGATCTCCTGCGCCAGCTCCCGCGCCCGCCCTGGGGGCCTACCGCCCTGAAGGACGGAACTACCAGGATCCGGGTGCACGAGCTCCGTGGGCCAGCACGCCCTTGGTGTCCCGCGCCACACAGTCCAGTGGTGCGCCGACGCCGGCTGCGGGAGCTGGAGGGTTTCAGGATATCGGTGGCGGCGTGTTCCGGCGCGGCAACACGTTTACCGACGCAGCCGGCACGCAGGACGCGGCATTCTTGAACCGCGGGGCCGTGTCACCTCAGAACGCCGCCGCAGCCAATTCGCTGGTGGCACGTCTGGGCGCAAGACCCCCGGCATCGCCAGCAGCTGCCCCCGGGCTGGGCGCTATGCCTCAACCGATGGCAGGTGCTGGCGCGCTGGGCGCATTCGACCGTGCGGTCAGCGTTCGCGCGCTGACCGATCTCACGAGCCCGGAATACAGGGCTTTGCGCAGCTTGAAGATGGACGCCGACGCCGAGGGCAAGGCCATGCGCCAGGCCGGCCGGGGCTGGCGGGGGGGCTCGTCCGCGGGTGACGCGTACCAGGGCATGCTGCGAGAACTCACCACCGGCACACGCGAGGGGCAAGTCGCGCAGATGCAGGATGCCGGCTCCACACAGCGCGTGGGCATGCAGGAGGCCGGGCTGGCGCAGCGCGCAGCGCTCGGCGAGTTCGGTGCCACGCGCCGCGCATCCATGCAGAACGACGTGTCACTCGCTGAGCTGGGCGTGAAGCGGGCCGAGAGCAGCCTCAAGAACCGGGCCAGTGAGCGGCTGATGCAAGCGCAAGATGCCTACGCCAGCGCCCAGACGCCGGAAGAGCGCAACGCTGCACTGCAGCAGTTGCGTGCGATGGGGGCGAGCACCGGTGAGATGACGGCACGGGAGCGGTATTTTCCTGTTCCTGGGGGGCAGGCGCTGACCGAGACTGGGACACCGTACAGCTTGGCTTCCAGGGTGTTCGACGCGCAGACGGGGCAGTTTGTTGGCGGAGGTCAGGCAGGCGGAGCGTCGATGGCAGCACCGAGGGTTGGTGCTGTCGAGGGAGGTTATCGATACAAGGGCGGCGACCCCAGTAACCAGCAAAACTGGGAAAAAATTTAATTACTGCTGGCGATACTGTCGCCAGGGCCCGTCACACATCTCGCCCTCAAATTCGGGTTTGTTGTAGAGACACATGCAACTCGTGGCGATGGCTGCCGCAGCAGGCTGGAAAGAGGTCCTAGCCCCCTTCTTCAGGATGCAAGCGTTTCCGTCCGAATAGCTGAACCAGCCCCGGCCACTACCCCTCTCTACATCGCTCAAGCGGGCAGGGAACTCCATTGTGCAGATCCTCAGCACAGCGGCATGTGCTGCGCCATTTTGGACGTCTGGCATCTTGTCCAGCACGCACTTCGCGAAGTTCGCGGCATTTGCCGTCCCTGCAGACGCCGCCAACACAAAGATCATGAATGCGGTACGCGACACGTGGCTACCTTTGTTCGCAGCGAAACCGTAGTCGATCCGGACTCTTGATTGCGGTGAGTTGACCATTTGTATCTCTGGTCAGGAATACAGGCTCTTCGGATCGCCTCATTTCTATGGTGCAAACCCCGTTCTGCCTGTTGTGGCTGGTCACCTTTTGGAATCCCGCTGGGAATGGTCGAGTGACGCCGTTTTCAACGATCGCATGGACCTTCTTCATGGTGCACGAGGTGATGCCGAAACTGAAACAACGTTCAGCGGTGACGTCTCCAACGACGAAATAGGCACTTTGGGCAAAAACCGGTCCGGCGTGCAATAGCAATGCCAAGGTCAGGATGCGAAGCATGGGCCGCACTCTACCCCAAGGCGGCGCGGCGCGGGTGTGCAGTTTGTCGGCGGCCTGACCCCCATTCCGGGTTTGCCCCCCTGGCGGTGCTGAACACACTGCCGGGATGGCAACGAACCCTGAACGAGCAGGAACCCCAAGCGGACCATGGGCGCGCTACAGCACGTCGAACGACGGAGCGGAGCGCGGACCGTGGCAAAGCTACTCCGCTGAGACGCCAGCCCCGGGCCTCGGAGCCCGCCGAAAATCTCCCGGTCTGATCCGGGGCGCCGCCGACAGCGCACTGGCGCTGGGTCAAGGCGTCGTCTCCGGCGCCCAGATGCTGGCCAACGTGGCCGGCGCCGACAACCGTGTGGCTCAAGGTCTGGGGCAAGCATCCGAATTCCTGGGCGGTCTGGAGTCGCCCCAGCGCCAGGCCGAGCGCCAGGTGCGCGGTCAGCGCATCCGCGAAGCCGAGAAGTCCGGAAGCACCTGGAACGAAATCAAGGCCTACGGAGGAGCGTTCGCCGAGGCACCCCTGGACACGACCCTCGAAGCTCTGGGTACTAGATTGCCGACGCTGGCCGCTGGCCTGATTCCCGGCGTCGGTACCGCCGCCCTTGGGGCAAGGGCTGGGGCACTGGCCAGCCGTGCGGTTCAAGCCGGTGTCGGTGCAGCCCAAGGTGTGGGCGCCGTCAAGGGTGCGATCCACGACGCCGTCGAGCAGCGGCACTTGGAAGCAGGCGCCAGCCCTGAGCTGGCCGCCCAGCGCGCAGCAACAGCGCAATCCTACGGAGGAGAGAACGCAGGTTCGCTGGTTGCCGGTGGCGCAATCGGGGCGCTGGCCGGGAGTACCGGCGCGGAGAGCATCGTGCGCAGGCTGATGGCCAGCCGGGCGGCGCGTGAGGCTGCCGATCAGGCAACACCGGGTTTGGCGCGCTCTGTGGCGGCCGGCGCACTGAGAGAGGCCCCCATAGAGATGGTCCAAGGTGGTCAGGAGCGGTTGGCCTCCAACTTGGCGGAGCAGGGCGAAGGGTTCGACACGCCGACCATGCAGGGCGTGGTGGGCCAGGGCGTGCTGGAGGGCATGGCCGGAGGTGTGGTGGGTGGGGGCTTCGGTGCGCTGGGCGCGCGCGGGGCAAGGCCTGCGGCTGCACCAGCGGCGCCGGGCGAAAACCCCCTGTTGTTGGAGAACCGCGCCGACCCGCTGCTGGTGTTCCCGGACGGCACCATTGCCCGCCAGTCCGAGTTCGATGCCCACATGGAGAGCCTGCCGGAGCAAGAGCGCGTCGCGGCGCGCGCCAGGGCGTTCGGGATGGGTGCCGAGTCGGTCGCCCCCACCGAAGAGCAGCTGCAGGCGGCGCAGGCCGAAGCCGCCGCCCGTGGCGAAGCCGCCCTGATTGCCAACCAGGCCCGGCTGCAGGCGCTGCAAGACGAGGAGGGCGCCGAGCCCGCCGGAGAAGGCCCGGACAGCGCCTGGGAGCGCTCCCTGCTGGCGAACCCGCAGCCCGATGCCGGGCAGCTGCAGCTGGCCGAGAGCACACCCCAAGCCGATGCGTCCATGGACGAGATTGCGGAATCGACGGGCGCCGCCCAGCAAGAAAGCCCCGGGGCCCTCCCAGCGGTGACGTCCACCACGCTGACCGGCGAAACCCCGGGCGGCCTGCTGCGCGACCAGATGCGCCAGCGCGCGGCCCTGCGTGCCGGCATCGATCCCAACGCGGGCCCGTTGAGCGCGGCAGCCGCACGCGCCATGGATGACGGCGCCCCCACCCAACTGCAGGCAGCCCTGGCGCGCATCCGCGCGGAGAAAGCCAATGCCCGCGAAGCGCAAACCCCGGTCACCCAAACCGCGCAAGCTGACGCCGCGGGATCTGAAGCGTCAGCGCCAATGGGAGGCGATGGAGTCGCAGCCACCGGAGTACCCGCAGCGCGAGCAGCCGCTGCCGCGCCGGCCCGACTGACGGCGGCCATGCCCACCCAGAACCTGGAGAACCGCACCGATGGCACTCAAGCCCCTGAAGCCCAGCAAGCAACGCCGCAAGGACCAACGCCGCAACCCGCAACGCCAGTAGGGCAGGCGGTCGCGGAGATCGCCAACGAAGCCGCGACCTCGCCAGCCAATGGCAGGCCAGAGCCGACCCAGGCGCAGAAGGAAGCCGGCAACTA
>VFQQ010003423.1_pt1 | contig 15417 bp, 14 predicted proteins | sample 3512341 | NCBI WGS metagenome assembly VFQQ01 (sample SAMN10412373, study PRJNA504923) | tailings metagenome | isolation source: Relicate 2 Philex TSF1 revegetated site | place: Philippines: Tuba, Benguet | collected 2017-08-29 | reverse complement strand
CTCTGCTGCTGGGCGGCTGCCCGCCCTCTCTGTGCCGTTCAAGGCAGCCGGTGCCACAGAATTGCATATCGGATTGCGTGGGACCGCACTCTGGGGGCAGCCAGGGACTGGCCCCTCTGCCCCTCGAGGTGCCTGCCTGCCAGTCCAGATGCATTCTTGCGCATCAGCTGAATGGCAGCAGGTAAGATGGATGCCTGGAAAGCAGGGCAGTTGGGATGCTGCTGGGCGGCCCCACAATCGTAGCAACATTTAAAAGCCTGTGCGATAGATTTGCATGTCAAGAACCGCTGCAGAGGCACTTCTGGGGGCAGCCGGGCGCCAGTCCGGGACGTCTGCCCCTCGAGGTGCCTGCCGGCCGCTTGACTTGCACTCTGGCACACCTGCTGAAAGGCATTGTCAAAGGCTGCATGCCTGCATCAGAGCAGAGATGGCGCACTTCCGGGCAGCCCCCACCATCTTAGCGGAGTTGAAAGCCGGTGCGGTGGATGTGCATGGTCGGCCGCTGCAGAAGCACTTCTGGGGGCAGCCAGGAACCACCCTTTCTGCCCCTCGAGGTGCCTGCCTGCCGCTTGACTTGCGCTGTGGCGCACCTGCTGCATGGCAGCAGTAGAGAGCAAATGCCTGAAGCAGGGGTTTCATATGGTCTGCTGAGTGGCCGCCCATTTCTCAGTGTCACAATGGTAGCCAATGCAACCTCAGTGTATGTCCAGCAGGCAGTCGACACTTCTAAGGGCAGCTGGGCGTCAGTCGCTCTGCTCCTTGAGGTGCTTGCCTGCCGGTTGACTTGCATCTGGTTGCTTTTGCCGTACACCCGTGCGGTGCAACCTCCCACTGTCATTCCCCAGTATGCACGACCCTCGCTCTGGTACGGAGCTTGCTAGCGTTGGGCCGTCCTACACTTGCGCCTGCCTCTTGGTGACCGCACCTTACAACACAACGCTGCCCCATTTGCAGGACCCCATCCTGCGGTACGGCGGCATGTTTGTGCTGGGCCTGGCCTACTGCGGCACCTCCAACAACGCCGCCATCCAGAAGCTGCTGCACTTTGCGGTGTCAGGTGGGCATCATTGCTCGAATCGCGCACATCGGCTGCCAGGAAGCATACGTTGAGCTGGGCTGTCTGCTTACCTGACAGCCACCTGCCTACCTCACTCACCGCTCACATGCATCAACTGTACCTGCTGCAGACGTGTCCAACGACGTGCGGCGCGCGGCGGTGCTCAACCTTGGCTTTGTGCTGGCCTCTACGCCGGAGCAGTGCCCCCGCATTGTGTCCCTGCTGGCTGAGTCGTACAACCCGCACGTCCGGTGAGAACTTTGTGCTTGCATTTTTGCCGCCAGCAATGTGCTTCCTGCATTTTGAAGCTGCAGCGCTGGCCTGCAACCAGAGGCGTACAACCCGCATGATCGTTGGGCGGGCTGCAGCTGCTTTGCCGTCTGCCTTTCAGCGGCTGCCAATGTTCGTGCCTTCTCCTGAATGCTCGTTCGCATGCTCTACTTCCAGGTATGGCGCGGCCATGGCGGTGGGCCTGGCGTGCGCGGGCACCGGCATGCGCGAGGCTGTTGCGCTGCTCGAGCCGCTCGTCAAGTGAGCTCACTTTTGTTTGCTCGTGTTTGGCACATGTTGCTGCCTTTGTGCACAGCATGTGCATACATTGAGAGGCGGTGGCCCTGCTAGAGCCGCTCATCAAGTGAGGCTGTGGGTCTTTTGTTGGTTTTCGGCAACAGGCTGCTGGTGCTTGTGGCGCCTTGCTCAGCAGCCCCTGCTCAGCAGCCCCTGCTGGTCAGGTGGGGCTTGTGGAGCAGCGCCACGCTCCCTGCTGCTCCAGCCCTGGCGCCGAATCATACGCCATCCTACCATTCTGTCCACGTTGCAGGGACTCGGTGGACTTCGTGCAGCAGGGCGCGTTTGTCGCTCTCGCCTTGACGCTTTCCTCCTACCTCACACTACCATTCCTCTTTCCTCTTCACCTCCTGCAGGGACTCTGTGGACTTTGTGCAGCAGGGCGCGCTCATCGCCCTGGCCCTGGTGCTGATTCAACCTCATGCTACCGTTGCTGCCGCTTTCTTCCTCCTGCAGGGACTCTGTGGACTTTGTGCAGCAGGGCGCGCTCATCGCCCTGGCCCTGGTGCTGATTCAACCTCATGCTACCGTTGCTGCCGCTTTCTTCCTCCTGCAGGGACTCTATGGACTTTGTGCAGCAGGGTGCGCTCATCGCCCTGGCCCTGGTGCTGGTGGAGCAGCCCGAGTCGCGCGCCAAGCCGCTGCGGGAGCACATCAACCGCCTGTACGGCAACAAGGCCTCGGAGGTATGTGACTCGAAGCTCCGCAGGCTGGTAGAGAATTGGTTTCAGCTGCCCGCTCGCTTTGGGGAAGGCAGGCCGCTGTGTAAGCATGCTGCTTGCGGCAACAAAGATCCTGGAGGCAAAGCAGCACCGCTGTCGTGATTTTAACTGTCCTTTGATGGCCTCAAATCCTCAACAGGTGATGACCCGCATGGGAGCCATCATGGCGGCAGGCATACTGGATGCTGGCGGCCGCAACGCCACCGTGGGCCTGCGCTCGCGCTCTGGCCACTTCAGGTGGGCTGCAGGGCAAGTTGGTATGCATATGTGGCCCTGCACTGCTGGTTGTTTGGTGGCTGCGCCGCCCAAAACAGCACAGGAAACACAATGCATTGCCACAGGCTCACCCCAAGCGGCCATCTTCCAACCAGCGTGCTCCCACGCTACTCATGCCATCTGCATGCCCCGTCCCTGTCCCTGTGCAGGCGCACCGCTGTGCTGGGCCTGGCGCTCTTCACGCAGTACTGGTGCGCTGCTGGGCTGCCGTGCTACTGTGCTTGCAGCTGCTCAGCTGTGTGCTGCCGCTGTGCCAGCTTGCAACCGCCCTGCTGTGCGCTGCCACTATGCCAGCTTGCATGTTTGGAGCAGCTCACAATGATGTGCAACCTGCCATTCATGTTGGCGCTGATTTGCCGCTCGTCCTGCAGGCACTTGTACCTGCTGTCCACGCTTGCAGACGCATCTTGCAATCAGCTCCTTCTTGTTTCGTTCAATGTAATTTGCAGGTACTGGTACCCGCTGTCCTACTGCGTGTCGCTGGCGGTGCAGCCCACGGCGCTGATTGGCGTGGACGCCTCGCTGCGCGCCCCCAAGGACTTCCAGGCGGGTTTGCGCTGCCTTGGTGCTGCTGGAAGGTTGAGACTGGCGGCCATCCAGTGTGGCTGCCGGTGCCGGCTGCACTTTCTTCTCGCCACCACGCCTCCCCACTTGAACTGCCGTCCCTCCCAGCCTGCCTGCCCACCATTCGCTGCATGCCTGCCCACTGTGTCTTGCGCTCCTGTTTGCAGCTTGCTCGTTGAGAGTGCATGCCATCCCCACTCCCGCATGCGCAGGTGGTCAGCACCTGCCGGCCCTCCCAGTTTGCCTACCCGCCGCCCGTCAAGGTGGACGACAAGAAGGACAAGGGCAAGGTGAGCAAGTTTTAAATTTCGAGTCCATTCCTAGCAATCTTGGGAGGTGTACACCGATGAACGTGGACGACAAGAAGGACAAGGGCAAGGTGAGGGAGCGGCGTTGCAGCCAAAGAGCTCTTGTTGGGTCTCTGCAGCTGCCTACTGCGGCGCAGTGCATCTTTGGCCTCATCCTGCTTCCTCGAATGCAGCCGCACTTCGCCGCGCCCTCATACCAGTTTATCCACCTCCCTCCCGCTTGCAGTTGCCCACCGCGGTGCTGCCCACCACTCCATCTCGCTTCATTGTCTGTCTCAGCTGTATTCAATGCCCTCTCACCCCAAAACTGCCGCCCCTGCGCTCCACCCCACAGCTGCCCACTGCGGTGCTGTCCACCACTGCTCGCGCCAAGGCCCGTGCCGCCAAGAAGGCCAAAGAAGCGGGCAAGGAGCCCGGGGCAGCTGCCGAGGCGATGGAGACCGACAAGCCGGCGAGCGAGGGAGTGGCGGCAGAGGGGGCTGCTGCGGGAGACAAGGCGGAGGGGGAGGGCAAGGAGAAGGCGGCAGAAGGGGAGGGCAAGAAGGAGGCGGAGCCGGAGCCCAGCAGCTTCACAGGTGGGCTGGGCGGGTGGGCTGGGAGCGTGCTGGAGTGTGAGTGGGTACTTGAGCTACTGCAACGCCGGCTGTGGCTGGGTGAGCATCAAGGCCCAGCGCACCGGCCTCACATCTGCACGCCACCAGCCTCACCGCTCACTTGCTGCTGCCCCAATCGTCTCCACCCCTTGCAGTGGACAACCCGGCACGCGTGGCGCCCGGCCAGCGCAAGTTCATCTCCTTCCCAGACGGCCAGCGCTTTGCGCCCATCCGCCCCGCCCCCAGCGGTGAGCCTGCTGTGCTGTGCTGTGCTGTGCTGCGCTGCACATCTGGCAGGGAGTGCGATGCAGACGGCCAGCGCTTTGCCCCATCCGCCCCGCCCCCGCGGTGGTTTGCACTGCTGTGTGCTGCGCTGTGCTGTGGTTGCTGTATTGTGTGCCTAGCAAGGCGTGCTGCGCTGCGCTGTGGTGTCGCGTGCCTTGAAAAGGGTTGCTGTTCAAACGTGCAAGTGGAGAGTGCGCGGTATGTGGGCCTTTGGCCCCGGTCCCCTTCCCTGCTGACATGCCTCCCCGTGTCACCTCGTCCTCCCTCCCTTGCCACCCGCAGGCTTTGTGCTGCTGCGCGACATGCAGCCTGAGGCGGGCCCAGTGGAGTATCTGTTCCAAGAGGACAAGCCCGCCGTGGCCGCTGCGCCTGCTGCGCCTGCTGAGCCCGCCGTGCCTGCCGCGCCCGATGCGGCGCCAGCCGGCGACGAGCCGCCGCCGCCGGAGCCTTTTGAGTATATCCCCTCTTGATAGCTCCTTTCATGAGGATCTTTCCAGCGGGCAACCTGGCAATCGACGGCAGCAACAGCCAGCCGCGCCGTGCTATGCAGTCACCAGCAGTGTGCGCAGGCAGCCAGTCACACCTGGGCAGCCTGGATGTGCCAGCCCCTGCTGTGTGCTGAGCTGCTCCGCACCACATTTGCACTGCTGCAGCATTCTGCTAGATCTGTAACATTCGACCCTGCGGAAGAACGGTGCAAGTGTCACAAGGCTGTGCAGCAAGGCATGTGCTGCGTCACACAGTATCGGGTGTGCAGCAGGCAGGCAACGTGCAGGGTGAAATGTGCAGGTTGCAAAATGGCCTCAGATGGCTTGGTGACAGAACAAGCTTGAACGAGTATACAGTGCATTCGCTCCATTCCCCCATGTCTGAGGCTTTTGTTCCCGCTGGGCGCCGGCCTTAGAGAGCGCTGCGGCCGCCCGCCGCCGCTCGGTCCACTTTGAGGCAGCGGCTGGGCACGACCTGCAGATGGAGGCAGGGTGAGCCGCCATCACAACTCGGCAGGGCAAGATCTGCCATGCAGACAGCTTGGGCGGCTTCCAGGGCGGGATTCTGTTCACGCAGCTGTCAACCAGCCTGCAACCGCACTGGCCCAGCTGCGCGGCTACGTGCGGCAGGCGGCAGCGCCTCCAGAAGCAGCTGTGCATTGGGGAAAGCAGGCGGCCCGTGCTGCACCCACCTTGATTCCCGCATCCGCCAGCTTTTGCTCAAAGTCAGGGTCACTGCAGGCACCAGCCAGGAAGCGGAATCCGCCTAGCTTGCAACCAACCATGTTTGCCCCACCGCAGTCTGCGGCGTGCTGTTGTGCCAGAGACCAAGGCAAGCAAGCCCACAAGGCGAGCCCACAAGGCACCACTGCCCGCGCTGAGACGGGCAAGAAAGCAGCTGCACAAGAAAGCAGCCGCACCTGATGCCGCTCTGCAGCCAGACGCAGTCAGGCCGGGGCTCCATGGCTAGGATGTCCTCCAGGTGCCCCGCCAGGTCTTGCGGGCGGCGAAACACGTCCAGAATGTCCACAGGCTGCTGGATCTGCAGAGAGGAGCAGAAGATCAAGTGTTGGTGATGTACAGAGGCAGGAGACCAGACTCCAGAATCTCCACCTGCTGCTTGATCTGTGCATAGGGATGGCAGGCAACAAGGGCGGCCGCACTGTATGTTGTGAGCCCTTGCTCATTGTGCGCACCACCCCTGGTGTGCACACATACTGCAGGTGGGCGTACACTGCGTGCCTACACACAAACTGCAGCTGGGCCCATCGGCTTGCCTGCTTCAGGTCGCGCACCAACGCAGCTTTCTGCCCTGATGTGCGCACGGCATGCATCTGGGCCTGGCTCAAAAGCTCGCTTCAGAGTCTCGCCCACAAGAGCTTGCCTGCTTCAGGTCGCGCACCACGGGCTCCCCCAGAATCTCCTTCACCTCTGGGTAGTACACTGCATGGGGCGAGGCAAGGCAGCAACAGCGGTGGCAGAACTGCAGGACAGGTAGGTGGGTGGCAGCAGCAGAGAGAGTAGCACACACACAGCAGCGGCAGCAATGGCGAAGCCTTCCATGGCACGTCTATCCTCAGCAGCCCACAGCGCACCTGGCACGGGGATGATTTTGCAGCCCACGCTCTGCAGGTACTCGGGCACAAAGTAGGCGGGCTGCCCCGCCTGGTTCTCGGTTTTGATGCCCAGCACCGCAACCGTCTTGGCGCCGATGGCAATCTGTGCGGGCAAGGGGCACGGATACCGAGAAGGATTACACGCAGACACATCGCATCAGGCCACGTGCATATTTAAGATAATCCTCGCATGAGCGCCACGCAATTGGACGTCAAGCGACCCGCTCGGAGAGCGGCGGCCGCGGGGCGGCAGGCGGCGGCGGTGGCGGCCCAGTGCGACCTGCCTTGAGCGCCTCGTCGCGATCAGTTACTATCAGACCGCTGCTGGCCATTATTGCAACGTCTCTGAGGCGGCAGCGGCCGCCAGGGCGGGGCCTTGTGAGCAGCCGTGCGGCAGGGCTGGCCAGAGCAACAGGCATGCCCAGATCGTGGTGCGGCGCGAGCCGCTGGTGGGATCACAAAGCCTCGGACGCACCAGCCGGGCCAATTGGGGTGACGGGGAGCCCTGCTGGCTGGGGCGGGCATGCGCCCCTCCATCGGTTGGCTCACAGCATTTGTCTGCGCACCTGCGTTCCATTTCTGCGGTGTCGACCGCTTCAGCCGGCCCGCCTGCTCGCAGCCTTCTCGGGCTCCCGGCTACGCCGAGGAACGCTTGCCGCCGTGCGCAGAGACGGTGCGCAAATGTCGTGGCATGGCGCCGGCCTGTTCCCGCCACGGGTTTGCCCCTCCTCGGCCGCCGCCGCCGCCGCCGCCGCTCACTGCTTTGCCTCCTTGCTCATCCGCAGGCATCCGCGCCGCTCTTGTCCGTTGGAAGTGCCAGTCCCCAAAGGCGGCAGCAGCAGCAGTGCACATGGCGGCAGTGGTGCAGCGAGGGCCGCAGGCGCTGGGTGCGCTGGCCCGCCACCTCCGCTGCTTCTCATCTGCGGCGGCCCAGGGCGATGTGGTTGACGAAATGATTGCGTATGCTCGGCAGAACTTCAAGGTGCGTCTGCCAGGAGCAGCTTGTTGGGCTTTGAAGTGCAGCTGCTGTGATGTGCGGGCTGATGGCTGCCACGGAAAGCCCATGGTTTCGCCCGCACCTTAGCCTGCTGCCTGTTGCTACCTGCATCGCCTCCCTACACTGCACAAGCAGCCCTCAACGCCTGTCGCAAGCGCGTGCCTGACCATCTCCCGCTACCTCCCTCCCCCTTTCGACAGCGCAACCACGAGCAGGCAATTGATGTGCTGAAGAGCGGGCTGCAGTACATGCAGCTGGGACCAGGGGCGGGGCGGTGAGCACTGCTGCGCTGCGCTGCGCTTTGGTATCACTTGCACGCTGCCGCATACCTGCTTGCGTAAGTCTGCCGTGTGTTGCAGTGCCGGGCATGGCTCCCTGTGAAGCCACTTGATGCATGTTGACAATGGCGGCCCTTATTGAGATGCTCCATCCAATGAAACGCTGCAGGCTGTACCTGGCGCAAGCAGAAATTGAGGCGGACCGCAACCGCTGGGTGAGTACTGCGCTTGTGGCGTGCCCAATGGCATTTTCATGAATTTGCCTCATTGCTGGGAACCGCCCTTCTTGCACATGCACATGGCACTGACCACACTGCATCTGCATTGGCTCCCGCCCTGCAGCCAGAGTTGTTGGACCTGGCCCGCAAAGCTGTGCAACTATCCTGCTCGTGCCGTCACTTTTTCTTTTGCCCTCTTATGTCCTGACCACACTGCATTGGCTCCCTCCCTGCAGCCGGAAGTTCTGGACCTGGCCCGCAAAGCGGCCACAGCAGCATCGGAGTCGGATCCGGGCACACCCGAAGGCACCCTGATGGTTTCAGAGGTGGGTGGTCTGCCGCTGTGCATCTGCGCTGTGCTGCGGTTGTGGTGCCCATGCCGCTGCCGCCTCTGCAGCTTCAGTTTTTGTTTCAACCTCTGCTGCTGCCTTCCCTCTGCTGCTGCCTTCCCTGTTTGAGTGCTGCTGCCGCCTCCCTTTGTCGTTATCTGCCGGGCAGGTGGAGCTGGCGGCAGCGTGCGTTGGCGCACGAGCGGCGCTGGCGCAGGGCCGAGACGCCGACGCATTCAAGGCGGCGCAAGTGGTAAGCGCAGTTGGGGCTGTGCGGTGTACGGAGTGCTGTGGGCCGGGTGCAAGTTCAGAAGGCACAGCATGCTCAGGCTGGCATGCTGGGCGCACTGCCAGTGGCAGGCCGCGCTGCCCCCACTCGTTTGACCACCCAGGAGTTGCAACAAAGAACCAGTGGCATTCCATGCCCATGCAGTGCATGGAGGTGGCACGCAGATCGTTCACTGCGGCAGGCTCAGAGGATCGGCGGTGGCAGGTGGGCTGGGAGCCTGGGTGAAGCTACTGCTGCGGCGCTGCTGCTGCTGCTGCTGCTGCTGTCACGTGGTTGCTGTCACGTGGCGGCTGTGCTGTCTGGCTGAGAGGGGTGCATGCTGAGCGCTGCCCTGTTGCCAAGAGCGTCCATGCACCTTGCTCCATGCACCAGACTCGTGAACCTTCAGGGTTGCTATTTGCTGCGATGAACTGGGCTCAGCTGCAGGGCCTGGTGCAGCACGTTTCTGATCCACTCCTGCACCCCAACCTGCTTGGCTGCAGGGCTTGGTGCTGGGCAGCAGCCTGGCGGGGCTGGTGCAGCACGCGGCAGGGGAGTTCGTTTCAGCGGGAGAGAACGTTGCGGCAGGTGCGCAGATGCTCCTTGCGACAATGCGTGCTTGGTGTTGTTCACGGCACATGAGATTGCTGGGTTGTAGACTTGCTTGCTTGCCCGCAGCGCTCCAGATGTCCAGACGTGCCACTGGCCTGCTGGGCCGCATTTTTCAGCCATGCATGCATCCGTTCATTGCACCCTTGCATCCTTTCTGCTTATCCACTGCAGTGCTGGAGCTGGTGGGGCATCAGGACCTGCGCACCGGGCCACCACCGGAGCGGGACCACTTGGTGGCAGATGCACTGAAGCAGGTGGGGTGTTTACAGCGTTTGTTGACTTGGTTGGGACAGCCCCAGTTGGGCAGCTGCTGAAGCGCAATCATTTGGTGGCGGACGCGCTGAAGCTGTGTCTCTCTCCTCACACAGGCGGCAGAATTTCGGCTGTCGGAAGGGCTGTCGTGCGAGGCGCAGCAGCAGGCCAGATCTGCTGATCAACCCTCTCTGCTGTTCTGCCCATCTTTCGTTTTACAGGCAGCAGAGTGTCGGCTGTCGGAAGGGCCGGTCTGTTGATCAACCCTCTCTGCTGTTTTGCCCATCTTTCCTTTTACAGGCAGCAGAGTTCCGGCTGTCGGAAGGCCTGTCCGGCGAGGCGCAGCAGCTGGGCAAGCGGGCGGCGGCAGCAGCAGGGACGGCCCTGGCAGGCTCCAAGGGCAGCACAAGTGGGTGTTGAGCTGTGCTATGCCATGCCATGCTGTGCTGTGCTGCACTGTGCTGCAATGGGCTATGCTTTGCCTTGCTTTGCTGTGCTGTGCATTGCTGCATTCTGCTGTGGCTGTGATGCGTGTCATGCCGCATGATGCCATGCCTCGCTCAGTGCGACTGCAACCGCCGCGCTGCAACACAACCCTACCTTCCTGCCCACAGGCCCGCTGCTGTCGCCGGTGTTTGCCGAGGAAGGACCGTGCCTTTTTGACAAGCCCCTGGCTGTGCCCCCACCCTGCCCCTTTCCGCAGGCCCGCTGCTGTCGCCGGTGTTTGCCGGGGAGGCGCTGGCGGATGCCTGGCTGTCTGAATCTCAAGCCAGCATGGCGGGCGCTGCTTGGGAGGATGCTGAGACCACACTGTCCAATGTGAGGGCTTTGATGTGGTAGGGGGGAGGGAGGTTATCCTGCCGCACTATTGAAAGGGCAGGACGGCATTTGATGCATGCCGTATACTGCTCTTCAACCTGCTGTTTCCTTCACTTGCTGCCGGCTCGTAAACCCTGCAGGCACTGGCAGCTGCGGAGTCGGTTGGAGGAGAGTCGTGTGCGCGAGTGGCGATCGTCCTGCTGCTCACCGCCCACATGTACAGGTGCGCTTGTAGTTTGCTAGGCTAATCGAGGGATTGGTGTGCACGGTTTATGTGCCAAACGTGAAAGCAGGGCTGCTGTGCAGCGGCAGCGCAGCACAGCATGCTGTGGTTGGGGCGCCGTGTTGCGCCACGGACCGTATTGAATGCTCGATGGCCAGTTGGGGTGCATTACTTTAGCACTCCATTGGAGCTGCGCTTGCCTACGTCGCCTGCAATCCAGCCTGCCCCCACCCGATCCTTTACTTGCAGCCGAACAGGGCGCGTGACGCTGGCGGAGGGGCTGTATCGAGAGGCCGCCAAAATGCTGTCCATCAGTCCGGCGGGCGCAGGTGGGTGCTCACTTGGCTGCTGCCGCTGCCATGTATGTTGCAGTCAATGCTGTCCATCAGCCTGGCGGGGGCAGGTGGGTGCTCACTTGGATGCTTCATTGTGGCAGGGAATGCTGCTGTGTAGCTCTTCGCGGGCAAGTGTGTGCCATTTCGCCCAGGTGTTGCTGCAGGTGTGACACATCCCGGCGACCCTCATCCCGCCGTTCCCTCCCCACCTGCTCAATGTGCGTGCTCTTCCATCTGTGCTGCAGAGGATGTTGACCTCAAGCTGGTGCACCCCTCGATGGGTGCTCTGCTGGCCTGGCGGTACGCGCAGCTGCTGACCGTGCTGCCGCGCCGCGCGACAGGTGCGCTCGTGTGTTTGAACCTCTTTGCTGGCGGCGCCACGGCTGCAAATGTGCGATGTTGCAGAGGTGGCAGGATGGAGGCGGCTGGCGTGGGCAACCCCAACCCAGTGCAGCTCATGGATGGCTGCCCAGCAAACCAGCCTAGTGCACTGGCAGCTGGTGCGGGCGCTGCATGTGCCAATGCATGAGCATCGCCCAGCCCAGCAACGCCGCTTCCCTTCATATTGCCGGTTTGCAGAGGCGGCGGGGTGGGAGCGGCTGGCGCGGGCGCTGCACGAAGAAGCGCCCATCGGCGGGCTGGGCACCGCGCCTGAAACCGTGTTTGGCAGCCTGGATGCCCTCACGGTAAGTTGTCGAACAAAAGCGGGGCAGTCTTGTGGCATTGGTTGTTTTCAACAGGGCACATGTGCAGCAGGTTGTTGGCAGCCTGGACGCGCTCACGGTAAGTTGTTTTGAACAGCAGGCGACACTTTTGTAGCTGTGCCACTGGTGGCAATCAGTGGGGCACTAATGTGCAGCACACTGCAGCCGTTTGGCAGCAAGGTTGGTGCCTTGCTCAGTCCACAAGTGCAGCTGTTATTGGTGCCCAGTGTTGCAGCTGCCTTAACCCCAACACATCATCCCTGCCGGTTCCCAAACCCGCCGAATTGCAGGGCAAGGGCCAGCCGGGGCGGGGCGTTGTGGTGGACCTGATGTGCCGCCGCGTGCTGCCCTGCCAGCTGTAGCGCAGCGGCAGGCCAGCTGTAGCGAGCGGCAGCAGCAGCCCTGGCTGCGCAGCAAGGCATAGCAGGTGTAGCTGGCCCCCGGGCGGCAGCACGGCATGTGGCACAGGGCATCCCACGGCCAGCCATCGATCATGCCGGCAGGATGCTGGAAATGTGCAGCGAGCAGTCGATCTGGATGAAGAGTTTGGGACTGGAAGTGGGCATCGTGTGGGCTTCCGCACATGCCGCCCTGCCTGTGTAAATCACGCAGACAACTGCTGCTGCCGCCCTGTGTAAATGACCGAGATGCACTGAGTTGCGGTTGCAGAGGCAGGGCCTGGCCTACAGGCTGGCTCGGTCAGGCAGCATCACAGCGCAGCTGCGCCGCAAGCTGCAACTGCACCATTGGCCGGGTGCTGGTGGGGTCGCTCCAGCTGACCACCGCCAGGGCTGAGTGCTGAAACAATGCAACTGACAGCGCTTCTGCGAGCTGTGATGAGCAGAGGATGGCGTGGCAGGAGGGTCATGCTTGCAGGAGAGTGCAGCAGGCACACGCGACGGTGTCCGCTGCTTGGGGCGCCCCACGATGCGAGAAGGAACAGCTGGCTGGGTCAACGTTGGCAGCTCGCAACTAACACCGGTGTCACACTACAACTGCCGGTGTCACACTGCAACTGCCGCGGTGCCGCTGATGCTTGGCGGCGGAGGTGACCAGCAGCGGGGACGCTCTACGACTGCGCGGCCGTTCAGCTGCACATGTTTGAGGGACTGTCGTGGCGCCTGGCAGGCATGCATGGCCTGTTTGTAGCCCAGATCTGGCATCCCCGCTTACTGCAGCAGGCACAGCGGGAGCGGCGGTGGTGGACGTATCACAACTGCAGGGCCAAAAATACAAACTTCCCGCCCGGTTGACTTGCTGCGTTGGGATGGCGAGGCGCGCGGGGCCCGGAAACGAGCACTTGTCGCTGCCCCCTTTCTGATGTTTCCGCCGCGTCTGGTTCTGGCGCCACCGGTCATTCGAAAATGATGATTACGATTCTGGACCCGCGCTGAGACGCGTGCGGTCTGGGCGGAAAGCGGTTCCGCCGCTGCTCAACCTTGTGGTCGTAGCATGTCCAGGGACCCGAAATTCCTGGGCTTGCACGGCCCTGATTCCTGGATTTTGGCCTGGCAGGGGCCCCTCCAGGAACCGTGGAATCATCAGGCATCATGTGGAATCACCCCTGACCCCGGTTCCTGGGACCCCGGCGCCCGCCTCCCCGCCGCTGCCCCGCCGCTCGCTGCCGCTCCTCCTCATGACAGCGCCCCCTTGGAGTACTGCGAAATCTGGTTCAGCTCCTTGCTGCCGTGCTGGCCGTTGAACGCAGAGGTCATATCCTTGCCGCACTTGATGCGGTTGGCGCCGCCGGGGTGCTCGGGGCGGAAGGAGGTCAGGTCGTACACCTTGCCGTCGATCACCACCCAGCAGTCGCTCGGCGACGAGTGCTTGCCCACCTCCGCCATTTTAGGGTTTAGGGTTATTAAAAAAAAATCAGCGCCCCGCTGCTGCCCGTGCCCCCGGTGCCCTTGCCCGTGCCTTTGCCCGTGCCTTTGCCGGTGCCGGTGCCGGTGCCGCCTCCGCCACCGCCTCCGCCGCCCCCGCCGCCGCCGCTGTGCCTGCCTCCCCCGCCACCCCCGCCGCCGCCGCTGTGCCTGCCTCCCCCGCCACCCCCGCCACCGCCGCCACCGCCTCCACCGCCTCCACCGCCTCCTCCACCGCCGTCCTGGTTGAAGTACAGCAGCGCGCCGAGCGCCAGCAGCACCAGGCACATGCCGCCGCCTGCCAGTATGAACAGCATCATGGCGACGTACTCTAGCGCCGGAAGATTTTTGTCCCGAGCGAGTATGATCCCCCGCGCCGTCCACCAGGTGTGGTTCCAGGGCGCCGACCAGATGCCGCCCAAGTACGCGGCCAACATGCAGGATCTGCGCCGCCTCAACCCCGGGTGGCGGCACCGGGTGTGGGCCGATGCCGACCTGAGGGCGGCGGCGGCGACGCTGGGGGTCGGGCGGGCCTACGACGCCGCCACCCTCATGCACCAAAAGATCGACCTGGGCAGGTTGTGCCTGCTGTACCTGCACGGCGGCATCACCGTGGACCTGGACGTCCGGGCGCTCAAGCCGCTGGACACCCTGCCCGGGCTGCAGAGCATCGACAGGCTGGCGGTGTCCCTGATACCCACCAACTCGGCGGAGTCGGCCGTCATGAGCATGGGCTGCCCCCGCATCCCCGGCAGCGGCCAGATGTGCAGCATCGCCAACAACGCCTGCCTGCTGGCCCCGCCCCAGGACCCCGCGCTCATGCACGTCATCCGGCACTGCGCCGCGCGACTGCTGCGCCCCCCGGCCAGCTGGGGCAAGGAGGCCCTGGTGAACAGCACCACCGGGCCGGGCGCGCTGACGCAGGCCATCACCACCCTGCCGTCCGCGGGCATGGTCACCATCCTGCCCCACACCTTCTTCGAGCCGTGCATCGGGTCGGACCCCTACTGCCAGCTGCCCCCGGAGGCCATCCTGGACCACCGGCACGACAACACCTGGGTCTCCCCGCGCCTCAAGGCCCTCATCCCGCTCTGGTACCACCTCAAGCGCCACTGGCCCCTGCTCCTCGCCGCCGCGCTGGCCGCCTGGGCCCTGAGGAAATAATTATTAATAATATCTCCGCCCGTGCTACCACCACACCATGACCCCGTTCATCTATCCCAACTGGCCCAACATCCCCGCCGCGAACCCGCCGCTGAGCAGGGCAAACAAGCAGAAGGCCAACCAAGCCTTCATCGCCAAGAGGCTGGCCTACTCCCCTCCCGCCAGCAGCGCCGGCCAGAGCGCGCTCAACCGCCGGAACACGCTCAACACGGCCAGCAGCCGCAAGAAGCGGCAGTTCGTGGCGCCGCCGCCTCCCCCCCACCCGTCGCTGCTGAACCGGACGCCCAACCTCGCGGCCAACAAAAGGGCAAAGCTCGCGCGGCTCCTGGCCATCACCAAGCTCCTCGTGACCAAACCCAACGGAACCCGCTACCGGAAGAGGGTGAGGATCTACGGCCCCAAGCCGAACCAGAACAACAAGAAGAAGAACAACAAGAAGCCAAACACTCGCCGCGGGACGAACAAGAGCCGCCCCAACAACCGCCGCAACAACGCCCCCGCCCTCTGGTAGGAGCGCGTTTATTTTCTGGCCCCAGGTCATGACGTCCCTGACCGACCGGCTGAAAGGCATGTTCCGCCGCCGCCCCACCAAGCGCAACAACACCTCCCGCCGCAACACCTCCTCGGCCCGTCCCAACACCTCCTCAGGCCGCAGCAGCCCCGCGCCCGCGCCCGCCACGCCCAACCGCTCCCGCGGGCCCAAGAACTCGCCGCTGAACGAGCTGCTCAGGAAGTACCCCTCGTACACCGCCCAGCAGCTGCTGGCCAACTACCAGAAGCGCATGCGGCGCCGCGTGCAGAACATGGGGCACGCCGAGGAGCGCATCGGCTTGCAGATCGAGCGGCTGCGCAAGCGCCCCAACCTGGCCAGCCACGTGGC
>VFQQ010003422.1_pt1 | contig 15419 bp, 8 predicted proteins | sample 3512341 | NCBI WGS metagenome assembly VFQQ01 (sample SAMN10412373, study PRJNA504923) | tailings metagenome | isolation source: Relicate 2 Philex TSF1 revegetated site | place: Philippines: Tuba, Benguet | collected 2017-08-29 | reverse complement strand
GAACAGGTTGGCCACCACCTTGCCGCGCAGTTCGCCCGACACCGCCTCACCCCCCACTCCCCCCACTCCCCTCACCCCACCCACCACACCCTCACCATTCCCACCGACCGGCGACGGCCCCGCCCCCAGCCCGTACAGCGCCGAGCCGCCCGGCAGCGACGCCAGCACGACCTCGTACTGCCGTGCCCGGCGCAGCACCAGGCGCAGTTCCCACGGCGTCATTCCGTGCAACTGCAGCAGGTGACGCCGGGTCCAGCGCTCGCCGACCTCGCGAGACAGGGCGCCCGCCGGCGACGCGGCGGGGCCCGCGGGCATGGCTCTCAAGGGCTTTCGTCGCGAAGGCCGAGCGGCCGCCCGCAGCGCGGGTGTGCCCCGCGCGGCGGAGGAGGACCTGCCTGGTCGGAGCCGTCGGGCCATGCCGCCAGCATAGCCGCGGGGCGCCGCACGCTAAACTCCAGCGCCCTCCGGCCCCCTTGGCGCCCCGGGGCACACACTTTGGAAGGAACTCCATGCTCTCCGGCGCACCGGACTCTCAGGCACACACACCCGCACCCGCACCCTCACGCGCCCCGAGCCCAGGCGCCCGGCGCGCTGCCGCCACAGTCGTGACGGCTCTGGCGCTGATGACGATGGGCGGGTGCGTGGTGGGCGGGTACACGACCTGGCCGCCGCCCACGCCGGTGGCCGCGGGTGCACCGGCGGAGTTCACCGCCATCAACCTGCCGCCGCAGCACAACGTCGTGACCGAGGCCCTGCGCTGGACTGCCCGGAGGTACCCCCCGGTGCCCGCACCGCAGGCGGGCGTGGAGTACGACCAGCCCTTCGCCATCAACCTGCCGCGCGGCGTGACCGAGGAGATGTACCGCCTGATCGCCATGCGCGCCAGCGAACACGCACGCCCGCTCTCGAACCAGTTCACACACGGGCTGCCGATCTACCACATCAGCCGCGTCGACGTCCGCGGCTCGACCGCCGATGTCGAGATCATCCGCCCGGTGCTCACCATCGCGCCCGACGGCATGGGCACGCCGGAGCAGAACCTCTGGCAGGGCGTGCGCCTGCGCCTTGAGGGTGGCTTTACGCCGTGGCGCGTCGCGTGGCACAGCACCTTCCCGGCCACGCCCGAGTCGCTGCCGCCGCTGCACCCGGTCGAGGACGCCCGCCCCGGGCCGTGAACCTACCCTGACCTATGCCCTCAACACGATCCGTGCCCGTTCGGCGTGCCGCGGCCCCGAGCCCGTCGGCCTCGCCGGCGTCCATCGGTGATGCGGCACGCACGCGCCGGTACGTAGTAGGCATATCCGGGGCTTCGGGCGCGGCCTATGCCACGCGCCTGATCCGGGTGCTGTTGGACCTGGGGCACGAGGTCCACCTGGTCGTCACCGAGTACGGACGCCAGTTGCTGCACGACGAGCTGGGCGTCACGCGCCTGGACCTGGGCGACCTGGTCCCCGCGCTGGCCGACCGCGCCGACACGCTGACCAACACCCGCTACTTCGTCCACCCCCACAAGGACGTCGGTGCCGTGATCGCCTCCGGCTCGTTCATCCACCACGGCATGGTCGTCGTGCCGTGCACCTCCGCGGCGCTGGGGTACATCGCCACCGGCTCGGGCACCAATCTGCTGGCTCGCGCCGCGATGGTGACGCTCAAGGAGCGGCGCCCGCTCATCCTCGTCCACCGCGAGAGCCCCCTGAGCCTCATCGACATCCGCAACATGGAGGCCGTCACGCTCGCCGGCGGCATCATCGCCCCGGCCAACCCCGGCTTCTACCTGCTGCCGGAGTCGATCGACGACCTGGTGGACTTCGTCGTGGGCAAGTGCCTGGACCTGCTGCACGTGGAGCACGACCTGAAGGTCCGCTGGGCCGACCGGCGCGCCCAGATGCGCCGCCGTCCGACCGACCCTGACGAATAGCCCCTCCGTCGCCCCCGCGCCCCTCCCCTTCACCCCCACCCCCCTGAACCATGGATGTGTTGACCCACGCCCTGCTCGGCGCCTGCACCGCCCAGGCGGCCTTCGGCCGGCGCCTGCCGCGCTCGGCGTGGATCATCGGCGCGCTGGCCGGCTACGCGCCGGACCTGGACGTGTTCATCCAGCCCGCCGGCGACCCGCTCGGCGGGTTGCTCTGGCACCGCCACTTCACCCACGCGCTGGCGATGGTCCCCGTGCAGGCCGCGGTGGTCGCGCTGCTGGTGCTGCTGGTGGCGCGCCTGGTCCCCCGTCAACACCGCCCCGACCCCGCACCGGTCTACGGCGCGGCATTCCTGGCCATGCTTACCCACGGCGTGAACGACGCGCTGACCAGTTACGGCACGCTGCTGCTGTGGCCGTTCAGTTTCGAGCGTGTCGCGCTGGACCTGCTCCCGATCATCGACCCGGTCTTCACGCTGGCGCTGCTGGTGGCGCTGGTCGTCGCGGTCGCGCACTCGTGGACCACCAGTGCCCGGCCGCAGCCGCGGCCCGGTGCGCGCCGCGCCGCGGTGGCCGGGCTGATCTTCGTGACGGCGTACACGGGCTTTGCCGCGGTGCAGCAGGCGCGGGCGCTGCACGCCGTGCGCACCCTCGCCGCGCTGCGCGGGGAGACGCCCCACCACGCGCGGGCGATGCCGATCCCTCTGTCGCTGCTGCTCTGGCGCGGCATCTACCGCACCGATGCCGACCCCGAGCACGCGATGATCCGCACCGACTTCGTCCGAACCCCCTACCTGGGTGAGACCACCGTCCGCCCCGGCGGCGCGGCGCCCGTCCTTACCGAGGAACGCCTCCTCACCGACCTGCGACGCCAGGGCCGCTCCGCCGACGACCGGCTCCTGCACACCTTCCGGCGCTTCACCTGGTTCGCCGACGGCTTCACCGCCCGCAGCCCAGACGACCCCGACCTCATCGCCGACCTGCGCTACGGCCTGGCCACCGAGCAGCCCACGGGCTTGTGGGGCCTGCGCCTCACCGGCAACCCGCAACTCCCGGCGGTGTTCGAGGTCATGCCCGGCTTCCCCCGCACCGTGCTGGACCGCGGCTGGCCTGACCTCATCGGCGCCAACCCCGCCTACACCCCGCTCCGCCTGCTCACGCCCGCCGACCTGAAGGTCCACCGCTCGCGCTGAACGCCCGGTCGTGACCCCTCGCAGGGCTCACCCCGCACGCCCGGCCCGCGCCCAGGGCTTGGGCTCGGCGCGGACGGCCTCCGGCGCACCGCCGACCAGTTCCACGCCGCCCTCACCCAGCGAGGCGCTCAGGTCCGACACCACCCGCCCGCCGGCCAGCAGCCGCACGCGGGGGATCTCCATGTACACCTCGCCCTGTTCGGTGCTCACCACCACCTCAACCGGCAAGGCCCCCGGCGAGTCGTCACGCCCGCCACCCCCACCACCCCCACCACCCCCACCACCGTGGCCGGCCACCGCCGAGGCCCCCGATCGCAGCGCCACGGCCACCGCCCGCACCGCCGCCTCCGCGCCGCCGTTGAGACGGCGCTCGTCGATCCGCAGACGCACCTTGCGCGCCAGGGCGGCCTCCGCGCCGTCGAGCGGGAGGATGCGCTCGGCCACCACCTGCGGTTCGCCGCGCGCGTGGTCCACCTTGCCCACGACGAAGACCAGTTGATCGACCGCGATCATGCCCGAGTAGCGCGCGTACGCCTCGCTGAACACCACGCACTCGATGGTCCCCTCGCGGTCCTCCAGCGTGAGCACGCCCATCTTCTGCCCGGCGCTCTTGCCGTTCTTGATCACGATCGTCCGCACCGCCGAGATCGACGCGCCGATGACCACGCGCATGTCCGCGCCGATCAGCCGCTCGCGGACCTGGCGCGTCGTGGCGTTACCCAGCCGCGCGATCGTGGCCCGGTGCGCATCGAGCGGGTGGCTGCTGACGTAGAACCCCAGCGCCTCCTTCTCGCGCGCCAGCGTCTCGGCCTCGCTCCAGGGCTCGGTCCGCTGCAGCGACCCGCCGGCGTCCGCTCGCCCCGGGGCCGCGCCGCCCCCGCCCACTGCCGCAGGCGCCCCGCCGCCGAACAGCGCCCCCTGCCCGGAGACCCGGTCGGCCTGCACCCTCGCGCCGGCGCTGACGGCCTGTTCCAGCGAGGCCAGCATCGCCGCCCGCTGCCCGCGCCCGTGCAGGCCGTCCATCGCCCCGCTCTTGATCAGCGCCTCGATCGTCGCCTTGTTCACCGTCCCCAGCGGCACGCGCTCGCAGAAATCGTGCAGCGAGCGGAACGCACCCCCCTCCGCCCGCGACCGCAGCACCGCCTCCACCGCGCGGTCCCCCGCGCCCTTGATCGCCCCAAGCCCGAACCGCACGTGCCCCGCGTGCGCCGTGCGCGCCTCGCCCTCCGCGTACACCACCGCGAAGTCCGCGTCGGAGAGGTTCACCTCCGGCGGGCGCACCTCCACCCCCACCTTCACCACTCGGCCCGTCGATGCCTCCGTGAACCGCGCGTTGCGGCAGTCCTCCAGGTACGGCACCCAGTCGGCCACCTGGCTGGCCGCGCTCTCGTAGGTCAGGAACGCCGCCATGTAGTGGTTCGGGAAGTACGTCTTCAGGTACGCCGTCTGGTACGCCACGATCGCGTAGCCGGTCGAGTGCGACTTGTTGAACCCGTACCCCGCGAACTTGAGGATCAGCTCGAACAGGTCGTTGGCCTGCTCGCGGGCCAGCCCCTGGCGCACCGCCCCCTCGATGAACCTCGGGCGCTCCTTCTCGATCTTGTCGTGCTTCTTCTTGCTGATGTTCTTGATCAGCGTGTAGGCGTCGCGGAGCTTGATGCCACCCAGGCCATGCACGATCTGCATGACCTGCTCCTGGTAGACCATCACGCCGTAGGTCTCGCGCGTGAACCGGTCAACGACGGGGTGCACCTTCGGCACGCGGTCCTGCCCGTGCTTGCGCCGGTTGTAGTCGGGGATGAGGTCCATCGGGCCGGGCCGGAACAGCGCGTTGGCCGCGATGAGGTCCTCCAGCCGGTCGGGCTTCATCTCCATGAGCAGGCGGCGCATGCCCGCCGACTCGAACTGGAACACCCCCGTGGTGTCGCCGCGACGGAACAGCTCAAAGACCCGCTGGTCGTCGAAGGTCAGGCGGTCCAGGTCCAGCGGGTGCGGGCCCGCGGACCGGCCCGAGCGGTGCTCATCGCCACGCCCGACGGCACGCCAGATCTCCGCCTCCGGAAGCGTCTGGCGGATCAGCCCCCGCGCCCGCTCGACCACGCTCACGGTCCGCAGGCCCAGGAAGTCCATCTTCAGCAGGCCCATCTTCTCGCAGGTCGGCCCGTCCCACTGCGTGACGATGTCGTGCTCGCCCCCGCCCGGGGGCCTGTAGAGCGGGCAGACCTCCTGCAGCGGGCGCGTCGCGACGATGACGCCCGCCGCGTGGACGCTGCTGTGCCGCGCCTGGCCCTCGATCGCCCGCGCGTTGTCCAGCACGCGGCGCACCGCCTCGTCGCGCTCACAGGCCGCTTTCAGGTCCGGCTCCTGCTCCAGCGCCCGGTCCAGCGTCATCCCCAACTGCTCGGGCACGAGCTTGGCGATCCGGTCCACCTCCGCCAGCGGCATTCCCAGCACACGCCCCACGTCCCGGATCGCCGCACGCGCCTTGAGCGTCCCGAACGTGATGATCTGCGCCACGTGCCCGTACTTGCGCCGCACGTAGTCGATCACCCGCGCACGCCCGTCCTGGCACATGTCGATATCGATGTCGGGGTACTCGCTGCGGTCCGGGTCCGTGAACCGCTCGAACAGCAGCCCGTACCGCTCCGGGCACGCGTTGCTCAGCCCCAGCACGTACCCTGCCATCGTCCCCACGCCCGAGCCGCGCGCCAGCGAAGGCACCCCGTTCTCACGCCCCCAGTTCACGAAGTCCCACACGATCAGGAAGTACGCGCTGATCCCCTTGTCCGCCAGGATCTTCAGTTCTCGCTCCAGCCGCACCCGGCGCGCATCGTCCGGGCCCACCGACACGCCGTACCGCCAGGTGAACCCCGCCTCCGCCAGGCGCCGCAGCGCCGCGTCGCACTCGCGCCGCGCCTGCCCCAGCAGCGCCGCGCTCCGCTCCGCGTCGCACCCCTCCGGGAGCGAGAACGGCACCACCTCGAACTGCGCGCAGTACGCGGTGTACCACGACGTCAGGTCCCCGTTGTACTCCGGCGACTCCGGCGAGGGCAGGCCCTGCCAGGCGCTCTCTTCGCCGGCGTCCGCGCCGCCACCGCCCGCGCCGACGCGCCGACGCACGCGCACCTGCGGCGCGTGGTTCTGCCCAAGCCCCAGCTCGACGTGGCAGCGCCCGGCGATGATCTCGGTGGCGCGCAGCGCCTCCCGCCCTTCGGGCCCGTAGGCCTCGAACAGTTCGCGCATCTGCGCCGGGCTCTTGACGTACAGCTCCGGCGTGTAGCGCATCCGGTCGGGGTCGTTCTTGTTCACCTGCGTGGAGATGCAGATGAGCGTGTCGTGCGCGTCGTGGTCCTCGGCACGGAGGAAGTGCGCGTCGTTGTCGCACACCAGCGGAAGCCCCGTCTCCCGCGCCAGCCGGACCAGGTGCGGGTTGATCGCGTTCTGCTCCGCCACGTGGTGCTGCAGCTCGATGAAGAACCGGCTGCGCTCCGCCGGGATCGGCCGGTCCGCCGAGGGCTCCTCCCCGTTGAACGTCCGCGCGTGCCACAGCGCGCTCTCCACCGCCTTCCGCCAGCACGACTCGTCACGGCTGCGCTCGTACTCCAGCAGGTGCTCGCCGATCTCGCTGCCCAGGTGCCCGTTGATCGCGATCAGCCCCTCGGCGTGGCGTTCCAGCAGCGCGCGGTCCACGCGCGGCTTGTAGTAGAAGCCCGTGAGGTACGCCTCGCTGCAGAGCACCAGCAGGTTCCGCCAGCCGCGCTCGTTCTCCGCCAGCAGCACCAGGTGATATCCGCCGTCGCCCGAGCCGGTGTACGTCCGGTCGCGGCGGTCTCCCGGCGCCACGTACGCCTCCACCCCCAGGATCGGCTTGAGGCCCCGTTCGCGCGCCGCCTGGTAGAACGCCACCGCCCCGAACAGGTTGCCGTGGTCCGTGCAGGCCACCGCGCTCATACCCAGCGCCTTGACGCGGTCCATCAGCCGGTCGATCCGGTTCCCGCCGTCCAGCAGCGAGTACTCCGTGTGCAGGTGCAGGTGGACAAACCCCCCCGAAGACGCCGACGCCGAAGACACGGACCCCGATGACGCCGACATGGCTGCCTCACTCCTGACCGACTTGCCCGCGCCAGGCGCCGGGCATGCGCGCTCACACCGGCGGTCATCCGCCGTATGCGCAGCCTATCGCCGTCGCCACGCCCTCAACGCCCAGCGCCAGGTTGTCCCCGAACCATGGGGCCCACGTCCCGTGCTCTGGAGACGGATACGCCGGTCAGTTCCATGAAGGATCTTGCACGGGATATACCAAACACAATCCATTCCTTGCGCTAAGTCCGATCTGGCAAGCTGGGTTTTTTACGAGTGGCACGGGGTGAGCCCCTCACACTCACCCTCTGAAGAAAAAACGGGTTGCGTCCTAGAGCATTCAGTGTACTGTATGTGTGTTGAGCTGGGTTCCGGCTCAACACCTCGGCGAAAGCTGAGAGCTGAGTCATTGTCACGAGTCATCGCACTCGCAGAGGAGAGAGATCCATGTTCCAGCGTGCCTGTGTCGCCGCCTTCGCCTTGGTTGCTTCGGCCGGTCTTGCTGTGGCCGCGCCCGTCGACATCTTCGACGGCAACTCCCGCGCCCGGTTCGACCCGACCAACGCCAACCAGATTCTTTGGGAAGTTGACGGCGTCTCCCAGCTGTTCAACCAGCGCTTCTACTACCGCGGCGTCGGGATGAACGACGAGGTCCCCGTGGACTCGCTGTTCCTCGTCGGCTCGATCGCCACCGACACCAACCCCTTCTCGGACCCGCGCCCCGACACCTTCGCGTCGCTGTACCGCGACGCCGTCCGGTCGCTGGACTTTGAGTTCTCCTTCAAACTCCGCGGCGGCACGCCCGGGTCCGGCACCTCCGACCTGGCCGAGACCATCCGCATCACCAACACCGGCACCGCCCCCACCACGCTGTCGTTCTTCCAGTATGTCGACTTCGACCTGGCCGGCACCGCCGGCGGTGACGCCGGCGAGATCCTCAACGGGCGCGTCGCCCGCCAGTGGGAGCAGTTCGGTGTCGCGTACATCGCCGAGACCGTTGTTGCCCCCGCCCCCGACTTCTTCCAGATGGGCAACTTCCCGTCGATCGTCAACCTCTTCGGCAACGGCGTGATCGACAACCTCAACAACACCGCCGGCCCGGTCTTCGGCGACGTCACCTGGTCCTTCCAGTGGGACATCACCATCAACCCCGGCCAGACCTTCATCATCTCCAAGGACAAGCTCATCTTCATCCCCACGCCCGGCGCCTTCGCGGCCCTGGGCCTGGGCGGCCTGCTCGCCGCCCGCCGTCGCCGCTGAGCCCGCGGCCCGTCCTCGACGGACTGCACCAATCGTCCTCTGCCACAAGGGCCGGCCCCGTGCCGGCCCTTGTTGTTTTTCGATGGTCTTTCGCGGACGCTCGCGTACGTCCGCGAATCTTGCTCCCGGGTGTCACAAAGTTCGCTGTCTTCCGCAGCCAGTACGGCCCAACCTGATCGGGTGAGTCGATCACAAGACGCCTTCGCCCAAACCCGCTCCGCATGGCACAGTCGTGGTGGCCGCCGGCACCCGCCGACGCCCGCACGCCTCACACCACACGGAGCAAATATGCTGAACCTCACCACCCGCCGCACCGCCCTGACCACCTTCGCCGCCGGCCTGGTCTGCGCCTTGGCCCCCGCCGCCATGGCCGACACCGTAACCGTTCAGTACCTCGGCAAGGGCAAGGGCTCCAACGTCCGCATCACCTGGAACGGCAACTCCGAGAACCTCTTCGCCGGCCAACTGCGCCACGAACTGTCGAACCCCGCCGGACCCACCGCCATCAGCCTGGTCGGCGAGTTCCGCACCTTCTGTTCCGACCTGGCCCAGCGCGTGACCTCCACCCCCAAGACTTACACCGTGCTCCCCGTCGAGAGCGTGCCCGGTTCGTCGCCCATGGGCATCGACATCGCCGCGGCCATCCGCTCCCTCTACGCCACCGCCGGCTTCACCGCCGTCCTCGCGACCGCCTCCAACGACTACGCCACCGCCTTCCAGTTGGCCATCTGGGAGATCATCTCCGACTTCAACCCCGGCATGGGCCCCGCCTCACTCAGCCTGACGTCCGGCAACTTCTCCGCCACCAAGACCGACGGCAGCCCGCTCTCGTCGAACATCACCACCCTGGCCAACGGCTTCCTCTCCAGTTTCTCCGCCATGCTCCCCAGCAGCCACCAGGTCCTGGGGCTCTCCAGCGGCACCGCGCAGGACCAGCTCGTGCTCATCCCCACGCCCGGCGCACTGGCCGTGCTCGGCCTGGGCGGCCTGATGATCGCCCGTCGTCGCCGCTGACGCGTGGAGCTTCGCGAGCCAGCGTGAGATCCGAACCACACGCGAGCCATACGAACAAAGCACCAGGAAGGACGGGCCCGGGGCCCGTCCTTCTTGGTCGTTGCACGCATCGTGATGGGCACGCCCCGCGCCAGCAAGACCGGACCGGTCCGGCGTTGGGTCAGTTGCCGTTACGCGGCTTGTCCGTAGGCTGTGTCGGCGCGCCGCCGGGACGCGGGGTGACGGGCTGGGCCCGCACCGGCTGCGGCTGACCCACCGGCGCCGAGGGTGTCGCCTGCTGGATCACCGTGTTCGAGGGAACCGGCGTGGCGACCGCCGCAAGCACGGCCGTCCGCTGCTGATCGCTCAGCAGCATCATCACCTGCTCCATCAGCTGGGCCCGCTCTCCGGGCGAACCGGCCGCACGAACCTGCGCCTCGATCGCCTCCAGCGCCGGGCTGGAATCGACCGGGGGGTTCAACCCGGCCTTGATCTCGCCCCAGCGCTCGCCGGCCCGCGCCAGCATCCGCTCCGTTGCCGAGGCTCCCTCCAGCGTCGCGTTGCGCACCGCGTAGGCCACCATCCAGTTGCGCATCTCCGGCGACTGCGCCCCCAGACGCTCCTCCTTGTTCCGGCGCAGCACCAGGTCGTAGTTCCTGACCGCCGCGTTCACCGCCTCCAGTTCGCGCTGCGTGATCGCCCCGGACTGCTGCAGCATCGTCGCGGTGTTCGGCTGCATGTTCACCGCCTGCACCTGGCGCTGCATCGCCATCAGGTCCTCCATCCGCATCGAGTCGATGTTCCGCAGCACCGAGCGCACCGACAGCGCCGCCGTCGCGTTCGCCGCGATCCGCTGCTCCAGCCGGGCCGCACGCTCCGCCATCACCTGCTCACGCAGCGACGCCTTCTCCTCGCTCAACGTCAGGCGGCCCAGGGCCACCACGTCCGTCGGTATCGAGTACACCACCACGTCCCCCTTCGCGTCACGCTCCACGATGTCCGGCGTCGCCACCACCGGCTCCGGCGCCGGCGCCGGCGGAACCACAGGAGCCGGCGGTGGCGCGGGGGGTACGAACCTCGGCGTGGGCGGCGGCGCCGGAGGCGCGGGCGGAACCGCCTGCCCCATCGCGCTGCACGTCAGGCCTGCAAGGGCCGCCAGCATGGCGCACGTGTCCAACGTCTTCCGCTGAGTCCTGCTCTTCATCGATGGCTCCTGATCTTCCGGGTGTGGGTTCTCTGTCGGTTCTGTCTCGGGCGCTCTGGCTCATCCTGTATGAGGCGATCGTGCTCCCCACGTCGCCCCTTGGTCCGGTTCTCGGCCCGCCGCATGCGTTCGCTCCCGCACGCACGACCGATGCCCGAAACACGCCATTCGGCCAAGGCCGGGCACGCTCCCAGACTCAGCGCGAGCGCTCGTCCGTCAGGCCTCTATCGGACGCCCACAACGCGCCATCCAGCCCTCACGGGGCACAAGCCCGCCCGGCGGGCCCGTTCCTGAGAAAATCATAGAGGCGGGTGCCGCCCAAACCCAGATTCATCGCCATTCTCGGGCCCACGCCGCGCGGTGTCCACGCCTGCACTGTGCACGCTGTCGGTCGAAGGCACCGCCCCCGAACACGAGCCAAGCAGCCGCACTAACCCCCGAGGATTCTCGGGCGAAACTTCAGGCCGAGCCTTGACACGCCCCGCGAACACCTTACCTTATCGGTCACTCTGCGGCGCAGAGCGCGTACGGCCCGCCGCCCCTCTCCCCGGACTCTCCCGGATTGAGGCGGGCCTCTGGCTCATCACCGCCGCTGCACACACACCAACTCACGGTCCTCGCCCAGGGACCTGACAGGAGTCTCGCATGGCCTTCGCGCGCCGCCGCATCGCTGTTTCACTCTTCGCTCTGGTTGCTCTGGCCGGCTCCGCCACCGCCGCTCCGGTCACCTGGACCGGCGCCGGCGACGGCTGGAACTGGTTCGACGGCCGAAACTGGAACAACAGCACTTTCCCGCTCTTCCCCAACATCGCACCCCAGGCCGGCCAGGACGTCTTCATCAACGCCAACGCCGCCATCTCCGTCCCCGGCGTCGCCGCCAGCGTGAACTCCATCACCGTCACCGGCAACGTCACCATCAGCGTCCCCGCGGGCTGCTTCCTCGGCGCACTGGCCAACGTCACCGGCGCGCACGTCCAGACCGCCGGCACCTTCAACGTCGCCGGGCAGTTCCGCAACGGCACCCTCACCTTCTCGGGTGGACAGGTCACCGCCGACATGCGCGTGATCAACTCCCAGATCGTCCTCCTCTCCGGCGCCCCGGCCACGTTCACCGTCCAGGGCTCCACAGCCCTCTCCGGCGGCCTCTCCAAGGACCAGCGCGTCGCCCTCATCGCCGACGGGTTCTTCCCCTCCGGCACGCTCAACCTCGTCGGCCCGTTCCTCAACGCCGGCGTCATCACCCTCAACCCCGCCATCTTCGGCGGCTCCGTCGAGCTCAACGCCCTCAACGCCCCGCTCCAGAACAACGGCACCCTCACCATTTCCGCGGGCCTCGGCGGCGGCCTGCGCCGCCTCAACGGCGGCCTGAACAACCTCGGATCCGCCGTCTTCGCCGGACGCACCGACTTCGGCCTCGGCGCCTATGCCTCCTCCGGCAGCCTCACCTTCGGCAACACCGCCACCTTCGCCCCCGGCTCCTCCATCACCATCACCGACGGCACCGTCGAAGGCGCCGGCCACATCAACGCCTCGCAGGGCGCCTTCAACTTCCTCGGCGGCGCGCTCAACACCGGCGAGGTCCGCCTCACCAACGCCGCCATCACCTTCGGCCCCGACGCCGTCGGGCCCGCCTCCCTCCTGCTCCGCGGCACCAACTCCTTCGCCGGACGCCTCCGCAAGAACCAGTCCATCGAGCTCTTCGCCTCCACGCCCACGGGCAACGCCGTCCTCAACGTCAGCGGCGACCTCATCAACGACGGCGCCATCCTCACCAGCAACGACACGCCCTCGGCCATCTCCACCATCAACGCCGGGCGCCTCATCAACACCGACACCGGCGTCGTGCTGCTCTCCGGAGGGTCCGGCGGGCCCGCCGTCCTCAATACCGACGGCGTGATCAACGCCGGCGTCCTGGCCATCGACGCGCAGACCACCTTCACCCGCGGGCAGCACGTCAACACCGGCTCGACCATCGTCACCGGCTCGCTGACCGTCCTCGGCAACGCCCAGACCTTCACCATGAACGACGGGGTCCTCGAGTGCTCCGACGGGGTCTTCTTCAGCGGCGCGACCTTCACCTACAACCAGGGCGCCGTCTTCGGACGCCCTATCGCCGCCAACTCCTCCGTGGTCTTCGGCCCCTCTGCCCTCAACCCCATCCTGGTTGAGGTCCGCGGCCAGTCGACCTTCAGCGGCAACCTCCGCGCGGGCCAGACCCTGGCGGTCTTCGGCGCCGGCGCCCCGGCCAACCTCACCCTGCTCGCCAACATGCAGCTGGCCGGAACACTCCTGCTCGATTCCGACCCCTTCCACCCCGCGTCGATCTCCGGCGCCGCCCACATCGACGGCGTGCAGGGCTCCGAGATCATCGTCCAGGGATCGACGCTCTCCCCCGTCCGATCGATCCAGGCCGCCTCGCTCTTCCACCGCGGCAACGCCGTCTTCAACGCCCCCACCGACCTGGCCATCACCTCTCTCACCAACGCCAACCAGTTCACCGCCAACGCCCCTGTGCGCTTCGTCGCCGCCCCGTCCACCGCCTTCCACCAGCTCGCCGGCACGTTCAGCGCCGGGCCCAGCCGCGTCAGCGGGGCCAACGTCCACCTCACCTACTCCGGCGGCGCCCTCACCGGCGTCCCTGTCCTGACCGACTCCACCGCCCAGATCGACGCCCCCGGCCTGCTCACCATCCGCCTCCGCGGCCAGTCCACCCTCCTCGGCGCCGTTCGCCAGAACCAGCTCGTCCAGATCGAGGCCGCCGCAGGACGCAACGCCTCCCTGAGCATCCCCAACCCCATCACCAACAACGGCTCCATCGTCCTCTCCTCCGAGGACTCCGCCCGCTCCAGCGCCCTGGCTATCGGCTCCACCCTCAGCAACACCACCATCGGCTCCATCGTCTTCGCCCCCGGCCTCGGCGGTACACGCGCCGTCACCTCCGGCGCCATCCTCAACAACGGCTCCATCCAGGTCAACGCCCCCACCACCCTCTCCAACGCCACCCTCACCAACACCAACAACATCGGCATCTCCGCGCCCCTCTCCGTCGGCGCCGGCGCCGCCTTCAACCAGAACGACGGCCAGGCCAACGCCGCCTCCCAGATCACCGTCAACTCCGGCGCCTTCGCTTACAACTTCGGCGTCCTCATCGGCGCACCCACGCTCATCAACGCCGAACTCACCCTCGGCCCCGCGGTCACCCAGGCCGCCACCTTCAACCTCCGCGGGCACACCACCCTCCACGGCAACGTCCGCCCCGGCACCACCCTCCGCTCCGCCGCCACACCCGCCTTCGGCGAAGCCTCCATCACCGCGCCCGCGTCCCTCTCCAATGCCGGCATCATCGAACTCTCCACGCAGTCCCCGGTCCTCGGCTCCACCCTCCACGTCGAGGGCAACCTCGCCGTCCCCGGACGCCTCGTCCTCCCACCGCGCACCTCGGCCTCGGCCACCGGCGCACTCACCCTCTCGCCCTCCACCAACCTCGTCGTCGGCTTCGCCTCCTCCACCACGCAGTTCGGCTCCGTCAGCGCCGGCGGCAGCGCCACCCTCGCCGGTGCCTTCCAGGCCCAGGTCGAGCAGGGCTTCAGCGCCCCCTGCAACTCCAACCTCGCCATCGTCAGCGGCGCCGCCCGCGTCGGTACCTTCAACTCTGCCTCCGCGCCCTCCAGCGTCGGCGGCTTCCGGGCCTTCCTCCTCTACACCGGTACCGGCGCCTCCATCATCGTCGCCTCGCCCGCCGACATCGCCCGCACCGACGGCACCCCGGGCCCCGACGGCAACCTCGACAACGGCGACTTCATCCTCTTCTTCTCCGCCTTCTTCGCCGGATGCACCGCCCCAGGACAGATCCCCTGCTCACCCGCCGACATCGCCGGCACCGATGCCGCTCCCGGCGCCGACGGCCTGGTCGACAACGGCGACTTCAACATGTTCGTCTCCAACTTCTTCCTCGGCTGCCAGTAATCCCCCCGGACCGCCTCGCCCTCCACGGGAGTCCTCCCCAGAACTCCTCGCACACTCCTTCAAGAACCAGCCAACTCGACCTCACCGTCACCCGAGTTTCTCTCTCATTTCCCCGGCCATTCTCGGACCTCGCCGCGAAGGTTTCGCTATTCCGTCGGCGTTCCGCTCGCATTCTCGGGTCGTATCCCAAACTCGTGGTATTCTGAGACCAAGTGCATTCCTTGGGTTGCCGACCGCACCGACCCACCTTTCAGTCTCCGGAGATCCCCGTATGTCGCTTGCACGCACCACGTGTCGTATGGCGCTGTCCTTTGTCCTGGCGCTCTTCGGCGCCGCCCTGCCCGCCCTGGCCCAGACCAAGGTCTTCAACGGCTCGGTCAACGGCAACTGGAACACCGCGAACAACTGGACACCCGCCGGGGTCCCCGGCCCAGCCGACACCGTCAGCGTCCCCGCCGGCTCGCCCGCGCTGGTGATCGACGTCAACGTCAACGTCGCCTCGCTCGAGATCGCACGGTCCACCACCTTCTCCGGTGCGCGAACCGTCACCACTCCCACCGCCGCCATCTCGGGCGGCACCTTCCGACTCGGCGCTGGCTCCACGCTCTCCGGCGGCACATGGACCGTGGACCCCGGCGCAACGCTCACCTTCGACAGCAACTGCAACAACCGCCTGCTCAACGTGACCATCAACGGCAACCTCCTCTTCGACTCCGGCACCAGCCGTCTCCGCTGGAACAACACCGCCGTCAGCGGCGCCATCAACGTCACCGGCGGCTGCAACCCCTCCATCGCGTTCGAGGGTGAC
>VFQQ010003421.1_pt1 | contig 15438 bp, 8 predicted proteins | sample 3512341 | NCBI WGS metagenome assembly VFQQ01 (sample SAMN10412373, study PRJNA504923) | tailings metagenome | isolation source: Relicate 2 Philex TSF1 revegetated site | place: Philippines: Tuba, Benguet | collected 2017-08-29 | reverse complement strand
CCACACGCTCAAGGGCAGCTCGCGCATGGTGGGCCTGCGTGACTACGGCGAAACCGCCTGGGCCTGCGAGCAGCTGTACAACGCCCGCCTGGCCAGTGCACCGCACATGGACGGCCCGCTGCGCCAGCTCACCACCGAGGCGCTGGCCTACCTCGGCCACTGGACCGATGCCATCGCCGAGGGCACCCCGGGCGGCCACAGCAGCGGCGACGTGACACGCGCCGCCGACGCGCTGCGGCTGGACGACAAGCTGCTGCCGATCGCCTTGCCGCAGCCGCCGGCGGTGGTGACCAGCGTGTCCGCGGGCCGCGCCCCGGCCGCCGCGCCGGCAGCACCCGAGCTCGAGTGGGCGCGCACCGACGGCGCACCGCCGCCGCCGGTCTCGGCGCCCATGCCCCTGGCCGGCACGCTGGTGCTCGGCCTGGCGCCGGAAGCGGAGCCTGCCGAAGCCGAGGCCGCCCCGGCCGGGGCGGCGGAACCGGCGCCTGCCGCGGTGGCAGCGGCCGACGAGCCCGACTTCACGCTGTCCTTGTCCGACCTCGACACACCGACGCTGGCCGTTCCCGCGCTGGCCGACCGCGTGCCCGAACTGCCCGCCGCCGCCGATCTCGACCTCGGCCAGCCACCGGTGCCAGCGGCCCCGCCGCCGGCGCCCGCCCCGGAAGCGGACTTCGAGCTCGACTTCAGCAGCTTCGACCAGCCGCCGCCGCCCGTGCCCGCACCGGCGCTGGATCTGGCGCTGGACCTCGGCAACGCGCCGGCCGAGCCGCTGCCGCTGGCCGACGTGGAGTCGTTCGAGATCGAGCTCGAAAGCCCGGTCGAGCGCACCACGCCGCTGCCGGGCCCGGCCGAGCCGCTGGCGGACATCGAGCTCGACCTCGGCCCGGCCGAGCCCGAGCCGCTCCCGGTGGCCGAACGGCTGCCCGAGCCGCCGGAGCCCGAGCCCGTTCCCGAGCCGGCCCTGGAGACCGCCGCCGAGCCCGACGAGCAGGTCAAGGTCATCGGCCCGCTGCGCATCTCGATCCCGCTGTTCAACATCTTCCTCAACGAGGCCGACGAACTGTCGCGCCGCCTCGTGGCCGAGCTGGGTGAGTGGGCGCTGGAGCACGAGCGCCAGCCGGTGTCGGAGACCGCCGTCGCGCTGGCGCATTCGCTCGCCGGCAACTCCGCCACCGTGGGCTATGCCGATCTGTCGGGGCTCGCGCGTGCGCTCGAACATGCGCTGGAGCGCTCACGCGCCGCCGGCCGCGGCCGGCCCGGCGAAGCAGCCTTGTTTGCGGAGGTGGCCGAGGACATCCGCCGCCTGCTGCACCAGTTTGCCGCCGGCTTCCTGCGCCCCGTGGGCGAAGGGCTGATGGAGCAGCTGGCCGAGCACGAACGGCTGCCGGTGGAGCTGGCCGAAGCGCTGCCGGAGCCGGAACCGGAAGCGCTGCCCGAAGCGCTCGCGCCTGCGGCCCCCGCGGTCGTGGCCGAAGCCGCCGCCGACGCGGTGGCTGGGGACGACGACATCGACGCCGTCGACGCCATCGACGCCGAGCTGTTCCCGATCTTCGAGGAAGAAGCCGACGAGCTGCTGCCGCAGCTGCAGGGCCGCCTGCGCGAGTGGCACGACCACCCGGGCAACCCCGGCGCTCCGGCCGCCTGCATGCGCACGCTGCACACCTTCAAGGGTGGCGCGCGCCTGGCCGGCGCGATGCGCCTGGGCGAGATGGCGCACCGGCTGGAAACGCTGGTGGAGCAGCTGAGCGCGCAGGACACGATCCAGCCCGCCGAGGTCGAGCCGCTGATGGCGCGTGCCGACGCGATGGCCATCACCTACGAGGCCTTGCGGCACCGCGGGCTGGCGGCGCCGGAAGCGGTGCCCGCCACGCCGGCTGCGCCCGCCGTGGTGGCCGCGCCGCCGGCGCCCGAGCCCGAAGCGCCGGCGCTGCAGGCCGTGCTGGAGCCGCTGCAGCCGATCGAGATCCCCGTCTACGAAGCGCCGGCACCGGCGGCAGCACCCGAGCCCCTCGCGGCAGCGGCGCCGGCTGCGCCCGCGGCCGAGCGGCCGCAGCCGCCGGTGGACATCCCCAGCGAGCCGCTGGTGCCGTCCACGGCGGCTGGCGGCCGCGTGCACAGCATCGACTGGGCGCGTTTTGCCGGCGGCCCCGCCGTGCCGGATGGGGCCGCCCCCGAACGCACGGCCACGCCCACGGCCGCTGCGGTGCGCGTGCGCGCGGCACTGCTGGACCGGCTGGTCAACAACGCCGGCGAGGTCAGCATCACGCGCTCGCGCATCGACGCCACCGTGGGCCAGCTGCAGGGCTCGCTCGGTGAACTGACCGAAAGCCTGGAGCGCATGCGGCGCCAGCTGCGTGACATCGAGTTGCAGGCCGAAACGCAGATCACCTCGCGCCTGGAAGCCGCGAAGGCCGCGTCACAGACCTTCGATCCGCTCGAGATGGACCGCTTCACGCGTTTCCAGGAGCTGACGCGTTTCATGGCCGAGTCGGTGAACGACGTGGCCACGCTGCAGCGCAGCCTGCAGCGCACGCTGCAGTCGGCGGAAGACGAGCTCGCCGCACAGGCGCGCCTCACGCGCGAGCTGCAGGACGACCTGCTGCGCACGCGCATGGTGGAGTTCGAGAGCCTGGCCGACCGCCTGTACCGCACGGTGCGCCAGGCGGCGAAGGAAACGGCCAAGCAGGTGCGGCTGGACATCGTCGGTGGTGGCATCGAAATGGACCGCGGCGTGCTGGAGCGCATGGCCGGCAGCTTCGAGCACCTGCTGCGCAACAGCGTGGCGCACGGCATCGAGACCGCCGCCGAGCGCGAGCAGCTGGGCAAGGAGCCGGGCGGCCTCATCACGGTCACCGTCTCGCAGGCCGGCAACGAAGTGGCCGTGGAAGTGGCCGATGACGGCGCCGGCCTGGATCTGCCGCGCATCCGCGCGCGCGCCATCGAGCGCGGACTGCTCGCCGCCGACGCGCAGCCCAGCAACGACGAGCTGGCGGCGCTGATCTTCGCCCCCGGCTTCTCCACCGCCGAGGTGGTGACGGAGCTGGCCGGCCGCGGCGTCGGCATGGACGTCGTGCGCTCCGAGGTCAACGCCATGGGCGGCCGCGTGGAAACGCACAGCGAGCCGGGCCGTGGCACGCGCTTCAGGCTGCTGCTGCCGCTGACCACGGCCGTCACGCAGGTGGTGATGCTGCGCTGTGGCGACGTCCAGGTGGCGGTGCCTTCGCCGCTGATCCAGATCGTGCGCCGTGTGCCCAGTGCCGAGGTGGAGGCCGCCTACGCCAGTGGCGAGCTGCACTACGCCGGCGAGGCGATGCCTTTCTTCTGGCTGGCCTCGCTGCTGCAGCTGGGCAGCCGCGGCACGACGACCGGGCGCTCGCAGAGCGTGGTCATCGTGCGCAGTGCCGCGCAGCGGGTGGCGGTACACGTCGACGAAGTCGTGGGCAACCAGGAAGTGGTGGTCAAGAACGTCGGTCCGCAGCTGGCGCGGCTGCCGGGCCTGGCCGGCGTGACGCTGCTGCCTTCGGGCGCGGTCGCGCTCATCTACAACCCGGTGGCCCTGGCCGCTGTGTATGCGGACCAGGCGCGTGCGCTGGCCGAAGCGGCACCCGTGGGCGGCGCGCCCGCGTTGCCGGCTGCAGCCGAGGCCGAGCCGCAGGCGCCGCTGGTGCTGGTGGTGGACGATTCGCTCACCGTGCGCCGCGTCACGCAGCGCCTGCTGCTGCGCGAGGGCTACCGCGTGGCGCTGGCCAAGGACGGGCTCGACGCGCTGGAGAAACTGGCCGAGGAGCGCCCCGCGGTGCTGCTGTCCGACATCGAGATGCCGCGCATGGACGGCTTCGACCTGCTGCGCAACGTGCGAGCCGATGCACGCCTGGCCGGCCTGCCGGTGGTGATGATCACCTCGCGCATCGCGCAGAAGCACCGCGAGTACGCCACCGAGCTGGGCGCCGACCACTACCTGGGCAAACCCTATGCCGAGGAAGAGTTGCTGTCACTTATCACCGGCTACGTGAAATCTGCAATCCCCGGCTGAGGGCCGGCCGGGGGCTTGCCGCACAATCCGCCGCTGGTGCCAGGGAGCCTAGAACTACAACAAGCGCCGGGGAGCCATGTCCCGAGTCGTCGAACAACTGGCCGAACTCACCGGCTACCGCGATCGTGATGTGCTGGACGTGTCCCTCGTCGGGGCACTGAAGGACCTGTTGCGCCCGCAGGCCGTGGCCATCTACCGCGCGGTGGGCGAAGAGGGCGACCAGCGCTGGCTCACGCGCGCGCGCCTGCTGCCGGGGGACACCACGCCCACGGCAGACCCGCTGTGGGCCGACCCCGCGCAACTGCCGCGCGCCGACGAGCACCCCGACAGGCTCGACTGCCTGCGCCGCCAGGAGGCCTTCACGGTCGAGGGGCCGCCGTCGATGTCGTACTTCCCGGTCGGCAGCGAGATCGAGGTCGTGGGCGTGCTCGAGGTGCAGACCACACAGCCGTTGTCGGCCGACGACCTGCGCCTGGTCAGCAGCATCCTGCGCATCTACCGCAACTTCCAGGGCCTGCTCGACTACAGCGAGCGTGACACGCTCACCGGCCTGCTCAACCGCAAGACCTTCGACGAGAGCTTCATGCGCATGGCCACGCAGCCGGCGCCGCACCCGGTCGGCCACCAGCGTGCCGGTACGCGGCGGCTCACGCCGACGGGCGCGGCCTTCCTCGGCGTGCTCGACATCGATCATTTCAAGCAGGTCAACGACACCCACGGCCACCTCATCGGCGACGAGGTGCTGCTGCTGCTGTCGCGGCTGATGCGCAGCAGCTTCCGCTTCCACGACCACCTCTACCGCTTCGGCGGCGAGGAGTTCGTGGTGCTGATGCGCTGCGCGCAGGAGTCGGACGCGCTGGTGGCTTTCGAGCGCCTGCGCGCCAACGTGGAGCGCTACGCCTTCCCGCAGGTGGGCCGCATCACCGTGAGCGTGGGCGTGACGGCGGTGCGCCCGGGCGATACGCCGCAGGACGCCTTCGCGCGCGCCGACAAGGCCGTGTACGTGGCCAAGCAGAGCGGTCGCAACCGCGTGCTGCACCACGCGCACCTGGTGGCCCAGGGCCGCCTGGCCGAAGAAGCCAAGGACAACAGCGACGCAGAACTGTTCTAGGGCCTTACCCTTAGCTCGAAAGGGTTAAACAAACGTTTGATTTGCGCGGTACAGTCGCCGCGCGATGAACGCCACCCGAGCCCCCGGAACCCCTGAGGACGCCCGCGCCCGCCTGCTGCAGGCGGGTCTGCGCCTGTTCGCCGCGCAGGGCTTCGCCAAGACCTCCACGCGCGAGTTGGCCGAGGCGGCGAGTGTCAACGTGGCCTCCATCAGCTACTACTTCGGCGACAAGGCCGGCTTGTACAAGGCCGTGTTCGAGGAGCCGCTGGGCCCGCCGGAAGCCGACATTGCCCGCTTCATCGGCAGCGAGCTCACGCTCGCCCAGGCGCTGCGCGGTTTCTACGCCGGCTTCCTGGAGCCGCTGCGCCAGGGCGACGAGGCGCGGCTGTGCATGAAGCTGCACTTCCGCGAGATGGTCGAGCCCACGGGCCTGTACGACCCGATGTTCGCGCACGGCATCAAACCTTCGCACGACGCGCTGGTGGCGGTGCTGGTGCGCCACCTGCAGCTGCCGGCAGCCGATCTGGAGATCGACCGCCTGGCCATCTGCCTGGCCGGCCTGGGCGTGCACCTGCACGTGGGCCGTGACGTGATCGACCAGCTGGCACCGCCACTCAACGAGGGCGAGCAGGCGCTGGACGCCTGGGCCGAACGCCTCGTGATGTTCGGCCTGGCCATGGTGCAGGCCGAGGCGCGGCGCCGCGGCATCCCGATTCCCGGAGAACCACCCCGATGATCAAGAACCCGACGCCCGCAGCGCTGGCCGCGGTGGCCGTGCTCGCAGGCTGTGCCACCGGCGGCGTGCCGCAGGGTGAGGCGGCGCTGCCGCAACCGGCCTTGGCGGCGGCCTGGCAGGCCAACGCCGCGCCGCTGGCGCACAGCGGCTCCACCACCGCGCTGACCCGGTGGTGGGCGCAGTTCAACGACCCGGCGCTGCCGGCCTTGATCGAATCGGCACAGGCCGCGAGCCCCACGCTGGCCTCGGCCCGTGCGCGCATCGAGCGTGCGCGCTCCACGCTCGCCACCACCGGCGCGCTCACCGGCCCGCAGCTCAGCGTGGTGGGCAGCGCCAGCCAGGGGCGCAGCGTGCCGCAGGGCCCAACGGCCACCAGCGCCAGCCTGGGCCTGCAGGCAGGGTGGGAGCTCGACCTCTTCGGCGCCGGCAGCGCCGGCAAGGCGGCGGCGCGCGCGCGGCTGCAGGGCGCGCAGGCCGGCTGGCACGACGCACGGGTCTCGCTGGCCGCCGACGTGGCCACGCTGTACACCACCTACCGCGCCTGCGAGGCACAGCTGGCGCAGAGCCGCATCGACGCGCAATCGCGCGCAGAAACCGCGCGCCTGACCGACCTCAGCGCCGAGAAGGGTTTCACCGCACCGGCCGACGCGGCGCTGGCCCGCGCCGGCGCCGCGCAGGCGCGCAGTCAGGCGCTGGCGCAGCAGGCCGCCTGCGACACGCAGCTGAAGACGCTCGTCGAGCTCACGGCCCAACCCGAACCCGAACTGCGCACGCTGCTGGCCAGCGGCGCCGCCCGGCTGCCGCAGCCCACGCCGATTGCCGTGGCCACGCTCCCGGCGCAACTGCTGCAGCAGCGTCCCGACCTGGCCGATGCGGCGCAGGCCGTGGTGGCCGCCGCTGCCGACAGCGCGCAGGCCGACGCCCGCCAGCGCCCGCAGGTCAGCCTCAGCGGCTCGCTGGCTGCGGCCAGCCTGCGCAGCGGCGGTGTCACCACCAATGGCAGCGTGTGGTCGATCGGCCCGCTGCAGGTGAGCTTCCCGCTCTTCGACGGCGGCGCGCTCGCCGCCAACAGCGCCGCCGCGCGGGCCGGCTACGACGAAGCCGTGGCGCAGTACCAGGCCGCGCTGCGCCGCGCCGTGCGCGAGGTGGAATCGAGCCTCGTCGCACTCGACGCCACGGCCCAGCGTGAGCGCGACGCCCTCAGCGCCGCGCGCGACTTCGAAGCCTCGCTCACCGCCACGCAGGCGCGCCAGCGCGGCGGCCTGGCGAGCCTGTTCGACCTGGAAACCGCGCGCCGCAACGCCGTGCAGGCCAACAGCGCGCTCATCGAGCTGCAGCGCGAGCGCGCCGCGGCCTGGATCTCGCTGTACCGCGCCCTGGGCGGTGGCTGGTCGCCGAGCGACACCACCACCGCGCAGAAGAACTGAACCGCACCGTAGCCCCAAGACCATGATGAACAAGCTGCCCCCCTTCCTGCGCGCCCGCCGCGGTGCCGTTGCCGCAGCGCTGGCCACCGGCGGCGCCGTGCTGGCGCTGACGGTCTTCGCGGCCGACGACAAGGCCACCAAACCTGCGGCAGCGCCAGTGAAGGCCGCGCTCACCGTCACTGCCACCGCGCCGCAGCGGGCGCAGCTGGCCACCGCCATCACGGCCAACGGCAACATCGCCGCCTGGCAGGAGGCGAGCGTGGGCGCCGAGACCAACGGCTGGCGCCTGGCCGAGGTGCGCGTGAACGTCGGTGACGTGGTGCGCCGCGGCCAGGTGCTGGCCACCTTCGCCAACGAGATGGCGCAGGCCGACCTGGCGCAGAGCCGCGCCGCGCTGGCCGAAGCCGAAGCCGCGCTCGCCGCCGCGAAGGCCGACGCGCAGCGCGCGCGTGACCTGCAGAGCAGCGGTGCCCTCAGCGCGCAGCAGGTGACGCAGCTGCTGACCACCGAAACGACCACCGCCGCGCGCCTGGAGGCGCTGAAGGCGGCGCTCAAGGTGCAGGAGATCCGCCTGGCGCAGACGCAGGTGCTGGCGCCCGACAACGGCGTGATCTCGGCCCGTGCGGCCACGGTCGGTGCCGTGGTGCCGGCCGGTGCCGAGCTGTTCCGCCTCATCCGCCAGGGCCGCCTCGAGTGGCGTGCCGAGGTGGCTGCCGCCGAACTCGCACTGCTCAAGCCCGGCCAGGCCGTGCGCGTGAGCGCCAGCGGCACCGAGACCGTCACCGGCCGCGTGCGCATGGTGGCGCCCACGGTGGACGCGGCCACGCGCAACGGCCTCGTCTACGTGGACCTGCCGCAGCCCGGCCTCTTGAAGGCCGGCATGTTCGCGCGCGGCGAGTTCGAGACCGGCAGCTCCGCCGCGCTGACGCTGCCGCAGACCGCCGTGCTGCTGCGCGACGGCTTCAGCTATGTCTTCCGCGTCGGCCCCGACAACAAGGTGTCACAGACCAAGGTGGTGGTGGGGCGGCGCAACGGCGACCGCATCGAGGTCATCTCGGGCCTGGAGGCCAACACACGCGTGGTGGCCAGCGGCGGCGGTTTCCTCGCCGACGGCGACACCGTGAAGATCGTCGACGCCCCGGTGAAGACCGCGGCCTCGAAGTGAACCCGGGCAGGAGCGCACGACCATGAACGTTTCCGCCTGGTGCATCAAGAACCCCATCCCTGCGGTGATGCTGTTCGTGATGCTCACGCTCGCCGGCCTGCTGGGTTTCCAGCAGATGAAGGTGCAGCAGTTCCCCGACATCGACCTGCCCACGATCAACGTCACCGCCAGCCTTCCCGGCACCGCGCCGGCGCAGATGGAGACCGAGGTCGCGCGCAAGATCGAAAACGCCGTCGCCGCGCTGCAGGGCGTGAAGAACATCTACACCAAGGTGCAGGACGGCGTGGCCATCGTCACCGTGGAGTTCCGCCTGGAGAAGGCCACGCAGGAGGCGCTGGACGACGTGCGCAGCGCCGTCAGCGGCATCCGTGCCGACCTGCCCGCCGAGCTGCGGGACCCCGTGATCGCCAAGCTCGACCTCGCCGGCGCGCCCATCCTCACCTACACGGTGGCTTCCACGCGCATGGACGACGAGGCGCTGTCCTGGTACGTGGACAACACGGTGAAGAAGGCGATGCTCGCCGTGCGCGGCGTGGGTGCCGTCAACCGCGTGGGCGGCGTCACGCGCGAGGTGCGCGTGGAGCTGGACCCGGCGCGACTGCTGGCACTGAACGCCAGCGCCGCCGACATCAGCCGCCAGCTGCGCCAGGTGCAGCAGGACGCACCGGGCGGCCGCGCCGACGTGGGCGGCATCGAGCAGAGCGTGCGCACCATCGCCACGGTGCAGAGCGCCGAGCAGCTGGCGCGTTTGGAGATCGCACTCACCGACGGCCGCCGCATCCGGCTCGACCAGGTGGCCAGCGTGAAGGACACGGTGGCCGAACAGCGCAGCGGCGCCCTGCTCAACGGCAAGCCGGTGGTCGGCTTCGAGATCGTGCGCAGCCGCGGCGCCGGCGAGACCGACGTGGCCGACGGCGTGCGCAAGGCCATCGAGAAGGTGCGTGCCGAGCACCCGGACATCACCGTCACCGAGGCCTTCAACTTCGTCGACCCGGTGGTCGAGAACTTCCACGGCAGCATGTACCTGCTGCTGGAAGGCGCCGCGCTGGCGGTGCTGGTGGTGTGGCTGTTCCTGCGCGACTGGCGCGCCACGCTGGTGGCCGCCACGGCGCTGCCGCTGTCCATCATCCCGGCCTTCGCCTTCATGCACTACATGTTCGGCTTCACGCTGAACGTGGTGACGCTGCTCAGCATGAGCCTCGTGGTCGGTATCCTGGTGGACGACGCGATCGTCGAGATCGAGAACATCATGCGCCACCTGCGCATGGGCAAGACGCCCTACCAGGCGGCAATGGAAGCGGCCGACGAGATCGGCCTGGCGGTGATCGCCACCACCTTCACGCTGATCGCGGTGTTCCTGCCCACGGCCTTCATGGCCGGCGTGCCGGGCAAGTTCTTCGTGCAGTTCGGCTGGACGGCGGCGATCGCGGTCTTCTTCAGCCTCGTCGTGGCGCGCATGCTGACGCCGATGATGGCGGCCTACATCCTGAAGCCCCCGAAGAAGGAGCACCCGGAGCCGGGCTGGATGAAGGTCTACATGGGCTGGGCCGCCTGGTGCCTGAAGCACCGCGTGGCCACGCTGGCGGCCACCACCGTGTTCTTCGTCGGCAGCTTCGGGCTGGTGCAGTTCCTGCCCACCGGCTTCATCCCGCCCGATGATCTGAGCCAGACACAGGTCACGGTGACGCTGCCGCCCGGCAGCACCTACCAGCAGACCTTCGCGGCCGCCGAGCAGGCGCGCGAGATCGTGCAGAAGAACCGGCACGTGAAGCTCGTCTACACCGCCATCGGTGGCGGCAGCACCGGTGCCGACACCTTCACGCCCGGCGGCGGTGTGGCCGAGGTGACCAAGGCCACGCTGACGATCAACATGACGCACCGCAGCGAGCGCAGCGGCTTCCTCGGCGGTGGCATCAGCAAGCAGGCCATCGAAAGCGAACTGCGCGACGCGCTCACGGTGATCCCCGGCGCGCGCGTGAAGGTGGGTTTCGGTGCCAGTGCCGAGAAGTACGTGCTGGTGCTCGCCGGGGAGGACGGCGAGGCCGTGACCGCACACGCCGCTGTGGTGGAACGCGAGCTGCGTTCGATCCCCGGCATCGGCGCGGTGACCAGCAGCTCCAGCCTCGTGCGCCCCGAGCTCATCGTGCGGCCCGATGCGGCGCGTGCAGCGGATCTCGGCGTGACGGCCACAGCCATCGCCGACACGCTGCGCATCGCCACCGCCGGCGACTACGACCAGAGCCTGCCCAAGCTCAACCTGAGCCAGCGGCAGGTGCCGATCGTCGTGCGCCTGCCGGCCAGCGCGCGCACCGACCTCGAACTGCTCAAGCGCCTGCCGGTGCCCGGCAAACACGGGCCCGTGATGCTGGGCAACGTGGCCGAACTCAGCATCGACAGCGGCCCGGCGGCGATCGACCGCTACAACCGCCAGCGCAATGTCAACTTCGAGATCGAGCTCAACCAGCAACCGCTGGGCGAGGTCAAGGCCGCGGCACTCGCGCTGCCCAGCGTGCAGAACCTCCCGCCGGGCGTGATGCAGACCGAGATCGGCGACGCCGAGGCGATGGAGGAACTCTTCGCCAGCTTCGGCCTGGCCATGCTCACGGGCGTGCTGTGCATCTACATCGTGCTCGTGCTGCTGTTCAAGGACTTCGTGCAGCCGGCCACCATCCTCGGTGCGCTGGTGCTGAGCATCCCGGGTGCGTTCCTGGCGCTCTTCATCACGCACACGGCGCTGTCGATGCCCAGCATGATCGGCCTCATCATGCTGATGGGCATCGCCACCAAGAACTCGATCCTGCTGGTGGACTACGTGATCATGGCGCGGCGTGACCACGGCCTGAACCGCTGGGACGCCGTGCTCGACGCCTGCCACAAGCGCGCCCGCCCGATCGTGATGACCACGATCGCCATGGCCGCCGGCATGCTGCCGATCGCGCTGGGGCTGGGAACCGACCCGAGCTTCCGCAGTCCGATGGCCATCGTGGTGATCGGAGGGCTGATCACCTCGACCTTCCTGAGCCTGCTCGTGATCCCGGTGCTGTTCACCTATGTCGACGACCTCATCACATGGATGCGCAAGCTGACAGGCCGCAAGCCGCAGGCGGTGGTGGCGGCGGCCTGATGCTGCTGCGGCGCCGGCAGCTCCTGGCTGCCGGTGGCCTGGCGGCGATTGGCCTGGGCGCGCGCGCGCAGCCCCGCGCGTCGGTGCACGACCTCGACTGGCGCGACCGAAGCCGCAGCCGCGACGTGCCGGTACGCCTGTACTGGCCGCAGGACGCGCTGGGCGAAGTGCCGCTGCTGCTGTTCTCGCACGGCTTCGGCGGCGAGCGGGGCCACGCCAGCTGGCTCGGGCGCAGGCTGTCGGCGCAGGGCATCGCCTGCGCCCATGTGCAGCACATCGGCAGCGACTACCGCGTCTGGCTCAGCGGCCCGCTCGACTGGGGCTTGCGGCAGCTGCGCGGCGAGATGACCCAGGAGCGGCTGGACCGCGTGCTGGACATGCAGTTCACGCTCGACCGCCTGCTGCAGGGCGAGTTCGGCACCCGCATCGACCAAGGCCGAGTCGCGGCGGCAGGCCACAGCCTGGGCGCGCAGACCGTGCTGCTGATGGGCGGCGCGTCGCTGCCTCGCGAACGCCAGCCGCTGCGCGAGCGGCGCGTGGGCGCGGTCGTGGCCATCGGCACCGCGGCCTTCCCGGGCTTCGAGACGGCAGCGCTGTTGCGCGGGCTGGAGGTGCCTTCGCTGCACCTCACCACCGAAGAGGACAAGACCTCGATGCCTGGCTACGCCGCCGGCATCGAGGACCGCGTGGCCTGGTACCGCGCGGCAGGCGGGCCCGCCAAGGCGCTGGCCGTGTTCCGGCAGGGCGCGCACGCGATCTTCAACGACGCGGGTCCTGAAGACCCGGTCGGCGCCGCCGCCGCCACGCTCGTGCAGGCCTTCCTGCGCGGCCTGTGGCAGGGCGACGCCCGCGCGCTGCCCGCCTGGCGTGAGCGGCAGGGCCCCTTCGTCACCCGTTTCGAAACGCAGGGCGACCTGCACCGCATCCCGTCCGGAGTCCGCACATGAACGGCCAGCGCCGACAGTTCCTGCGCATGGGCGCAGCCTTTGCCGCCACCGCGCTCGCAGCCTCGTGGGTGCAACGCGCCCGCGCCGCCGAGGCCGGCACCTTCGAGGCACTCGACCTCGACTGGGCCGATGCCACGCGCCAGCGCCCTGTTCCCGTGCGGCTGTACCTGCCGCAGGCGCAGCAGCCACACTCAAGAGGGTCGCCGCTCGTGGTGTTCTCCCACGGCATCGGCGGTTCACGCCGGGGCTACACCTACCTGGGCCGGCACTTCGCGGCCAACGGCATCGCCAGCCTGCACCTGCAGCACGTGGGCAGCGACCGCCAGGTGTGGACCGGCGGCAACCTCTTCGGCGTGCTGGGCCGGCTGATGGACGCGGCGCAGGAGCAGGAGGCGATCCACCGCGCGCAGGACTTCCGCTTCGCGCTCGACACGCTGCTGGCCGGCGAACTGGCCAGCCGCATCGACGGCCAGCACGTCGTCGCCGCGGGCCACAGCTACGGCGCCAACACCACGCTGCTGGCCAGCGGCGCACGCGTGCAGCGCGAAGGCCGGCCCGTGGTGCTGCGCGACGAGCGCGTGCGCGCGGCCATCGTGATCTCGGCGCCGCCCTTCTACGGCGAGGCCGAGCCCGGCCGCATCCTGCAGGGCGTGACGGTGCCGAGCCTGCACGTGACCTGCACGGAGGACGTGATCCGCATTCCCGGCTACTACAGCGGGCTGCAGGACCGCATCGACGTCTACGACAACGTGGCCAGCGCGCGCAAGTGGCTGGCGGTGTTCGAGGGTGGCTCGCACAGCATGTTCACCGACCGGCAGGGCACGGGTGGGGCGCTGAACCCGCAGGCGAAGGCGGCGACGCGGGAGCTGGCGCTGGCCTTCGTGCGCGGGGTGCTGCTGGGCGACGAGGCGGGGATGCGGGCTTGGCCGCAGCGGCATGCGGGGATCCTGGCGCAGTTCCGGGGGCCGGGTTTGGCTTGACGGCGTTGCCGCGAGCGCGCGTCGCGGCGGGCGGTACCCGCTGGGGGCGCAGACCGCCCCAGCCAAGCCCCGCACCCAGTCCGCCGTCCCAGCCTTTGCCGCGCCCATGCCAGCGCAGCCGAGACCCTAGCCTTTCACCACGGCATACCGCGCCAACGTCTTCTCCCGCGCCGCTGCGTGATCCACCACCGGCAGCGGATAGCTCACCCCCAGCTCCACCCCCGCCGCCGCCAAGTCCACGGGCCGTGCCAGCCAAGGCGCATGGATCAGCGCGTCCGGCAGCTTGGAAAGCTCCGGCACGTAGCGCCGGATGAACTTGCCCTCGCTGTCGAACTTCTCGCTCTGGCTCACCGGGTTGAAGATGCGGAAGTAGGGCTGTGCGTCGCAGCCCGAAGACGCCGCCCACTGCCAGCCGCCGTTGTTGGCGGCCAGGTCGAAGTCGTTCAGGTGCTGTGCGAAGTAGGCCTCGCCGCGCCGCCAGTCGAGCCCCAGGTCCTTGGTGAGGAAGCTCGCCACCACCATGCGCAGCCGGTTGTGCATGTAGCCGGTCTGGTTGATCTGTCGCATCGCGGCGTCGACGATGGGGTAGCCGGTGCGCCCCTCGCACCAGGCCGCGAAGTGCGCGTCGGCGGTCTTGCCGTGTTCCCACCTGATGCGGTCGTACTCGGGCTTGAAGGCATGGCCCACGACACGCGGGTGGTGGTGCAGGATCTGGTGGTAGAAGTCCCGCCACACCAGCTCCGACAGCCACACCTCCGCGCCGCGCTGCCCCGCCACCATGCGCGCATGCGCCTCGCGTGCCAGGCGGCGGATGCTCACGGTGCCGAAGCGCAGGTGCGTGCTCAGGTAGCTGGGCCCCTTGACGGCCGGGAAGTCGCGTGTCTCGTGGTACCGGTCGATGCGGTCGAGGAAGTCGGCCAGCAGCTCTTCGGCACCGGCCGGGCCGCTGGGCAGGCGCAGGCTGTGCAGGTTGGTGCGCTCGAAGCCGATCGACTCCAGCGTGGGTACACCAGGTTCCCCGGACGGCCGCGGCGCCAGCGCCGAGGCGTGGCGCGCCACCGGGTAGGCGGAGAGGAAGAAGGGCTCGCACTTCTTCAGCCATGCGTTCTTGTAGGGCGTGAAGACGCTGAAAGGCCCGCCGGAGAGCGTGAGCACCTCGCTGCGCTCGAACACGACGTGGTCCTTGGCCGTGTGCAGCACCACGCCGCGGTCGGCCAGCAGGCCGCGCACGCGGGCGTCGCGTTCGAGTGCCGCGGGTTCGTCGTCGTGGCTGGTGTACACGGCCTGCACGCCCAGGCGTGCGGCCAGCGCGGGGACGGCTTCGTGCGCCTGGCCGTGGTGCACGATGAGGCCGGCGCCTTCGATGCCATGCGAGGCGGCCAGCGCGCGCAGCTCGGCGTCGACGCCGACGAGGCTGTCGCGGATGAACTCCACGCGCCGGTCCTGGCGCGGGAGCGGGTCGAGGATCGCCTTGTCGAAGACAAACACGCACCAGACCTGCCGCGCGGCGCGCAGTGCGTGATACAGGGCGGCGTGATCGTCCACACGCAGGTCGCGGCGCAGCCAGACCAGCGCGCCGTCCAGGGCCTTGTTGTTCATGCCCGGAGTGTGCCCTCGCCCTAAAATACCCGTCATGGGCTCCGCCGCGCGCATCGACCTCACGAACCAGTTCCTGATCGCCATGCCCGGCATGGCCGATCAGACCTTCGACGGCGCCGTGGTCTACCTGTGCGAGCACACGGAAAACGGCGCGCTGGGCCTGGTCATCAACAAGCCCATCGACATCAAGCTGAAGAACCTGTTCGAGAAGGTGGAGCTGAAGCTCGACCGCACCGAGCTCGCCGAGCAGCCGGTGTTCTTCGGCGGCCCGGTGCAGACCGAGCGCGGCTTCGTGCTGCACGAGCCGCGCAGCGAC
>VFQQ010003420.1_pt1 | contig 15442 bp, 15 predicted proteins | sample 3512341 | NCBI WGS metagenome assembly VFQQ01 (sample SAMN10412373, study PRJNA504923) | tailings metagenome | isolation source: Relicate 2 Philex TSF1 revegetated site | place: Philippines: Tuba, Benguet | collected 2017-08-29 | reverse complement strand
TCCTTCTCCTCGCCCAGCGTGCCGGAATTGTAGACCTTGACGGTGTACTTGCCGCTGGAGCGCTGCTTCAGAAGCTCGCCGAAATACTCGACCGCCGCGACCGTCGGATAACCCGGCGGATGGATGTCGGCCGACTTGAATTCCTTGGCCGCCACCGGGCCGGCCACGAATGCGGCCAGCGTCGCGGCAATCATTGCATTGCGATGCATCTGGTTTTCTCCTCCCTAGAGATTCGTTGGATTTGAGGTCTAACAGCAGTCGGTCAACTTGTCAAACAACTTTACATATTGCAGTGCGTCACAGCGCCTCGGCCCAGGCGATCAGGGGCCGCAGCATCTCGTGTTCCTCGGGACTGCAATCGACCAGCGGCGTGCGCACCGGGCCGGCATCGCGGCCGACCAGGCGGGCGCCCGCCTTGATGATCGACACGGCATAACCCGGCCGGCGGTTGCGGATCGCCGAATAGGGCATGAAGAACCCGTCCAGCAGCCGGGCGATGGTATCGGCATCGTCGGCCGCGACCGCCTCGTAGAAGCGCATCGCCATGCGCGGCACGAAATTGAAGACGGCCGACGAATAGACCGGCACGCCGATGGTCTTGTAGGGAGCGGCGAAGAATTCCGCCGTCGGCAAGCCGCCGAGATAGGCGAAGCGGTCGCCCAGCTTGCGGCGGATCGAGATCATCGGCTCCAACTCGCCGATGCCGTCCTTGAAGCCGATCAGGTTCGGGCAGTCGTCGGCCAGCCGGGCCAGATGGTCGGGGCCCAGGCGGCAGGGACCGCGGTTATAGACGACGACGCCGATGCCGACCGACTGGCAGATCGCGCGGACATGGCGCGACACCCCCTCCTGGTCGGTCTCGATCAGGTAATGCGGCAGGATCAGGATGCCGGCCGCCCCGCGCCGCTCGGCCTCGCGCGCCTCGGCGATGGCGATGCGGGTGCCGCAGCCGACGCCGGCGATGATCGGCACCTGCCCCCCCGCCCCCTCGACCGCCGCCCCGATCACCCGGCCGTGCTCCTCGGGGTCGAGCGAGAACAGCTCGCCGGTGCCGCCGGCGGCGAACAGCGCCGAGGCGCCGAACGGCGCCAGCCAGTCGAGCCGCCGGCGATACCCCTCCTCATCGAATTCACCGTCGGCGGTGAAGTCGGTGACGGGGAAGGACAACAGGCCGGACGACAGCACGGCCTTAAGGGCATTGGGCTCCATGGCACCTCGACGGGGTATCGCGTAAAAGACGCCTCGTCATATCATGACGTCAGTCATCATACAAGTTAGATCGCGAGTCACCCCTCCGTCGCGCGGCGGATGCGCTCGCGGCTGCCGGTGAGGTGGACGCGCATGGCGGCGCGGGCCGAATCCGGGTCCTGATCGGCGATGGCCTGGTAGATCGCGTTGTGCTCGCCGTTGACGCGATCGAGATACTGGCGGCGCGACGCGCCTTCGAGCTGGAAGGTCTGCACCCGCGTGCGCGGGATCAGCAGCGAGCCGAGATAGTTGAACAGATGCAGGAAATAGCGGTTGCCGGTCGCCTCGGCCACGGTGCGGTGGAAATCGAGGTCCGGCCCGATCGCATCCTCGCCGGCCGCGATCGAATGGGCCATGCGCTCGAGCGCGTCGCGCATGGTCACCAGATGCTCGGCCGTGCGGCGCTGCGCGGCCAAAGCCGCGGCTTCCGCCTCGACCGAGATGCGCAGTTCCAGCACCGCGACCACCTCGTTCAGCGCGCCGAGATTGGCTTCGTCGACGCGGAAGGCGGGGGCGGCCTCGGGCTGGACGACGAAGGCGCCGACGCCCTGCTGGGTCGAGACCACGCCCGAGGCGCGCAACGACGAGATCGCCTCGCGCACCACCGTGCGGCTGACGCCGAATTCGTCGATCAGCTCCTGCTCGCTCGGCAATTTCTCGCCGGGCTTGATCTGGCCTTGGGCGATGCGCTCGCCCAGGGCCTTGGTCAGTTGCGAGGTCAGGGTTTCTCGGCGGCGCAACGCGACCACGGGCGGGCACTCCTCTGGCGACTAGCTGGAGTCTGCTTATCACGGCCCAGCTTGTACGACAAGGAGATGGGGCGTGACGGGGCGGTATGCCAGAGGTACGCTTGTCTCATGACGGTGGCGGACGAGGCGGCTGAAAACGGCACCGTGGGCATCACCGACCCCGCCGTCGCGGATTCGCGCCTGCTGCTCGGTTTGTTGTCAGACCACATGGACGAGGCGGTCTGCCTGTACGATGCCGAGGACCGCGTCGTCGGCTGGAATGAAAACTACCCGAAATTCTTCCCCGAGGTGCGCGCGCTGCTGCGGCCGGGGGTGCCCTTCACCGAAACCGTCCGCCCGCTGTTGGAGCAGCAGTTCCCCGAGGCGCGCGACCCCGACAAGCTGCCGCGCTTCCTCGCCGCCGCCACCGCGCGCCATCGCAGCATTGCCGGGCCGATGACCTATCAGCGGGTCTTCGACGGGCGCTGGGTCGAGATGCGCATGTTCCTGCTGCCCGGTGGCGGGCGGTTCAAGATCTGGCGCGACGTGACCCGCGAACGGCTCGAGGCAGTCGACCTGGCCCAGCTCAACGATGCGATGTCGACCCTGCAGGTCGGCATCCTGGTCTTCGACCGCGAGCGCCGCCTGGCCCTGATGAACGCGCAGTTCTTCGGCGACATGACCGGCGGCTTTTCGATCGAGCCGCCGCAGATCGGCCAGCCCGGCGGCCGCCCCGCCTGTATCGAGCGGATCCGCCCGGTGCTGGTCGACGACGAGAACACGCGCCGCCTTGCCGCCCTCGGGGTCGACGAGGTGCTGGCCCAGCCGCTCGACATCGATACCGTCACCGGCCGCAGCTATCGCGTGCAGGAAACGATCAGCGGCAAGGGCATGGCCGCGACCTGGATCGACATCACCGAGCGGCGGCGGCTGGAGCGCAGCCTGTCGGCGGCGCTGGAGGCGGAAAAGCAGGTCCGGGCCGAGCAGCGCCAGTTGACCGCGATGCTGGCGCACGAGGTGCGCTCGCCGCTCGGCGTGATCAGCGCCACCGCCCAGATCCTGCAGCTCACCACCGGCGCCGACGACCGGGCGGCGCAGGAGCGTGTCGCCAAGATTTTCCGCGCCAGCCGGCGGCTGAGCGAGCTGGTCGACGGCTGCCTCGCCGAGGAGCGGCTCGATTCGCCCGACATGGTGCTGAACCCGTCGACGTTCGACCTGACGGCGCTGGTCGCCGATGTCTGCGACGAGGCCCGCACGGTTCGCGGCCGGGACATCGGGCTCGATGCCGAGCCCGACCTGATCCTGGTCGCCGACATCGCGCTGATCCGTATTGCCATCTCCAATCTGGTCGAGAACGCGGCGAAATATACCGGCGCCGACACCATGATCGAGGTGGCGGCGCAACGCGACGGCCGCGAATACGCCGTCACCGTCACCGATCATGGCACCGGCATCGCCGACGACGACCTGCCGCGCATCTTCGACAAGTATTTCCGCGCCGAGGCGACCGGCGCCAGCCCGGGCGCCGGCCTCGGCCTGCATATCGTCAAGCGCATCGTCGAACGCCATGACGGCCGCATCGCGGCGGCCAGCGGGCCGGACGGGTCGCGCTTCACGATCCGCCTGCCCTACGGCCGCCGCTGATCAGGGCCGGGCCGCAGCGCGGCCAGATGACCGGACTTCACCCACAGCCGGCAGCCCGCCGGCCCGGCGACCGCCCGCGTGGCCAGACCCGGCGGCAACCGCAGCCAGGATTGGCCGGAGAAATCCTCTCCGCCCTCGCGGAAACCACCATCCAGCACGAACAGCTCGATGCCGCCGGCATCATCGAGCGCGACCTCGGCGCCGGGTGCCCAGCGTTCCAGCCGCACATCCTCATGCCCGTCGCAAAACAGCGGCATGATCGCGACGCCGGGCCGGCCGTCTGCCGCCAGGAACGGCATCTTGCCGGTGTCGATGCGGATATGGCTGCGGTCGGCCGGGTCGAACTGCCACAGCTTGACCAGGATGGTGCAGCCGGGATCGGAGCCCGGCTGGTGGCGCGACTGCGGCGGGTTGCGGATGTAGGACCCGGCCGGGAAATCGCCGTGCTCATCCTGGAACACGCCGTCCAGCACCAGGAATTCCTCGCCGCCATCGTGGACATGGGCAGGAAACCGGCTGTCCGGCGCATAGCGCACGATCGAGGTGGCCCGCGCCACCTCGGCCCCGATGCGGTCGAGCATGCGCCGCTCGACCCCCGGGGTCGGCGACGGCACCCAGGGGGTGCGCGCGCCGTGGACCACGGCGCGCCGGGTGAAGTCCGCGTTCAACTCCATCCCTTCCACCCTCCCGGTCAGGCGTGGCCGATGCTGGGGCGCTCGGCCACCCGCGCGCGCCAGGCCCGCAGATGCGCAAGGTCGCCGGGGATGTCGATGCGGGCGAAATCGGCGAAGATCAGCCCGGCGAAGGCGGTGATGTCGGCCATCGAGAACCGGTCGCCGGCCAGATAGGGCTGGTCTGCCAGCACGCCGTCGAGATAGCGCATGCCGGCCAGGGCGCGCTCCTTGTTGCGCTCGCCCCATTCGCGGTTCTGGTCGGTTTCGAGCTGCGGGCCCAATCCGGGCGTCGCATGGTGGAAATAGGTGGCGACGGCGTCGAGCAGCCCGGCCTCGGCGCGGCGCTGCATCATGTGGATCACCCCCTGCTCGCGCGCGTCGCGCCCGGTCAGTTCCGGCCGGCCGTCGAGCTGGTCGAGATAGCAGGTGATGGCGGTGCATTCGGCGATCGTGGTGCCGTCCTCCAGCTCCAGCACCGGCACGGCGCCCGCCGGGTTCTTGGCCAGGAATTCGGCCCGGCGATGCTCGCCGCCCGGCACGTCGACCGGCACGAAGGTGACGCGGTCGGTCAGCCCCTTCTCGGCCAGCGCGATGCGCACCCGCGCCGGATTGGGGAAACCCTTGAAGTCGTGGATTTTCATCATCTGCTATCTCCTGTCTATCTACTAGTTGGTAGGCAAGGCGGTACAAAAATCAGTGACGGCGCAGCCCGGCCAGCAGCCCGGCCAGGGCATCGTCGAAGATCTGGGCTTCGCCGGTGGACAGGGCGACGAACATCGCCCCCTGCAAGGCGCTGAGCACCGTGCGGGCCTCCCGCGCCGGCTGCAGGCCGCGGCGCAGGCCGTCGGCGGCCAGGGTCTGTTCCAGCCAGGACAGGTTGAGGGCGAAGAAGCGCCGCACCTCGGCCTGCACCCGTTCGGGCAGCACCGCGATCTCGGAGGCGAGCACGCCGCAGAGGCAGGCTTCCCCGCGCGGCAGCCCCTCGCGGTAGGAAGCGGCATACCCTTCCAGCCGCGCGATCGGATCGGCGGTCTCGCCGTCGATGTCGTCCAGCCGGCGCGCGAACGCCTCGCGATAGGCCGCGACCATCGCTTCGCCCAGATCTTCCTTGGCTGGGAAATGATGGTGGATCGACGCCTTGCGAATGCCGACGACGGCGGCGAGATCGGCATAGGAGAACGCCGAATAGCCGCGCTGGCGCACCAGATGGATCGCGCTGTCGATCAGGGTATGGCGGGTGTCCGGCGTCATGGCGAAATACCTACCTACTAGTAGGCAGAACGTCAAGCCTTTGTTTGGCCATCGTCGCACCCGCGAAAGCGGGTGCCCAGGGCAAGAACGTCGCAAGCGGCACCGCGCTTTCCCTGGACCCCGGCTCTCCGCTTCGCTCCGGCCGGGGTGACGCCGTCGGTCAAACCGCCTCGGCCAACCCGGCCACCGCAACCGGCGAAGCGTCGAGCAGGCGGCGGGTATAGTCGTGGCGCGGCCGGGCGAAGACGGCGGCGCAAGGGCCCTGCTCGACGATCTCGCCACGGGCCATGACCACGACGCGGTCGGCGATCTGGCGCACGGCGGCGAGGTCGTGGCTGATGAACAGGCAGGCGAAACCCCGCTCGGCCTGCAGCCGGGCGAACAGGTCGAGGATCTGGGCCTGAATCGTCATGTCCAGCGCCGAGATCGGTTCGTCGGCCACGACCAGCGCCGGCCGGCCGACGATGGCCCGGGCAATGGCGATGCGCTGGCGCTGTCCACCCGACAGCTCATGGGGCAATCGCCGCTCGAACCCGGCGAGGCCGACGGCATCGAGGGTTTCGGCGACGCGGGCGGCGCGCGCCGCGGCATCGAGGCCCGGCACCAGCCGCAGCGCCTCGTCGACCAGCGCCCCCACCCGCATGCGCGGGTCGAGCGAGGAGAACGGGTCCTGGAACACGATCTGGCAATCGCGGCGAAACCCATGCAGCGCGTCCCGCCCGGCCGCGGTGACGTCGGCGCCGCGATAGCGGATCTCGCCGCCGTGATTGGGGATCAGCCGCAGCAGCGCGCGGCCGAGCGTGGTCTTGCCCGAACCCGAGCCGCCAACGACGGCGACGGTCTCGCCGGGATGGATGTCGATGTCGACACCACGGACCGCCAGCTTGGTTTCGGCGGCGCGGAACAGCCCGCCATCCCTGACATAGGCGACCTTGAGGCCGCGTGCCGACAGGATCGGGCTGTCGGTGCCGCTGCGCGATGCGGCGGCCCGCGGGGTCGGCAGCGCCTCGACCAGCGCGCGGGTATAGGCATCGGCCGGCTGCGACAGCACCGCGTCGGTCGCCCCCTCCTCGACCTTGGCTCCACGGCGCAGCACGACGACACGCGACGCGTAGCGCGCGACCAGGCCGAGATTATGGGTGATCAGCAGGACCGCGGTGCCGGCCTCGCGCGTCAGCTCGACCATCAGGTCGAGCACGTCGCGCTGGGTCAGGGTGTCGAGCGCGGTGGTCGGCTCGTCGGCGATCAGCAGCTTCGGCGCCAGCAGCATGACCGAGGCCAGCATGATGCGCTGGCGCATGCCGCCGGAGAATTCATGCGGATAGGCCTTCAGGCAGCGCTCGGGGTCCTCGATGCCGATGCGGGCGAGCATGGCGAGGCAGCGTTGGCGGATCTCAGGCGCCTTCAGCCCGAAATGCAGCCGCAAACCTTCCGCCATCTGGCGGCCGATCGGCATGGCGGGGTTGAGCGAGACCAGCGGTTCCTGGAACACCATGCCCAAGGTGGCGCCACGCAATTGCCGCAGCCGGCGGGGCGTGGCCCGCAGCACGTCTTCGCCGTCGACCGCGATGCGCCCGCCGGCGACCCGGATGCCCTGGGGCAGCAGGCCCAGCACGGCGCGGCCGATCATGGTCTTGCCCGAGCCGGATTCGCCGACCACGGCGACGATCTCGCCGGCACCGACCGCGAAGCCGACGCGGTCGACGACATGGCGCCCGCCCGGCACCGCGATTTCCAGGTTCTCGACCTGCAACAATGCCATCTGATGCCTCACTGGCCGGACATGCGGGGATCGAGGCGGTCGCGCAACGCATCGCCCAGCAGGTTGACGCCCAGCAAGGTCAACGCGATGCACAGGCCCGGCGCGATGCCGAGCCAGGGGGCCGAGCCGAGATAGCTGCGCGCGCCCGCCAGCATGTTGCCCCAGCTCGGCGCCGGCGGCGGCACGCCGAGGCCGAGGAAGGAAAGCGCGCTTTCCGACAGCACCACCCAGCCGAACATCGAGGTCGCCAGCACCGCGATCGGCGCGACGCAGTTGGGCAGGACATGGCGCAGCATCGTATAGGCTTCCGAATTGCCCAGCGCGCGCGATGCCTCGACATATTCCCGCTCGCGCAGCGACAGCACGGCGCCGCGCACGACCCGCACCACGGCGGGCGTATAGGCGATGCCCAGCGCCAGCACGATGCCCCATTTGTTCGGCCCGATCACCGCGATCAGGGCCAGCGCCAGCAACGTGCCGGGAAAGGCCAGCAGCGCATCGTTGGCCGACATCAGGATGCGGTCGGTCCAGCCACGCACGAAGCCGGTGACCAGGCCCAGCGCCGTGCCGGCCACGATCGCGAAGGCGACCGTCAGGGTCGCGATCGAGGCCGAGGTGAAGGCGCCGGCCATCAGCCGGCTGAGCACGTCGCGGCCGAATTCGTCGCTGCCGATCGGGAACTGCACGCCCGGCGCCATCAGCTTGGCTCGGATGTTGAGGGCCAGCGGATCGACCGGCGTCCAGAACACCGCGACCACGGCGGTGAGGCTGAGCACGGCGATCAGGCCGAAGCCGATGGCGGCCTGGGGCTTGATGGTCATTCGACGGATACCCGCGGATCGAACAGGGGATAGGCCAGGTCGACCACGAGGTTGACGGCCACGTAGATGCCGGCGGTGAACAGCAGGCAGCCCTGCACCACCGGATAGTCGCGGGCAAAGATCGCATCGACCAGCAGGCGGCCGAGGCCCGGCAGGGTGAACACGGTCTCGACCACGGCGATGCCGCCCAGGAGATGGCCGAGCACCAGGCCGATCAGGGTCAGGGTCGGCGCAAAGGCATTGGGCAGCGCGTGGCGCAACAGCACCGCCAGTTCCGACAAGCCCTTGGCTCGGGCGTGGCTGATGTATTCGAGCCGCAGCACCTCGATCGTCGAGGCCCGCGCCATGCGGGTGATGACGCCGACCTCGACCAGGGTCAGGGTGACGATCGGCAGCACCACGTAGGTCAAGGCCTTCATCGGATCCTCGGTGAACCCGACATAGCCGACCACCGGCAGCCAGCCGAGCTTGAGGCCGAACAGGAGCAGCATCAGCAGCCCGAGCCAGAAGGCCGGCAGCGACAGCAGCAGGGTCGAGCCGGCGACGATGACGAGATCGCCCAGCGAATTCTGCGCCCAGGCCGCGACCAACCCCAGCGGCACCGCGATCAGCGCCGCGGCCAGCACCGCGACCAGCACGATGGTGGCCGACACCTGGAAACGGGCCAGCACCAGCCCCGCCACCTGCTGGCCCGAGGCGATCGAGGTGCCGAGATCGCCCGACAGCACCTGGCCCAGCCAATAGAAGAACTGCACCGGCAGCGGCCGGTCGAGACCGAGCGAGGCGCGCAACCGCGCGAGGCTTTCGGCATCGGCGCTGTCGCCCAGCATCAGCATGGCCGGGTCGCCCGGCACCAGCCGCACGATCAGGAACACCGCGACGGCGACGATCAGCAAGGTCGGCAGCGCCATGACGAGCCGCCTGACGATGAAGCCCAGCATGGCGCCGCTATCCTTCAGGCGCCGCGCCCGACGCCCCACAGCCGGGGCTTGGACGCCACCCACGGCTTGTAGCCCTGCACGCCCTTCGCATAGGGCGCGAAGTCCGGAATGTTGTAGAGCACCACCATCGGCGCATCGGCGATGAACTGGCGATGCAACTGGTCGAACAGGGACTGGCGCTGCGCCACGTCGGCGATTTCCATCGAGCGGGCCAGCAAGGCCTGTGCCGCCGGGTTGTCCCAGACCTTGCGCGGCTCGGTCTCCTTCGGGCCCATCAACGAATCGAAGGAGAGCGAGGGGTCGAGACGGGCGGAATAGGGAAAGGCCATCATCTGGTACTTGCCGGCGAGATAACGATCGAGCTGGGTGCCCCATTCGATCACCTCCAGCTCGACCATGATGCCGACCGCCTGCATCATCGACTGGGCCAGCACCGCTGTGTCGTAACAGTCGGGATAACGCTTGTTGGTGATCAGCGTGATCTTCTCGCCCTTGTAGCCGGCCTCGGCCAGCAGCGCCTTGACCTTGTCGGGCGCGTAGGCGAAGCCCTGCTTTTCGACCGCGCCATGGAACGGGCTCGCCGTCGGCACCACCGAATTGTTGGCGGGCGCCTTGCCCTCGGTCGCGGCCTCGGCGATCGACTTGGTGTCGAGCGCCATGGCGATGGCCTGGCGCATTTTCGGATGGCGCAGCAGCGGATCGCGGGTCTGGAACAGGAAAGCCTGGATCGACATGGTCGGCGCGGCCTCGACCACGACCTTGGGATCCTTCTCGAGTTCCTTCATGTCGGTCGCCGCGGCATTGGCGATCACGTCGATGGCGCCCGAGCGCAGCGCCGCGCCGGCGGCGGCGGCATCGGGGATGATCATGTAGCGGACTTCGTCGACCAGCACCTTCTTGCCCCCGGTATAGCCGTCCATCGGCCCGGGCAGCGCGGCGTAGTCGGCAAAACGCTGCAGCACGATGGCCTCGCCGCGTTTCCATTCCTTCAGGCGGAACGGCCCGGTGCCCACCGGTTCGCGCCAGGAACCGTCGGCATTGAGCGATTCCTTGTGCAGGATGCCCGACCCGCCGCAATCGGTGCGCGCCATGGTGGCCAGCAACAGCGCCGTCGGCCGGTTGACCTTGAACACCACGGTCTGCGGGTCGGGGGCCGTGACGCTTTCGATCTTGATGCGGCCGCGGCCGTCGAGATCGGGCAGGCAGCGCCAGTTGGTCTTCGGATCGAGATAGCGGGTCCAGGTCCAGACCACGTCGTCTGATGTCAAGCCTGCGCCGTTGTGGAACTTGACGCCGTCGCGCAAGCGGAACGTATAGGTCAGGCCATCGGCGGAGGTTTCGACCGATTTCGCCAGCAGCGGGGCGATCGAGGCATCCTCGCGATAGGCGACCAGGCCTTCGACCAGGTGCAGCACCACGCCGTCGGTATTGTCGTCGCGGTTGACGCCCGGACTGGTCGAGCGGATGTCGGCGTTCAGCGATACTTTCAGCGTGCCGGCGGCCAGCGCGGGCGAGGCCAGCATCGCGGCGGCGCAGGCGGTAGCGAGCAGTTTTTCCCAGCGCATCGTTTTCTTCTCCCTTGGAAAAATCTTCAGGCGGCCAGCGAATAGCGGGTGAACTCACGGTTGCCGGCAGGCAGCGGCGCCACCTCCATGATACCGGCCTCGGGCTCCATCACGATCATCGCGACGGTGGCCGAGACATGGCCGCGCTGCGACAGATGCGGCGCGCGGCAGACTGCATAGGGGTTGCCGAAATCGTCGAAGAATGCAGCCTTCATGTCATCGCGGTCGAGCTTGGGCCCGCGCGCGTCGAGCAGGCGGCGCACCCGCCAGTCGCGGTAGAAGGAATCCGACCAGGCGCCGGCCGCGCCCTCGCGCAGTTTGGTCAACGCCACTTGGCTCTGCCAGTGATTGGCATGCACGATCAGCCCGTCGGTCGGGTAGATCGTGAAGGCTTCGTCCGGCGCGCATTCGAAATCGATGGCAAAGCCGTCGCGATGGCTGACGATCATGTTGTTCGATGCAGCCTTCGGCGTGGTCGCGACCGCCTGCATCGCCGGCGCCAGATGGGCCTGTTCCAGCACCTTGCGGCGGATCAGCGCCAGCGGCACGCCGACTTGTGCATAGTCGCGGTCGCATTCCAGGTAGTTCGCGGTGATGGCGATGCCGGCCGCGTTCATGCCGCTGCGCGCGAGGCCGCCGGCCTCGGTGAAGGTGAGGAAATCGGGGCCGTCGTCGCGGCGCACGCGCAGCACCACGGCGGTCTCGGCGCATTCGGCCATCCAGTCCCAGTTCTGGCCGTGGATCAGCCGGCCGTTGCGGCTGCGCTCGGGCAGGATCACCGCGCCGGTGCAGCCATCGGGCTCGGCCGCGGCAGCCGCCGCCTTGGCCCGGCGGGCCATGGCCAGGATCTCGGTGCGCGCGTTGATCAGCACGATCTGTTCGAGCGGCAGGCCGGCCCCCTCGGCGATGCCGCGCATCTCAGCCACGTAGTCGGGCCCGAAGGCGTCGATACGCGGCAGGAAACCGTCGACCAGCGCCCGCAGGCCGTCACCGTCGAGCCCGAGGCTGGCCAGCCGGCCGCCATAGAGCGCGACCGAGCGGCGGATGCGCTCGGCCGCCGCCTGGCCGTATTGACGGCCGCGTTCGGCGGGCGCGCCTGAGACATCGACGAAGGGGAAGGCGGGCTGGGACATGGCGGCCTTGGGGCAATGCATCTGATGGTCAGAGCATAGTGCGTTTTATGAATTTAAAAAGCACATTTTTTCGCCCCAATGTCCGTCAGGCTGCTTTTCGACAGCGAAAGCCTTGGAGAAGCCCGGCGGTTCGGCCTATCCTCCGCCCTCGTTTGGCGTGCATTTCACGAGGGTAGCGAAGCGTGTCGGAACAGGAGCAGAGCGAGGTCAGCCCGCTGCAGACCGAACTGGCGCGCCAGATCCTGGACGAGGCGCGGCGGGAAGGCTGGAAGGTCGGCGAGCGCATCCCCGAACAGCGCCTGGCCAAGCGCTTCGGCGTCTCGCGCTCGCCGGTGCGCGGCGCGCTGCTGTTGCTGGCCGAACGCGGGCTGATGCGGCTCGTGCCCGGCCGCGGCTTCATCCTGGAGACCGAGACGGCTGACCTGCCCGACGACGACGACCTCGTGCCGCCCTCGCAAGCCGAGCAGTTGCACGGCACGCTGCTGGGCGACCGGGCGCTGGGCCGGCTGCCGCCGGAAGTCTCGGAGACCGAACTGACCGAGCGCTACGGCGTGTCGCGCGGCGTGGTGCGGCGGGTATTCATGCGGCTGGCGGCCGAAGGCCTGGCCGAACGCCAGCGCGGCCATGGCTGGCGCTTCGCCGACTCGCTCGATACGCCCGAGGCGATCGCCGAGAGCTATCAGTTTCGACTGGGTGTCGAATGCATCGCGCTGCGCGCGCCGACCTTCCGCGCCGACCCGGAGCGGCTGGCGCAGCTGCGCGATGCCCATCGCGCGGTGCTGGACCAGCCGCTGGCCGGCATGACGCGCCAGCACTGGTTCACGCTGAATTCGTCGTTCCATGAGACGCTGGCCGGCTGGTCGAACAACCGCTTTTTCCTGCAGGCGGTGCGCCAGCAGAACAACCTGCGCCGGATGAAGGAACTGGCCGTCTTCACCACGCTCGATCCCGAGCGGGTGCGGCAGTCATGCGACGAGCATCTGGCGATCCTCGCCGCGGTCGAGAACGGCGAGCAGGGTTTCGCCGAAGCCCTGCTGCGCCGCCATCTCGAACTGGCCGGCCGCCTCAGCGTCGACCGGTATTCGACCGAGTAGTTATTTTCCCGTCCAGGCGATGCCGGTCGTGGTCACGAACGACAGGCTGGAAACGTGGCGGATGCGGTCATAGGCTTGGTCGCCCTCGCCGCCCTTGATCGTCTCGACATGCACGACTTCGGCGACGTAGCGCCCGGCCCAGGGCAGCTCGAAGGCCACTTCGCCCTTGTCGTCGGTATGCAGCTCGCGCGCCCATTTCGGCGGCGCGGCCAGCTTGATCTGCGCCTTGGGCAGCGGCTGGCCGCGCAGCAGCAGCACGAAGCGGTCGCCCTCGGCGGTCAGCGGCACCAGTTCGAGATCGAGCCCGGCCTTGACGTCGGCCCGGCCGGCCTTGGCATGGAAGATGCCCTTGGTGCGGCCGCCGTTGCGCTTGTCGTCGCGCGGCTTGATCGATTCCTCGACCAGGCGCACGTCGCCCGGGCCGACGGCGGCGATCTCGAGGCGGTCGGCCCCGCGGGTGATGGCCAGCGGCTTCGACTTGTCGGCCTGGAAGGCGACCGGGCCGGCGATGACGTCGAGATGGCCGCCGGGCCCCGACTTCTCGCGCACATCCTCGTCCCACTCGCCGAAGAAAGCCGCGGCCGGGCCGGTACCGTCGCGTTCCAGCCACACGAAATGGGCCTGCGCCGGCAGGGCCGCAAAGGTCAGCGCGGCGGCCAGCGCCAGTTTCCTGAACATGGTCTTCCCCTCCAGATGATCGACGTTGCCGCTATCACCTAGAGCAAATGATAATGCGTCGCAATCACCTTATTGGAGAGCCGCGGCGACATAGGCGCGGCACATCATCACGAGTTGCCGCTCGACCTCTCCGCCCAGCAGCGGCGGCAGGTCGCGCTCGTAGAAACTCCGCACCGTGCCGTGGATCGCGGCAAACAACAGCCGGGCCACGGCGGGCGCATCGGCGACGCGGCCGTTGCCGGCCGTCGCCAGCATCGCCGCGATCGCCCGTTCGGCCCGCCCGATCGCGGCCTCGACCAGGCCGCGCGTATCCAGTTCCATCGCGATCAGGTAGAGGGCGCGGGATGCCTCGGGCCGTTCGGCCTTGACCTGCAGATAGGCCTGCACGGCGGCCTCGGTCATCGCCTCGGCCGCGCCGCCGTGGACGGCGGCGCAGGCGGCTTCCAGCCGCTCCATCAACTGGTCGAGATAGCGCTCCAGCACCGCCAGCAGCAATGCCTGCTTGTTGGGGAAATACTGGTACAGCGTGCCGACCGAGACGCCGGCGCGCTCGGCTATCAGCGTCGTGTTCAGCCGGGCCGGCCCCGCGCTCAGCAAAACCTGAAGGGTCGCCTCAAAAATCGCCTCGACGGTGACGGCCGCGCGCGCCTGGCGCGGGGATTTGCGCGGGATCAGCGGCGTTTCGGGGCGGGGTTTCATATGCGAATCCAGAAGCTGAAGAAAGCTTCATATATTTCCCTTGCGGCCGCATTCCACCCCACCACATCGTTTTGAGGACACCGACATGGGTAAGCTGGAAGGCAAGATCGCCGTCGTCACCGGCGGCAGCGCGGGCATGGGTTTTGCGGCCGCCAAACTGTTCGTCGCCGAAGGCGCCGACGTCGTCATCACCGGCCGCGACCGGGCAGCGCTCGACGCCGCCGTGCGGGCCATCGGGCGCAACGTCGAAGCCATCGGCAGTGACGTCTCGAAGCTCGACGACATCGACGCGCTACGCGACCACGTCGCGGCGCGGCATGGCCGGCTCGACATCCTCTTCGCCAATGCGGGCACCGCCAGGCCCCAGCCGCTCGATCAGGTGTCGGAGGCGGATTTCGACCTGGGCGTCGGCACCAACCTCAAGGGTACGTTCTTCACGCTGCAGAAGCTGGTGCCGCTGATGCCGGCGGGCGGCTCGATCGTGCTGAATTCCTCGATCCAGAGCGCCAAGGGCTGGCCGGGTTTCTCGATCTACGCCGCGACCAAGGCCGCGATCCGGTCGCTGGCGCGCACGATGACCGCGGAGCTGTCGCCCAGGGGCATCCGGGTCAACGCGGTGGCGCCGGGCCTGATCGACACCGACCTGATCCGCAAGGTGGGGCTGAGCGAGGAAGCCATCGCCGAGATCAATGCCCAGGCGCACGCCCAGATTCCCCTGCACCGCAGCGGCAGCGCCGACGAGGTGGCGAGGACGGTGCTGTTCCTGGCGTCGGACGACGCTGCCTACGTCACCGGCGTCGAACTGACCGTGGACGGCGGCTGGACGCAGGTCTGACGATCGGAAAATCGTCATTCCGGGCGGAGCGAAGCGGAGACCCGGAATCCAGGGCAAGGGCGCCGCAAGTTGCGCGGCGCCTACACTGGGCTCCGGGTCAAGCCCGGAGCGACGGTCGGCATTACGGCCACGCCGCAAACGTCTCGACCTTGCGCGCCTCCTGCGCCGCCCGGCGGAAGGCGGCCGGCGATGCGCCGGCGCGCTGCTTGAAGAAGCGGCTGAAATAGGCTGGGTCGCGGAAGCCCAGATTGAACCCGATCTGCTCGATGGCCAAGCCGGTCTGGGCCAGCCTGGCCGAAGCCTCCTCGACCAGCCGGCCGTGGATCAGGCCGAGCGGGCCGCGCCCCGCGCCCCGGGTGCAGGCGGCAT
>VFQQ010003419.1_pt1 | contig 15451 bp, 2 predicted proteins | sample 3512341 | NCBI WGS metagenome assembly VFQQ01 (sample SAMN10412373, study PRJNA504923) | tailings metagenome | isolation source: Relicate 2 Philex TSF1 revegetated site | place: Philippines: Tuba, Benguet | collected 2017-08-29 | reverse complement strand
AACCGGACAGCTGAGGCGCGTCGCCGAATCCGTTGCAGCACCACTCGCGCAAGCCAAAGACTTCAGTGTGCGATGGTCACCGTTGAAACCCAAGAAACCTTATCCGTTCCCCTGGTCATTCTTCGCGTTCTTCGATCAGTTTCCCGAAGCCGTCTGTCTTGACGCGCCGGAACTGGAACCGCTGGCGCTGCAGGAAGGTGAACGCTTCGACCTGATCATCCTCGCCTATACTGTCTGGTTCCTTTCGCCGTCACCGCCGACCACTGCCTTCCTGATGTCATCACGAGGACGCGCCGTGCTGAAAGATACGCCCGTCATCACCTTGATCGCCTGCCGCAACATGTGGATGCAGGCACAGGAGCAAACCAAGAAGCTTCTGACCGACACGGGCGCGCGCCTGATCGACAACATCGTGCTGACCGACCGCGGCAGCGCCATGAAGACATTGGTGACGACGCCGCGCTGGATGTTCACGGGGCGACGCGACACCTTCTGGGGTGGATTTTTCCCCCGCGCCGGCATCGCCGAGGAGGACATAGTCGGCGCATCCCGTTTCGGTCGCGCCATTCTCGCTGCAATGCGAGCTGGGCCACTTACGGCCGACACGCCAATCGCGGCGGGATTGCGCGCCGCCACCGTCGATCAGCGGCTTATAGCCAGCGAAAAGATCGCACGGCGCAGTTTCATGATGTGGGGTCGACTGCTGCGACGGTTCGGACGGCAGGGCGATCCCGCCCGCAGGCCGATGATCGCGCTGTGGGCCTGCGTGTTGTTCCTGCTGGCCTTTACGGTCGTGCCGGTCACCATAGCGCTGCGAACCCTCCTGAAGCCCTTCCGCAACGAGAGCATCGCGCAGCAACGCCACTATTTCGAGCAGCCGTCCGGCTCAGCCGATTTCCGAATGAAGGAGTTCCTGTGATTGCCTCTGGATCTTGCACGTCTTCGTCACAATGACTGTTCTCGATCCGGAAGGCACGACAGTTCAGCATTGGCAAAGCTTGGTGGAGAGCTCACATGACAGCTGCAGTCTATCTTACACGCGCTGCGAAATTCCTGCCGAACAACCCCGTCGACAACGACAATATGGAAGAAGTTCTCGGCATGATCGACGGCAAGCCGTCGCGCGCCCGCAGGTTGACACTGCGCAGCAACGGCATCCGTAACCGCTACTACTCGATCTCCCGCTACACCGGCGAGCTGCGTTACACCAATGCCCAGCTCACCGCCGAAGCGGTGCGTGCGCTGACCGACGACGACTTCCTTCTCGAAGACATCGAGCTTCTGTCCTGCGGCACCACTTCGCCTGATCAGTTGCTGCCCAATCACGCCTCGATGGTGCATGGCGAACTGCGCAACGGCACCTGCGAAACGGCGGCGTCCAGCGGCGGCTGCGTCTCCGGCGTCCTGGCCATGAAATACGGCTACATGGCCGTGGCCGCCGGGCTTGTCCGAAACGCCGTGGTGACCGGTTCGGAGATGCTTTCCGCACAGCTTCATGCGCGGAACTTCTCCCCGGAATCCGATGAGAAGGTCGCCGAACTCGAAAAACGCGCATCGCTTGCCTTCGAAAAAGACTTCCTGCGCTGGATGCTGTCGGACGGCGCCGGCGCTGCCCTGTTGAGCGGGAGCCCGAATCCAGACGGGCTTTCGATGCGCATCGATTGGATCGAGATGCGTTCCTATGCCCACGACTATGAAACCTGCATGTTCATGGGAGCGGCAAAGCAACCCGACGGCAGCATGAAGGGGTGGAAGGAACATGGCTCCCTGCAGGAAGTGATCGACAATGACGTGCTTGCCCTGGAACAGGACGTGAAGCTCCTGAATGCCATGGCCGTGCCGGTCACGGTCGCCCGGGGGCTCTCCGACATCCTCAAGACGCGCCCACTCGACCCGGACGAGGTCGACTGGTTCCTGCCGCACTACTCGTCGGCCTATTTCCGGCCAGTGGTTCAGCAGGCGCTACGCGACATTGGTTTCGAGATCCCCGAACAACGCTGGTTCACCAACCTCGAACGGGTCGGCAATGTCGGCGCGGCATCGATGTATCTGATGATCGAGGAACTGCTGAACGGAGGGCACTGCCAGGTCGGCGACGTCGTCCTCTGTTACGTGCCGGAAAGCGCGCGTTTCTCAACCGGCTTCGTGAAGATGACGGTGGTTGACGCGCAGGGCAACACCACCAGGCAATGAGACATCCCACTCACGAAGTCTGAAAACCGCAGCGAGACAGAACATCAGCAACGCGGAGCTGACCATGACACATGCGCAAATTCGCCTGCAGCAGGATTTCCAGCCGACACCATCGACCCTGGAGCCGACAGAGCGCCTTCTCCATCTGATTACCGGTGCCTGGGCCTCGCAAATCGTCTATGCGGCTGCCAAGCTTAACCTCGCCGATGAGCTGGCAAGCCGTCCTGGAACCGCAGGCGAGATCGCTGCGGCCATCGGAACGGCCGAGCGTCCGCTCTATCGATTGCTGCGCGCTATGTCTGGCCTGGGACTGACCGAGGAAGACAGCCAAGGGCGTTTCGCCCTCACGTCGACGGGGCAATTGCTACGGTCGGACATGCCGAATTCCCTGCATGGTTTCGCGGCACTCAATGGTGAGGATTGGCACTGGCGAAACTGGGGTGCCATCGTCGATTGCGTGAAAAACGGCGGTCCCGTCTTCGACCGGCTGTTCGGTACGCCGGTGTTCGCGTATCTCGCACAGCATCCGGAAGCCGGAGCCGCCTTCGATGCGGCAATGACCAGCATAACGGGCGGTTGGAATCCCGCCGTGCTTGCGGCACTCGAGTTCCCCGAGACGGCCACCGTGGTCGATATCGGCGGCGGCGCAGGTGTCCTGCTTTCAGCCATATTGGAGGCCAATCCACATCTCCGCGGCATTCTGGTCGACCTGCCCGAAGTGACGGAACGCGCACATGCCAATCCCCGCTTTGCCGCTGCGATCAAGACGGGGCGATGCTCGGTGGTGGGCGGCAGCTTCTTCGACGCGATCCCAGTCAAGGGCGACATCCACATCATGAAATTCATCATTCATGACTGGGGTGACGAAGAGGCGAGCACGATCTTGACCAACAGCCGCAACGCGCTCGAAGCAGGCGACCGGCTGATCCTGGTCGAGCAGTTGATCGAACCGGGCAAACCGGCGCAGCTCGCCACCATGACCGACATCGAGATGCTGTTGTTCGTATCGGGCGGCGAGCGCACCGAGCAGGAGTTCGCGCAACTGCTGCGCCGGAACCGGTTCGAATTGACGAAAGTCGTGCCGACCGCCGCTCCGGTCTTCATCATCGAGGCGCGAGCGATATGACAATCTCCCACAACCCCGGTCGCGCTCGTGGTCGTCGCGCAGGACATGCAAGACCATTCTATCGCAGGCGTCGTTCCAAGCCAGTTGACGGAAGCAAAGCGGAGGAGCGACGCGCCCCCAAGCCAGCACGGGAACAAACCGTCGACCAACCGCGAGGGCGGTCTACGAGACAGTCCTTCTACGGCTGGTTCATCCCGCATCCGCTTGGAATTTTCCGGGACGAAATGTAGCTGCCAATGCTGGAGCGCGGTATCCAGTTGCGGAAGGGCGGATGGCCTTCGGTTTTCCGCCCCTCAGGTCGCGTCGAGGCTCGACCAATTCTGCAGCACTCTGGCGAGAACATTCGCCTCCTCAATCCCGCCGTCCAGTTCCCGGCTCAGCCGCTCGGAGAAGAATCCGTTATCGAGTTCCGCCCTGCGATCCGCTGTATGGTCGACGATCGTTCCGGTGAGCAGGTCGAGCCGGAACATGTCTTCCACGACCCCGCCCTCGACAACGGCCTGCACACGCAAATCGATGAACGGCAGGCCCGCAGGCGCATGACCAATGGTTACGCCGCGACTGGTCACGCTCAACCATTCCGGCAGCGCCCTGCCATCGGCCTGCGTCACGCGGAACTCGACGGCTGCATCGCCATCGCGCGCTGAAATGAGGATGTAGACGAAGCCCTGGTCGAAGAGCACGTCGACCTTGAACCAGGTGCGCTCGCCACCCACGCTGCCGAAATCGATGCTCGAACCGCCCCGGAGTGGCTGGACCGTGAGGTCATCGATCCGCCTCGTACTGTCGGACCACTCACCGATCTGCTTGACCACATGGACAACAGCGCCCTCGGCCGGCAGGCCTGAGATACCGTTCAATGTGCCAAAGGCATTGATGACGCTGTCGACCGGGCCGTCAGCGGTAATGCGGTCCGAAATGCCGCCGAGGTTCCCGATCGACCGCAGGATCTCCCCCTGGACTGAAATCCGGGTCGGCTCGGAAACCTCCTCCCGGGTTTCCGAGAAAACGACGGGCGGGTCGATCTCAAGTTCTGAAGGTTCGTTCAAGGCGCGGACATTGATCGTCACGGTGTAGACCACCGTGGTCGTGCCATCGCTCACCGTGTAGGTGAAACTGTCTGGCCCGTCATAGCCGGGATTTGGCGTGTAGGTGTAGGTACCGTCCGGATTGACCGTAACAGTGCCGTGTCCCGGCTGCGAACCGGCGCCATAGATCAGCGGATCGCCTTCCGCGTCGGTCGCCGCGGGCAGCTTGCCGGTAACAGACGTCCCCTCGTCGAGGTCAACGTTGACGTCCGACCCGACCGGCGCATCGTTGACTGGCCTGACATCGATGAAGACGGTGTATGTCACCGTGCTGGTGCCGTCGTTCACCGTGTAGGTAAAGCTGTCGGGCCCGTTGTAGTTGGGGCTTGGGGTGTAAATGTAGGTTCCGTCGGCATTGACCGTAACGGTACCGTGTCCCGCTTGCGATCCTAGACCATAGGTCAGCGGGTCACCGTCAGGATCCACCGCCACCGGCAGCCTGCCGTTGACCGGCGTATCTTCGTCGGTGGGGACATTGTCATCCGAGCCGACGGGCCTGTCATCGACCGGCGTGACATTGACCGAGACGGTATAGGTCACCGTGTTCGTGCCATCGCTCACCGTGTAGGTGAAGCTGTCGGACCCGTTGTAGTCCGGATTGGGCGTATAGGTGTAGGTCCCATCCGGATTGACGATGACCGTACCGTGCGCGGGCTGCGAACCCGGGCCATAGGTCAAGGGATCGCCTTCCGGATCCGTTGCCGAAGGCAGCGTTCCCGAGACAGGCAGATCCTCCGTCGCGGTGATCGTGGTGTCACGTCCAACCGGGCTGTCATTGACCGGTGTGACAGTCACCGTCACCGCGACAGTCGTCGCGCCGCCATGGCCGTCGTCGATCACGATCTCGAAGATCTCGCTGCCGCTGAAATCAGCGTTGGGAGTGTAGACATAGGTGCCGTCCGCATTGAGCACGACGGTGCCGTTGGCAGGCTGCCCGACCAACGCGAAGGTCAAGGCGTCACCGTCGACATCGGATGCGACGATCCTACCGGCAATGGGGGTGTCTTCGGGCGTGACATGAGAATTGCCCGAGGCCACCGGCGCATCGTTGACCGGCTGGAGCAGGATCGTCGCCGTGTCCGTATCGGACAAGGCGCCGCCGGTACCGCTGTTGCCCTGATCGTTGGTGACCATCGTCAGCGTCACCGGAGCATTCGAATTGGCCACCGGATGGTAAACGGGAGCAAGGCCGCCGGCCAGGAAAGCGTTGATGTCGGCAAGCGTTCCCGACAGGGTGATGGACTCGCCGCCGGATCCTGCCACTACGACGCCGCCCCCTGAATTGGCGGTCAATGAACCGGCATCCACGGCAAGCGTTACCTGGATCGTTCCGCCGCCTGCATCGGCGTCGGAGACCGACAGGCCGGTGAGGGTCAGCGGCTGATCCTCCGTGCCGTTGAATGTCGGCGGCAAGGTGTTGACCGGAGCATCATTGACTGCCCCCACCGTCCCCCGCACCGTCGCCTGGACGCTCGCCGTGCCATCCGAGACGGTGTAGGTGAAGGAAGGCGCGCCGTTGAAGTCCGGATCGGCGGTAAAGCGCAGCGTACCGTCAGCGTTGAGGGTTACGGTGCCGCCCGTCACCGCCACGGCGCCGCCGACGACGATCGACTGTCCATTGATCTCGGTCACCGTCAGCGGGTCACCATCGATGTCGCTGTCATTGCCGAGCACGGCGATATCGACGGAGCCGTCCTCATCTATGGCAAAGCTGTCGTCGCCGGCAACCGGGCTGTCATTGACCGGCGTAACGGTGATGGTCACCGTCGCTGTGTCGAACCCGCCATTGCCGTCGCTGACCCGATAGACGAAGCTGTCGACGCCATTGAAGTTGGCGCCTGGATTGTAAGTGAAGGTTCCATCGGAATTGAGGACAAGGGTACCGTTCGCGGGCCCTGTCACCAATGAAACCGAAAGAGGATCGCCATCGGGATCGCTGTCTGGCCCATTGCCGTTGTTGGCGAGCACGGATCCGGTGAGAGTGCCATCCTCGACGATGCTGAGATTGTCGTTGACCGCATCCGGGCCCGGGTTGGTTATGGTCCAGACAAAGCTGCGCGTCACCGTACCGCCATGGCCGTCATCCGCCGCGACGGTGACGGTGTAGTCCTGTGATCCCGTTGGTCCGGAGGCGTTGCGATCGATGATGCCGCTGATCGTTCCATTGGCCGGATCGAAAATCAGGCCTTGCGGCAGCCCGGTTACATTGAAGGTCAGCACATCGCCGACATCGATATCCGAGAAAGCCGAGCCGGGGGATATGGAGACAGTAGCGCCGTCCGCGTTCGATTGGGGCGGCAATGTCGTTGCGTTCGGTGCATCGTTCGTCCCGGTCACGGTGATCGTGAGCGTGGCCGAGGCCGTGCCGCCCTGGCCATCCGAGATCGTGTAGGTAACGCTTGTGGTGCGTGTCTGGCCGACGGCCAGATTGTCGAAATCCGCGCCTGGCTCGAAGTGGAACGAACCGTCAGGCTGGATCACGAACGCGCCGCCATTGCTGCCCGAAACCGGAGATCCGACTCCGCCCGTCGGCGCGCCAACCCCGACCACGACCAGGGCGTCGCCGTCGACATCGCTGTCGCGGCCCGGGGGATCGAGGATGACGTTGCCGGACGTGCTCGCGTTTTCCGTCGTCGCACCCGCGTCATCGACGGCAACGGGATTGTCGTTGGCCGGCGTCACAGTGATCGTCACCGTTGCCAGATCGAAACCACCATCCGGATCGGCGACACGCACCACGAAACTGTCTGTCCCGTGGAAATTCGCGTTCGGCGTGTAGGTATAGGTGCCGTTCGCGTTGACCACCACGGTTCCGCTGGCCGGAACGGTCTCCAGCACGACCGAGATCTGCGCAGTCGGCGTGTCTATGTCGGTAAAGCTGATCGCCCCGCTGACGGAGGTGTCTTCCGCAGTCGTGTGCGTGTTGTCCTGGGCAACCGGAGCATCGTTCACCGGACCCACCGCCACCGAAACCGTGTAGGTCACCACGCTGGTGCCGTCGGTGACGGTGTAGGTGAAGCTGTCCGGACCGTTGTAATTGCCATTCGGCGTATAGGTGTAGGTGCCGTTCGGATTGATCGTCACCGTGCCGTTCGCCGGCTGCGACCCGACACCATAAGAGAGCGGATCGCCGTCGACATCCGTTGCCACCGGCAGAGTGCCGTTGAAAGGCGTATCTTCCAGGGTGCTGATGGACGTATTCGATCCGACAGGTGCATCATTCTGACCATGCACCGTCACCGTGAATGTTGCGGTCGACGTTCCGCCCTGCCCGTCCGAGATGGTATAGACAATGCTTGTGGTGCGGCTCTCGCCGGGTTTCAGCGTGTCGAAATCCGTTCCGGGGATGAAATCGAAGGTGCCATCGGCCCTGACGGTGAAAAGCCCGCCGGTGGAGCCGGCAACACTCCCACCGACATTCGCCGCCAGGTTGTTGACGGCGCTGACCACGATCGTGTCACCATCCGGGTCGCTGTCGGCGCCATTGCCGTTGTTGGCAAAAACCGAGCCGGATAGCGGCGTGTTTTCCGTCGTTGCGACACCGTCATCCCGGGCGATCGGCGCCGGATTGGTCACCGTGATGGTAAAGGTCTCGCTCGCCGTATTGCCGGCGATATCCCGTGCGGTGATGGTGACCGTGTAGATGCCGCCACCGACCTGCGAGGCATTGCTGGCCACCTGGCCGGAGATCAGGCCCGTGACCGGATCAAACACCAACCCTGCGGGCAGACCCGTCTGCGAGAAGGTGAGTGTGTCACCGTCGACATCACTGAAGTAGCCGGAAACGTTGAACGATACCGTCTGGGCGTCGCTATAGGCAGCGTTGGGGATGTCGCGCCCGACCGGCGCATCCTGGCCAGGCAGAACATCGATGGACACCATGTAGGTCACCGATGTCGTTCCATCGGAGACCGTATAGGTAAAGCTGTCCGGTCCATGGTAGTCCGGCGCCGGCGTGTAGATGTAGGTGCCGTTCGTGCTGATCGACACGGTGCCGTGGGCCGGTTGTGTCTCGGCCGCGTAAGTCAACGTGTCACCGTCGACATCTGTCGCCACCGGCAACGTTCCAGAGAACGGCGTGTCTTCAGCCGTCGAGATGCTGTCGCCTGCCCCGACCGGAGCGTCGTTGGCACCGGACACGACAACCGTCAGTGTCGCCGTGGCGGTTCCGCCATGGCCGTCTGAGACCGTGTAGGTGACCGTTGTCGAACGGGTTTCGTTGACCTGAAGATCATCGAAGGCCGTCAACGGATCGAAGCTGTAGCTGCCATCGGCATTGATGATGAAGCTGCCGCCATTCGAACCAGCCACCGTCGTCCCGACCGCGCCGCCATTGACGGCAGTCACCGTCAGGGCGTCTCCTTCAGGGTCGCTGTCATTGCCGAGCACGCCCGGCACGGCGCCGGTCAGCGGCGTGTTTTCTCCGGTTGCCGCGGTGTCATCGACCGCGATTGGATTGTCGTTCACTGGTGCGACCGCGATTGTCGCCACCGCCGTTGGCGATGTTGCTCCTTCGGCATCGGTGACGGTGAACGTCAGCGTGCGTGCTCCGGTCGTCGGGTTGTCGCTGGTGTTGTCGTACTGTAGAGCGCGGACGAGAGCGCTCACGGCACTGCCAGCCATGGGAACGGTCGCACCGGCCGCATTTTCGAAATGCAGGCTGCCAGCGCCGTCATAGGTAAAGGCAAAGGTAGTGCCGCCAAAGCTGATGGTGCCGCCGCGGGCTGTTCCATAAATCAGATCCACTGATCCGTTCAGATGAATGCGCTCCGCACTACCGTCGACAAAACCGGCAAGCACGATGTCGAGGCGCACGATCTGGTCTTCGACATCAAGAGCGATCGCATCGCCATTGGCGATGGTCACCGGGCTATCGCCTTCGGCATAGGTGGCGTTGTGACCAGTGCCGGATGTCGATGCATTCAGGTCGATTGAGGGAACATCGTTGACCGCGTTCACGATGACAGAGATCGACGCATCGTCGAAGCCGCCATTGCCGTCGCTGACACGGTAGTTGATGACGGCTGTGCCGTTGAAATTGGTAGACGGGGTGAAGGTCAGCGTGCCGTCGGCATTCAGCCGCACGGTTCCGTTGGTGACCGACACGGTCCCGTTGACCGCGATCGGCTGGCCATCAATCTGTGTCACTGCGAGGGGGTCACCGTCGGGGTCGACATCCGCGCCGGCTGCGCCGCTTGTCGTCCCTGCACCCGTGATCGGATTGAAGGTGACAGCCGTATCCTCACTGGTCACGACCGTGTCGTCATTCGCCACCGGTACCGGGTTCGTCACTGTGAAGATGAAGGTGGTCGTTGCCGACAGGCCACCGCCGCCATCACGGTCGTTCGCCACGACCGTTACGGTGTAGGGACTGTTTTGCGATGCGTCTGCGGTCAGTGTTCCCGTAATGAGCCCAGTCTCGGGATCGTAGCCCAGGCCTGGCGGCAGGCCGGTAATCGTGTAATCGAGATCATCGCCGTCCACGTCACTGAAATAGCCGGATATGTTCAGGTTGACGCTCGACGAATCCGGACGGGAAATGTCCGGAATGGTGCTTGCCACCGGCGCATCGTTCACCGGCGTGACAGTGATCGTTACCGTCGCAGTGTCGACACCGCTGTTGCCGTCGTCGATCGTGTAGGTGAAGGATTCCGTGCCGTTGTAGTTCGGGTTTGGTGTGAACCGCAGCACCATGGCGCTGCCGTCCATCACAAGCTGCACCGAGCCGTTCGTCGTCTGCACCGACGGGCCATTGAGGATCAGGTCGACGCCATTGACGCTGATGACCACGCCGGCATCGCCGTCTGGATCGCGGTCATTGGCGAGGACCGGAATGTTGACCGGCGTATCTTCCGCCGTTGTCGCGGAATCATTGTTGGCTTCCGGTGCCAGGTTTTCGACCACAAAGGCGAATTGCGTCGACGCGCTGCCCCCTGCAAAACCATCGCTCGCAGTCACGGTGACGATGTAGGTCTGCCGGCCGGTCGCACCGGAGGCATCAGGAGCGATCTTGCCTGAGATCAATCCGGTTGAAGGGTTGTAGGTCAGTCCTGGCGGCAGGCCGGTGATCGTATAGGTGAGCGGATCGCCTTCCGGATCGGAAAAATTGCCGGTGACGTTGAGGCTGAACGTATCGCTGTCGCTGCGCAAAATATCGGGAATGGGGGTAACGTGCGGCGGATCGTTTTCAGCGCCGACACTGACGGTCACGACGCCGGTGCTGAAGCCGCCCTGACCATCGCTGACCCGGTAGACGATGGTGTCGGTGCCGTTGTAGTCGGGGTCCGGAACATAGCGAAGCGTGCCATCGGGATTGATCGAGACGGTTCCGTGCCCGGCTCGGGGCGGGAATGCCGGGTCGACAAACAACGTATCGCCATCTGGATCAGTGTCATTTCCGATGACATTGATACTGTCGATGGGAGTGTCTTCCGCCGTGGAAGCCGTGTCATTAACGGCCGTCGGCGCTGGATTGGTGACGTTGAAGGTGAAGGTCTGGGTGACGGTGCCACCGTTGCCGTCATTCGCGGTGACCCTGACCGTGTAGGGGCCACTCATCGAAGCATTGTTGGCGATCACGCCGGTGATATTGCCAGCGGCATCCATCGAGAGGCCAGAAGGCAGCCCGGTGGCGCTGAAAGTCAGCGCATCGCTTTCCACGTCATGGAAGAAGGCCGAGACATTCAGCGGATTGCTGGTCATCGACTGACCATCGGCGCGCGTGTAGCTGGGGATGACGTCGGCCGTTGGGTTGTCGTTGACGCCGTTGACGGTCACCGTGATCGTGGCCGTGTCGCTGTCGCCGTCCGTGTCGGTGATACGATAGGTGATGGTTGTGGTGCGCGTTTCGCCGAGCTGCAGATCATCGAACGCCGTCCCGGGATCGAAGGTGTAGCTGCCATCGGCATTGAGCACGAAGGTGCCACCGTTGGAGCCCGTAACCGGCTGGCCAACGGCTGACGGATTTCCGTTCACCTGATCGACAGCGATGGCATCGCCATCCGGATCGCGATCATTGGCGAGCGCATCGCCGCTTCCCGATGCATTCTCCGAAACAGTCAGCGTATCGCTGAGTGCCTTGGGCGGGAGATTCGTGATCAGCCATGTGATCGTCTGCTGCACGCTGCCGCCATGCCCATCGGATACGGTGACGGTGATCACGTAGGGGGAATTGCTCGAAGCGTCCGCGGGCAAAGTACCGGTGATCATGCCGGTGCCTGTGTCGATCGACAGCCCCGCCGGCAAGCCGGAGGCGCTGAAGGTCAGCGTGTCGCCGTCGACATCATCAAAGTAACCGCTGACATCCAGGCTGACATTTTGTGAATCGCTATCGATCTGCGCGGGAATGGGATTGGCGGTGGGCGCATCGTTCACGGCGTTGACCGTGATCGTGACCGTCGCGGTCGATGTGCCGCCCTGGCCATCCGAGATCGTGTAGATGATCGTGTCCGTGCCATTGAAATTGGCCTTCGGCGTGTAGGTCAGTTCGCCATTGGCGCCGATGATCACGGTGCCGTTGCCGGCGCTCGCGGCGGTGATGGTGAGCGTATCGCCATCGGGATCCGTGTCGGCTCCAGCAGCGCCGCTGGTAGTACCTGCTCCGGTCAGGACATTGAACGTCGCCGGGGTGTCTTCATTGACGGTCACGGTGTCGTTGACCGCATTCGGCCGCGGGTTCGTTACCGTGAGATCAAAGCTCTGGGCGACCGAAAGGCCGGTGCCGCCCGACCTGTCATAGGCAGTGATGGTAACCCGGTAGACACCACCTGCTCCACCCTGGCTGGCATTGTGGTCGATCGTGCCGGAGATCACACCGGTCACCGGATCGTAACTAAGACCGGCCGGCAAACCCGTGATCACAAAATTCAGCGGGTCGCCGTCGGGATCGTTGAAGAAATCGCTGGTGTCGTAGGTGAAAGCCTGCCCGTCCGCTCGCACCCGGTCAGGGATCGGCTTGGTGACGACCGGATTGTCGTTTTCGGCGAGGACTGTCACCGTAACGGTTGCCGTGTCCACTCCGCCATTGCCGTCATCGATCGTGTAGGTGAAGGATTCCTGTCCGTTGTAGTTCGTGTTGGGCGAGAACCGCAGAAGCTGCTGCCCCGTCCCGTCAACAACGAGCCGTACCGTACCGTTGCTTGTGGCGACCGCTGGTCCTCCAACCGTCAGAACGATGTTGTTGACGCGGATCACCTCGGCATCATCGCCGTCTGGATCGCTGTCGTTGGCCAGGATCGGGATGTCGACCGGCGTATCCTCGGTCGTGGTCGCCGTATCGTTCTCGGCCACCGGCGGAAGATTGAGGACGGTGTAGCGGAACGTGATCGGCGTCGTGCCGCCATGGCCATCGCTTGCGCTCACCGTGACGGTATAGACACGTTCTCCTGTCGGGCCGGACGCATCATGTGCGATCGTTCCGGAAATCACCCCGGTGGCGGCATCAATAGTGAGACCAGCCGGCAGCCCGGTGACAGAATAGGCCAACGTGTCTCCATCGACATCGGCAAAGAAAGCTGAAGCGTTGATGGAATCCGTATCGCCGTCATTGCGTGTCCGGTCGGCGATCGGCGTACCCGACGGCGCGTCGTTGACCGGATTGACGGTAACCGTGACCGTCGCCGTAGCAGTGCCACCGTTACCATCCGAGATGGTGTAGGTGATGATGTCGGTGCCGTTGAAATTGCTGTTCGGCACATAGCTGATCTGACCATTCGCCCCAATGGTCACCGCGCCGTTCGCAGCGCTGGCGGAGGTCACCGTCAGCGGATCCCCATCAGGGTCGCTGTCGGGCGTGCCGCCGCTGGCGGAACCATCCAGGACGTTGATGGTGACCGGCGTGTCCTCGTTGGTGACGGCCGTATCGTTGACCGCAACCGGCGGTGGATTGCCGATCGTGAAGGTGAAGGTCTGACTGGCGATGCCACCGTGACCGTCGCTCGCCGTAATCGTGACGGTGTAGATGCCGTTGGCGCCAGGCCCGCCCTGACTGGCCTGGCGATCGATGGTGCCGGAAATGACGCCATTGGCGCCGATGCTCAAACCCGCCGGCAAGCCGGTTTGGCTGAAGCTCAGTGTGTCACCATCGATATCGCTGAAGAAGCCGGCAACGCTGACATTCACCGCTGCGCCGTCCTGGCTGGAGCGGTCGGGAATAGGAGTGCCGACAGGCGCGTCGTTCTGCGGCGTGACGTTCACCGTCACCGTATATTCGTTGGTGCCGCCGTTGCCGTCACTGACGATGAAACTGAAGCTGTCGGAGCCGTTGAAGTTTGGAGCCGGCACATAGGAGTAAGTGCCGTTCGCATTGATGGTGACCGTGCCATGTGCCGGGGTCGTCGATCCGGCGGCGTAGGTGACGGTATCGCCGTCGACATCGCTTGCCGGGGGCAAGGTGCCGTTGAGCGTGCCGTCTTCCGGTGTGGTGACGGCCGTATCGGAAGACACCGGCGCGTCGTTTACCGCCACGACCGTTCCGCTGACCGTTGCGGTCGCAGAGCCGCCATTGCCGTCGGAGATTGTGTAGGTGAAGCTTGGATTGCCGTTGAAATTCGCGTCCGGCGCGAATGTCAACGTTCCATCCGCATTGAGCATGACGCTGCCGCCGGTGACGGAGACCGACGCGCCCACCGCGATGGCCGTGCCGTTGATCTGGGTGATCGTGATCGTGTCGCCATCGACGTCGCTGTCGTTGGCGCGCACGTTGATGATGGCCGGCGTGTCCTCGTTCGTCGTAAAACTGTCGGCGACCGCTACCGGCGCATCGTTGACCGGATTGACGGTGCCCGTCACGGTCGCGGTGGCCGTACCGCCATGCCCATCCGAGATCGTGTAGGTAAAGGATGGAGAACCGTGGAAATCGGCGGCAGGCGTGAAGGTCAGGCGCCCGTCGACGCCCAGTGAGACGGTGCCGCCGGCAACCGCCACAGAACTGCCCGCGGCGATGTTCTGGCCATTGATCTGCGTGACCGAAAGCGCGTCCGCCTCGACATCACTGTCATTCGTCCTGACATCGAAGACGGTAGCCGTGTCCTCATCCGTGGTGAACGTATCGTCATTGGCCACCGGTGCATCGTTGACCGCCACGACTGTGCCGTTGACGGTGGCGGTGGCAACACCGCCCTGCCCGTCCGCGACGGTATAAGTGAAGGACGGCGAGCCGTTGAAGTTGGCCGTCGGGGTGAAGGTCAGCGTGCCGTCTGCGTTCAGCGTCACCGTGCCGCCCGTGACGGCAATTGAGTTGCCGGGTGCAATGTTGGTGCCATTGATCTGCGTGACCGAAAGCGAGTCGCCATCGGGATCGCTGTCATTGCCACGGACATCGAAGGTGACCGCCGTATCCTCGTTGGTGGTGAAGGCATCGTTCGCGGCGACTGGCGGATCCTGGATGGGATTGACCGTGCCGTTGACAGTCGCGATGCCCGTGCCGCCATGGCCGTTGGAAATCGTATAGGTGAAGGACGGCGAGCCGTTGAAGTTCGCAGCCGGCGTAAAGGTCAAGGTGCCGTCTGCGTTCAGCGTCACCGTGCCGCCGGTAACGGCTACAGAACTGCCGGGCACGATATCCGAGCCATTGATCTGCGTTACCGAAAGCGGGTCGCTGTCAGGGTCGCTGTCATTGGCAAGCACATCCACGATGACCGCGGTGTCTTCATTGGTGACGAATGCATCGTTTGCCGCCGCTGGCGGGTCCTGGACGGGATTGACCGTGCCGTTGACGGTCCCTGCAGCGGTGCCGCCCTGCCCATCCGAAATGGTATAGGTAAAGGAAGGCGAACCGTTGAAGTCGGGAGCCGGCGTGAATGTCAGCGTACCGTCACCATTCAGAGTCACCGTACCGCCGGTCACAGCGACGGTACCGCCGGGTACGATGTTCTGGCCATCGATCTGCGTGACCGTGATCGTGCCGCCATCGACGTCGCTGTCATTGGCGCGCACGTCGAAGGTGACGGGGCTATCCTCGTTGGTCGTGAACGTATCGTTGACCGCCACCGGCGCATCGTTCTGCCCGGTGACCGTGACCACGACCGTGGCGGTCGAGGTACCG
>VFQQ010003418.1_pt1 | contig 15456 bp, 8 predicted proteins | sample 3512341 | NCBI WGS metagenome assembly VFQQ01 (sample SAMN10412373, study PRJNA504923) | tailings metagenome | isolation source: Relicate 2 Philex TSF1 revegetated site | place: Philippines: Tuba, Benguet | collected 2017-08-29 | reverse complement strand
CCTGGAAGTCGACCCCAAGCGCCTGACGGTGATCTCCTTCACCAACGCCTCCTGCCATGAGCTGCGCGAGCGTCTGCAACGTCTGCTGGACTTCTGGCACTACCCGCACGACGCGCGCCAGTGCGTGCGCACCTTTCACGCCGCCATGGCGACACTGGCCAAGGAGAGCCTGGGCAACCCGCGCTGGTTCGAGCAACTGGACGAGCCTGGCGACGAACCGGACAACCCGCTCGCAGGCGGGCGCCTGCGCCCCGCGCAGCAGCGCCTGCTCAAGCAGGCCTACCAGAACGCCTACGCGGAAGACGCGCGCTTTCGCGCCCTGACTCACCGCCTGCTCAAACTGCCGGCGCCCGAAGAGCCGCCACAGGGCAAGGCCAAGGCACCGCTGGATGCTTGCAAGCTGCCCGGTGAGTTCGCCGCTCTGCCGCTGTTCGAGCAACTGCACGGGCAGATCGACTTTGCCGAGAGCCTGGGCATTCGCCTCGACCGCCTGGAGATCAAGACGCTTGCCTGCGGCCCCCGCGAGCGCGATTTCATCGAAGCCATGCAGCGCTTCCACCAGCATTTCAGCGCCCTGCTGCACAGCCAGGGGTTGATCAGCTTCAACGGTGCGTTCGCCCAGCTGAGCGAGCGCCTGAGCAGCGACGGCGGCAACCCCGGCCCCGCCCTGCTCGCCCTGAGCCACCTGCTGATCGACGAATTCCAGGACATCTCACCGCAGATCGTGCTGTGGCTGCAGGCCGTGCACCGCCGCCTGCACGCCGCGGGCGAACGTATCAGCCTGATGGCCATCGGCGACGACTGGCAATCGATCTACGGCTGGCGTGGCAGCTCGCCGGAGCTGTTCATCGACTTCGACCGGCACTTCCCCAGCCGCGGACGCGGCAAGAGCACCACCCTGCTGCTGAACACCAACTACCGCAGCATCGAACCGGTGATCTGCGATGGCGAGAAGGTGCTGGCCGAGGTCCAGAACAAGCAGGCCAAGACCTGCGTCGCGGCCCGGGCGATGCAGCCGGGCGATCATGGCGTCAGGCTGATCCAGCGCTTCGAACTGGCCAGCGGCCTGCCGCAGCTGCTCGAAGAGATTCGCGCGCAATGCGCCCATGTCGCCAGCCGCCCCGGCGCCGACCGCACCGCCGTGCTGCTGCTCAGCCGGCGCAACGAGCCGCTGCAGCAGGTACGCGCAGAGCTGGACAAGGCGCTGCCGGTCAAGGCCCTGACCATCCACCGCGCCAAGGGCCTGCAGGCCGAGGTGGCGATCATCCTCGACGACTGCCTGCCGGTGGAGAAGCATCCGCTGCGCAACGCGCTCTACACCCAGTGCGGCTTCTTCGCCGGCAGCTACGACCAGGCCATGCAGGACGAAGCCCGGCGCCTGGCCTACGTGGCCATCACCCGCGGCGTAAGCCGGGTCTTGTGGTACACGCGCAAGGCCCAGGGCGCCACGCAGTGCCTGGCCAGCTAAAACGCCCGGCGAAATACTCCGCTCCCGTAAAGCTCACACAGCAGCTTTGCGTAGGAGCCCCGCCTCGGGGCGATGCTGCTGGTGTCAGCGCCGCCCGGATTCGCGGCGAGGCGCCGCTCCTACAGATTCGCGGCATGGCGTTGGGCTTCGAGCAATTGCAGCACCCAACGCAGCCTGGCGTAGGAGCCCCCGCCTCGGGGCGATGCTGTTGGTGTCAGCGCCGCCCGGATTCGCGGCGAGGCGCCGCTCCTACAGATTCGCGGCATAGCGTTGGGCTTCGTTCAATTGCAGCACCCAACGCAGCCTGGCGTAGGAGCCCCGCCTCGGGGCGAAGCTTTTCAGGTCAGCGCTACGCCTGAAAACGCTGGGGCTAGGCGACTGATCAGGCTCTCGTTATGACCCGGTACTTTTTTACAGGCAACAAAAAACCCGCCTGAGCGGGTTTCTTCCCAACCATCCGACATCCTGTCGGTAGCCATCTTGGCCTGGTCATCTTCCTTGATCCTCAGCGATCCGTCGCTGCAGGGGATGTGTGTAGATTAGAGATCGTCCCGCGCTGGCAACAGTGGAGGTTGCCGCCTGGGCGTGTAAGCCTTTTGCCATAGCCGGCCGATTCAACGACCGATCATACGTGCCAGTACATCCTCGTCGCCGTGGCGACGATGGATGAAGGCCATGGCCGCATGCCCGATCACCATGAACAGCAGCAGCCAGCCCAGATTGCCGTGCAGCAGGCTGGCTGGGGCGATCATCCAGTCGATCTTGGGATCACTGAAACCGGGCATGACGGTCATGCCGAAGGCGACGAACTCGCGGCCCGAACCGTACTGGCGCAGCAGCGCCACGAACGGGATGACGAACAGCAGCCTGTACAGGGCCAGGTGGCCGAAACGGGCCAGGGTACTGACCGCTGCCGGCCGGCGGTTACGGCTGCAAAACGCCCAGAGCAGGCGGATCACCACAAGCACCATCAGCAGCAGGCCGGTGGACTTGTGCGTGCTCCAGGCGAACTTGTCCAGGGCGCTGTCTTCCAGCAGGACATGGGCCAGCACGGTAACGAACTGCCACCCCAGCAGAACGGCCATGCTCCAGTGCAGCAGGCGTGTAACGGCGCCGTAGCGCTGCGCGGAATCATGCAGAGTCGACATCATGGCTTCTCTCCAAATGTCATCGACGAAAACGGTGGTCAGATCTAACAGCCAAACGCTGCCATCCGAGGCAATGACCCGATCCGCACGCAATGGTGCCGTGCACCCGGGCTTGCGGGCGCCTGCAGATGTTAGCGGTTATGTCAGAAAGGCATCACGACGCGCCCCCAGAAGGGGCGCGTCGGATGATCAGGCGTCGCGCAGCGCTTCGCGCCAGGCGTGATATTGCGGTTCCTGCCAGATGCGCGCGTGCAGGCGCGCCATGCCGTCGGGATCGTTGAGCAGACGCCAGCGGGTGGCCTCTACCTTGCCTTCAGGCCCGGCGTTGAGGATTTCCTCGATACGCTCATCGCGCAGCGCCTCGGCAGCCGGCACCACCTTGGCGTGGCGGGCACGGGCCATGGCGCAGACCAGGGCGTTGTACAGCGGATCGACCACCGCGCGGAGAAAGCCTCGCTGCAGCGCACGCGAGCTGTTCAGTTGCTCGTACTCGGCGGTATTGCTCAGCTCCACCGGCACCTTGTGTTCCTCGGGAATCAGGAACAGCTTGCTGCGCCGCGCCGCCAGGCCTGGCGCCGTGCGACTGGTCAGCACCGACACCACCGGCGAGAGAATCAGCGACACGACGATGGGTGCCAGCCACCACAGGAAGTCCGGGTTGAGCCAGGCCACCAGCGCCGTCCAGCCGATACCGATCAGCACCTGGGTGCCGTGGCGGCGGAAGGCTTCGCTCCAGGGCGTGGAGTCATCCACACGCTGCGGCGAGTTCCATTGCACCGACCAGCCGAGGAAGGCGGCGGTGACGAACAGACTGTGGAACAGCATACGCACCGGCGCAAGCAGCACCGAGCAGGACGCCTCCAGCAGCATCGACAGCAGCACGCGCATGCGACCGCCGTAAGCCTCGGCGCCTTTGATCCAGATCAGAAGTACGCTGAGCAGCTTGGGCAGGAACAACAGGGTCATGGTGGCGGAGAACAGGGCGATGGCTTCCTGCGGCTGCCAACGCGGCCACAGTGGATACAGTTGGTTGGGTTGCAGGAAGTACTCCGGCACCATCAGCGTGTGGATCGCCAGGAGGCCGGTCGAGAGCACCAGAAACAGCAGCCAAAGCGGCGCCGACAGGTAGGACATGACGCCGGTGAGGAACACCACGCGATGCACCGCGTGCATGCCGCGCACCAGGAACAGGCGGAAGTTCATCAGGTTGCCGTGGCACCAGCGGCGGTCGCGCTTGAGCTCGTCGAGCAGGTTCGGCGGCAACTCCTCGTAGCTGCCCGGCAGGTCGTAGGCGATCCACACGCCCCAGCCGGCGCGGCGCATCAGCGCGGCTTCGACGAAGTCGTGGGAGAGGATCGCGCCAGCGAAGGAGCCGGTGCCCGGCAGCGGCGCCAGGGCGCAGTGCTCGATGAAGGGTTTGACCCGGATGATCGCGTTGTGCCCCCAGTAGTGCGACTCACCCAGCTGCCAGAAGTTGAGGCCGGCGGTGAACAGCGGCCCGTACACGCTGGTGGCGAACTGCTGCAGGCGGGCGTACAGGGTATCCATGCCCGAGGCCTTGGGCGCGGTCTGGATGATGCCGGCGCCGGGGTTGGCCTCCATCAGCCGCACCAGGCGGGTCAGGCACTCGCCGCTCATCACGCTGTCGGCATCGAGCACCACCATGTAGCGGTAGTTGCTGCCCCAGCGCCGGCAGAAGTCGTCGATGTTGCCGCTCTTGCGCTTCACCCGACGCCGACGGCGGCGGTAGAAGATGTGGCCGAAGCCTTCTACCTCGCGGCACAGCTCCATCCAGGCCTGCTGCTCGGCGACGCAGATGTCCGGATCGTTGCTGTCGCTGAGGATGAAGAAGTCGAAGTGGTCGAGTTGACCGGTGGCCTTGAGCGACTCATAGGTCGCGCGCAGCCCGGCGAACACCCGCGGCACGTGCTCGTTGGCGATCGGCATCACCAGCGCGGTACGTGCCCGCGGCGAGATCGGCTCGTCACCGCAGCTGCTGGCCGAGATGCTGTAGCGGTCGTGGCCCTTGAGCAGCTGGAAGAAGCCCATCAGCGCGGTCCAGAAGCCCATCGACACCCAGCAGAACAGCAGGGCGAACAGCGCCAGGATGCTGGTCTGCACCACGTACGGCAGGATCTGCCGCGCCGACTCGCGCAGCGGCTGCTCGAACACCAGGCCCAGGTCGACCAGCGACCAGCCCTGATAGGGCAGCACGGATTTCATGTACCAGGTGGCAACCACGGTCTGCACGATCATCAGCACCAGCAGCGCGGTGCGGCGTACCGCAGCGACGTGCCGCCAGCGCTCTTCGGCGAAGTCTTCGCTCTCGCGTGTGCGCGGCCGCGGCGTGGGCTTCTCGCCCTTCAGACGGCGCCAGCCGCGATCCAGAATGTTGATCTGCCAAGGCTCGGGCACCATGCGCGTGCGCTTGATCGGCGGCGTCGAATCGATGGTTGGCCGGCCCTGGTGGTCCTGCACGATGCGGCAGCCGCGCTCGAGCGCATCCGGCCAGCCCAGTGCCAGGCGCGCTGGCACTGACTCGAGCATCTCGCGGGTTTCCTCCTGGGGCTCGGCCGCCGCCTGATCGTCCTCGTGCAGGGCACGATGCAGGGTGGCGAGATCGCCGCCCTGCTCTTCCAGACGATGGGCCAGAGCCTGCTGCCGCTCGTGATCGAGCGGCAGTTCACCCAGGTAATCCTGGATCTGTGTAGCGTCTAGGGTGTTATTCATGGGAAGGCAGCTGATAGCTCCAGGTTTCCGACACAGGCTTGCCGTCCTCGACCAGCGCGGCACGCATCTCCACCGGCTGCGCCGGATTCTTCACCTTGACCCGCAGCATCAGGCGCCAGCCCTTGCTCACCGGGTTGTAACGCAGGCTGTCCTCGAGCAGTTCGGCATTGCCATCGACACTGACCTGCACGGTAGGCGCCGCGTCGGGCGAACGCTTGGCCAGTTCCTCACCGACGAAATCGATCACCAGCGCGGTACTGCCATCGGCCTGGCGAATCAGGTTGGCCTGCTTGATGTCGCCCTCGGACAGGCGGGTCTGGCTGACCATGGCCAGTTGCGGATCGTGCAGCTTGGCATCGTCACGGCTGAAGTGTAGGCGATAGGCCACATCCAGCGACTCCCCCGGCGCCGGCAGCTGCTCCGGGCGCCACAGGGCGACGATGTTGTCGTTGGTTTCGTCCGGGGTCGGAATCTCCACCAGTTCGACATGACCGGCGCCCCAGTCGCCGACGGTTTCCACCCAGCCGCTGGGGCGCAGCTCGTAGCGATCGTCGAGATCCTGATACTGGTTGAAGTCGCGGCCACGCTGCATCAGGCCGAAGCCGCGCGGATTGTCGATGCGGTAGCTGCTGACGTTGAGACGCTTCGGGTTGTTCAGCGGGCGCCAGATCCACTCGCCATTGCCGGCATGGATGGCCAGGCCGTCGGAGTCATGCAGCTGCGGGCGGTAGTTCGGGCGCGGCCAGGGCTGGTTGGCCCCGAACAGGTACATGCTGGTCAGCGGAGCGATGCCGAGCTTCTCGACGTTCTCGCGCAGGTAGACCTTCGATTGCACGTCGAGCACGCTGTCGCGGCCCGGCTTGATCTCCATGCGGTAGGCGCCGGTGGCTCGCGGCGAGTCGAGCAGTGCATAGATCACCAGGCTGCGGCGATCCGGCTGCGGCTTCTCGATCCAGAACTCGGTGAAACGCGGGAACTCCTCGCCGGACGGCAGCGCAGTGTCGATCGCCAGGCCGCGGGCAGAGAGGCCAAACACCTGGCCCTTGCCGACGATGCGGAAGTAGCTGGCACCGAGCACGCTCATCACTTCGTCGTGCGTGCCCTTGGCATTGATTTCGTGGATCACCTTGAAGCCGGCGAAGCCGAGATCCTTGAGATCATCGGGGTTAAGGTTGAGGTCGCCGAAGTCGAACATCGACGGGTCGTACTTGATCTCCTCGGTGCCCTCGGCGGTCACTTCGTTGATCTTCACCGGCACGTCGAAATGCATGCCCTGATGGAAGAAATACAGCTGAAACGGCGTCTTGCCGTCGCGCCAATGCGCCTTCTCTTCCAGGAAGCGAACCTTCTGGTAACCGGCGAACGGCAGTTCGCGCAACGAAGCCGGCAACCGGCTTTGCGGCGCGCTGTAGCGTTCGGCGGCCAGCGCCTTGGCCTTGACGGCCACATCATCCAGCTCGAAAGCCCAGCTCTGGGCAGCGAACAGCAAAGGGAGCACACAGAGGGCCAGCTTGCCGGCCTTGCCCATACGGGCTCCAGAACAACGACTCATCGACACACAGCCTCCAGGGCGACACGTACTGACAGGCAGCGGCCAACCCGGAGGCGGCCACTGCAGGGAGTTGAAATCAGGCGAATGGTGCAAAGACAACGCGAGCACGATGCAGACAGCCAGCCGAACGGTGACGTCTCCGCATGCGCGGATTCTTTCTGCGCATTATTACCAGATCGTGAAGTCCGGCACAGGTGCTCGCGCGAGTATATTTTTCGCCTCCTTGGGCCACGCCCTCATTGGCCTGGCAACAGTTCGAAACGCGCCTCCTGCACGCTCTGCGAATCCAGCCCCAGCTGGACGCGGAAGGCACCTGGCTCGCTGACATGCTGCAGGCTGGCGTTGTAGAACCGCAGCATGGTTTCGTCGATCTCGAAACTCAGCTCGCGGACCTCACCTGCTTCAAGCTTGACCCTGCGAAAATCCTTGAGTTCCTTCAACGGACGGATCACCGAAGCGGCCTCATCGTGCAGATACAGCTGCACCACGGTGGCGCCAGCCCGCGGCCCTACGTTCTTAAGCGTGACGCTGACGCGAATCTTCTCGCCCGGTTTCATGCGCTCGGCAGACAGCTTCGGCGCCGATAGCTGGAACTCGCTGTAGCTCAGGCCATAGCCGAACGGGTAGAGCGGGCCGTTGGGCTCCTCGAAATACTGCGAGGTGTAGTTGCCGGGCGTGCCCGGAGTGTAGGGGCGGCCCAGGCGCAGGTGGTTGTAGTAGGTGGGAATCTGCCCGACCGAACGCGGGAAGGTGATCGGCAGCTTGCCGGAGGGGTTGTGCTCGCCGAACAGCACGTCGGCGATGGCATGGCCGCCCTCGATGCCGCTGTACCAGGTCTCGAGCATCGCGTCGGCGTTTTCCTTCTCCCAGCCGAGCGCCAGCGGCCGGCCGTTCATCAGCACCAGCACCAGCGGCTTGCCGGTGGCCTTGAGCGCGCGCAGCAAGGCCTGCTGGCTGTCCGGCAGATCCAGACGGGTACGGCTGGACGACTCGTGGGACATGCCGCGCGCCTCACCCACCGCCGCGACGATGACATCGGCCTGGGACGCCACGCGCACGGCCTCCTCCAGCATCGCCTGCGGCGTGCGCTGGTCCAGCACGACTTCCGGGCGATCCCAGTTGAGCTGGTTGAGGTAATTGATCACATGGGCATCGTCGGTGACGTTGGCGCCCACCGCGTAAAGCAGCTTGCCCTGCCCTTCGAGCGCCGCTTCCAGGCCCTTGCGCAGCGTCACTGCCTGCTCGGCCACGCCGACCGCCGACCAGCTGCCGAGCATGTCCACCGGTGAGTCGGCCAGCGGGCCGATCAGCGCGACAGTGGTCTTCTTGCTCAGCGGCAGCGTATCGCCGTGGTTTTCCAGCAGCACCAGAGAGTCGCGTGCCATGGCCCGTGCCTCGGCACGGTGCAGGCGGCTCTCGGCATTGACGTCGGCGGGATCGTCCTCGGCGCGGCCGATGCGGCGGAACGGGTCGTGGAACAGTCCCAGGTCGTATTTGGTGTTCAGCACGTGGGTGACGGCTTCGTCCAGCACGCTCTGCGGCACCGCGCCGCTGCGCACCAGTCCCGGCAGTTCCTCGTCGTAGAGCGTGTCGGCCATGCTCATGCCGACCCCAGCCGTGACAGCCAGCTTTGCAGCCTCACGGCCATCGGCGGCCACGCCATGGCGCAGCAGCTCGGTGATCGCGCCGTGGTCGCTGAGCGCCACGCCCTTGAAGCCCCAGTCGCGACGCAGCAGGTCGCGCAACAGCCAGGTGTTGGCCGAGGCCGGCACGCCATTGATCGCGTTGAGCGCCACCATCACCCCGCCGGCGCCGGCATCGATGGCGGCGCGATAAGGCGGCAGGTAGTCCTGATACATGCGCATCGGGCTCATGTCGACCACGTTGTAGTCGCGCCCGCCCTCCACCGCGCCGTACAGGGCGAAGTGCTTGACGCTGGCCATGATGCGCTGCGGATCGCTGGGGTCCTGCCCCTGGTAGCCGCGCACCATGGCCGCGGCGATACGCGAAACCAGGTACGGGTCCTCGCCGAAGCCTTCGGAGGTGCGGCCCCAACGCGGGTCGCGGGAAATGTCGACGGTCGGCGCGAAGGTCATGTCCAGGCCGTCGGCGCTGGCCTCGAAGGCCGCGATCCGGGCGCTGTTCTCGATGGCCGGGATGTCCCAGCTCGACGCCAGACCCAGTCCGATGGGAAAGGTGGTGCGATGGCCATGGATGATGTCGTAGGCGAAGAACACCGGGATACCCAGGCGGCTGCGCAGCGCGGCCTCCTGCATCGGGCGATTCTCCGGGCGCACCACCGAGTTGAAGGTGGCGCCGATGCGCCCGGCAGCCATCTCCTCGCGAATGCGCTCGCGCGGCATGTCGCCGCCGATGCTGATCAGGCGAAGCTGGCCGACCTTTTCCTCGAGGGTCATGCGCCCCACCAGGTCGGCGATGAAGGCCGATTTGTCGTCTATGGACGGAGCAGCAGCCAGCAGGCTGGGGGTGAACAGAACAGAGGCGAGAGCGAACTGGCGCAGGTATTTCATCAGGAGCGGCATCCGGGATGCGAATCATTGTTTGAGTGGCCGCCACGATACTCCGAGTCCTCGCGCCGCGCCGCGGGTTAGTGCAAAAAAACTTCGGCACCAATCAAAGGCGTTCCAGAGATTAGGACTCCAGACTTGCGCAAACTTGCGCATTTTTTTCGCCGCCCCTGATTTTGCCGGCTGGCAGGCGTAGCATGGCTGCATTCGGGAGAAGGTGATGGCGCAATTCGAACGTCTGCAGGTATTCCAGAGCATGAGCCGCTCGCCCAACGCGCGGCTGCACGCCATGGCCGAGCTGGGCAACGGCATGGCCGTGGCCCGCTGGAGCAACGCCCACGACGCGCGCGACTACCTGGCGCCCAGTCATCACACGCTGTCGTGCTACCTGGCCGGCGGCACCGGCACCTTTCGCCGCGAGCACCCCGGCAACAAGGGCGCACCGGACAAGCTGTGCATCCTGCCGGCCGAGCACCAGTCGGCCTGGATCATCAACGGCGAGATTCAACTGGCCCACCTCTATATAGAGCAGGAGCAGTTCGCCCTTGGCGCGGTCGCCCTGCTCGACCGCGAACCGCGCAGCCTGCAACTGGAGGAAGCGACCTTCCTTGAAGACGCCGAACAAGCCGCACGCTTTCGCCAGCTGTGCACCCTCGACTGGCAGGAGCCGGGCGAGCGCCTGCTGGCCAGCAGCCTGGCCCACCAGTTGCTCGACCACGCCCTGCTCAATCAGGTCGGCCTGCGCCAGGGCCTGCGCCTCAAGGGTGGACTGGCACCGCTGCAACGTCGGCGCGTGCGCGAGTTCATCGAGCAGCACCTGGATACCCCCCTGCCGCTGAGCCAACTGGCCGCGCTCTGTGCCCTGTCGGAATATCACTTCGCGCGCATGTTCCATAGCAGCTTCGGTGTGCCGCCGCACCGCTACGTACTGGCCCGACGCCTGGCCCGCGCCTGCCAGCTGCTGCGTCAGCCGCAGCCCTCGCTGAGCGAGGTGGCGCTGGCCTGCGGCTTTGCCAGCGCCAGCCATTTCAGCAACCGCTTCCGCCAGGCCCTGGGCGCCACGCCGCGGCAGTACCGCGCGGCGTTCGGCTAGCGCAGCCGGCGGGTTACACCCGCCCTGCCGTCGCAATCTCGGCGCCACGCCTGCTAATCGCCGCGCAGCTATGCGAAAATCTGCGGCTTTGCATTGCCGCGACCGATTTCATGCGCCACACATTCTCGCCCACGGGGCTTCGCTGATGCCCCTGGATATCCACCACCTACGCCAGGAAGACTGGCGTTCGGAGTTCGGTGCCGGTGACCTGCGTCGCGGCCAGGGCTATGCCGAGGAAAAGCGCAGCAAACTGCTCAGCCTCAAGGACAACAGCCTGCTCGCCAATTGCCGAGGCTCGGCCGGGCAGACCTATCAGCAGCGCATCACCCTGCACCCCTATGGGCGCAAATGGAGCGTGACCGGCCACTGCAACTGCCCGGTCGGTTTCAACTGCAAGCACGTGGTCGCCGCCCTGCTCACTCTGGAAGCCCAGCAACGCGCCGGCAGCGACCTCTCGGACATCATCGTGGCGGACAGGGAGCCGGCGGAAACGCGCCTGGAAGGCATCGCCCCCACAGCCATCCTCAGCCTCGGCAGCCAGGTGCGCGTGCATTTCGACGCGCGCAAGGGGCGCATGCAGGAGCAGACCCAGCACCGCGCGGCGCTGGCCTTCGACTACGCCGGGCACAAGGTCTTCGGCAAACCTGCCAGGGACCTGGTCAAGCGCCTGGACGAGCAGACCAACCTGCGCCTGATCCGCGACGGCGCCGCCGAAGCCGCCCTGCGCAAACGTCTGGAAAGCCTCGGCCTGCAAGTGGCCCTGCGCCAGAGCGAAGCGCTGCCGAGCGATGCCGGCGAGCCGTTCGAGCTGGAACGCGAGCGCGACTGGCTGGACTTCGTTCAGCAGCAACTGCCGCAACTGCGCGCCGAGGGCTGGCAGATCCATATGCGCCCGGACTTCCAGTACAACCTCGCCGAGGTCGACGACTGGTACGCCGAGGTCGAGGAGGACCCGCAGCAGAACTGGTTCGATCTGGAGCTGGGCATCGAGGTCGAAGGCCAGCGCCTGAGCCTGCTGCCGATCCTGCTCCAGGCCATTCGCCGCACGCCCTGGCTGCTGGCACCCGAAGCGCTGGCGCAGCGCGCCGATGAGGATCGCCTGCTGGTCAGCCTGCCGCAGGGCGGCAAGCGCATCGCCCTGCCCTTCGCCCGCCTCAAGCCGTTGCTGGCCACCCTCGGCGAGCTGTATTTCCGCGACCCCGGCGAAGACCACCTGCCGCTGCGCCTGGGTCGCGCCGACGCCGCACGCCTGGCGGAACTGGCGCACGGCCCAGCACTGAGCTGGCAAGGTGGCGATGAGCTGCGCGGTTTCGCCCAGCGCCTGCAGAATCTGGCAGTGCGCGAGATCGCCCCACCGGAGGGGTTGCAGGCCGAACTGCGCACCTATCAGGTGCAGGGCCTGAACTGGATGCAGACCCTGGCCGAGCTGCGCGTCGGCGGCGTCTTGGCCGACGACATGGGCCTGGGCAAGACCCTGCAGACCCTGGCGCACATCCTCTGCGAGAAACAGGCCGGGCGCCTCGACAAGCCCGCGCTGATCGTCATGCCTACCAGCCTGATTCCCAACTGGCAGGACGAGGCGGCGCGCTTCACCCCGCAACTGCGCGTGCTGGCCCTGCATGGCAGCAAGCGCAAGGCGCTGTTCGAGCAGATCGCTGAGCACGATCTGATCCTCACCACTTACGCCCTGTTGCCGCGCGACCTCAAGGCGCTGAACCAGCAGCGCTATCGCCTGCTGATTCTCGACGAAGCGCAGAACATCAAGAATCCGCGCAGCAAGGCGGCCACAGCTGCAGCACAGGTGCAGGCCGACCTGCGCCTGTGCCTGACCGGCACGCCGCTGGAAAATCACCTGGGCGAACTCTGGTCGCTGTTCCACTTCCTCATGCCGGGCTGGCTGGGCGACGCCAAGGCCTTCACCCGTGATTACCGCTCGCCCATCGAGAAGCGTGGCGACGCGCAGCGCCTCAATCACCTGAACGGGCGCATCCGCCCCTTCCTGTTGCGCCGCACCAAGGAGCAGGTGGCCAGCGAGCTGCCGCCGAAGACCGAGATCACCCATTGGGTCGAGCTGACCCAGCTGCAGCGCGACCGCTACGAAACCCTGCGCCTGGCGATGGACCGCAAGGTGCGCGACGAGATCGCCCGCCAGGGCCTGGCACGCAGTCACATCGTCATCCTCGAAGCACTGCTGCGCCTGCGCCAGAGCTGCTGCGACCTGCGCCTGCTCGGCGAGGACGGCGGCGAGCTGACCGCCGCCGACTCGGGCAAGCTCAGCGCCCTGCTGGACATGCTCCAGGAACTGGTCGACGAAGGCCGCCGCGTGCTGCTGTTCTCCCAGTTCACCTCGATGCTGGCCCTGATCGAAGCCGAGCTGCAGGCGCGCAGGATCACCTACGCCAAACTCACCGGCAGCACCCAGGACCGACGCACACCGGTCGAACGCTTCCAGGCCGGGGAATTTCCGGTGTTTCTGATCAGCCTCAAGGCCGGCGGCAGCGGCCTCAACCTGACCGCCGCCGACACCGTGATCCACTTCGACCCCTGGTGGAACCCGGCCGCCGAAGCCCAGGCCAGCGACCGCGCCTACCGCATCGGCCAGGACAAGCCGGTGTTCGTCTACAAGCTGATCGCCCGTGGCAGCGTCGAGGAGAAAATCCAGCAGCTGCAACAGGCCAAGGCCAGCCTGGCCAGTGGCGTGCTCGACGGCGGCAGCCAGGGCCAGTGGCAACTGGATGAAGAAGACCTGGCGGCGCTGTTCGCGCCGCTCGATTGACAGCGCCCCGGCGACTCAGTCCGAGGTATCGTCGCGCTCGGCCTCGGCATCAGCGCGGTTGCGTGCCTTGCTGCGCGGATGCGGGCCGGCCACGGCGGGGAAGCGCGACGAGGCGTAGCGCACCACCAGAATCGCCAGGGCCAGCAAAAGGATCGCCCCGGACACCATCACCACGCCCCAGCTCGGCTTGTGGGTGTGGGAAATGTCGGAAATCAGCAAACGGGTTAGCGCCGTGATCGCCACGTAGATCATGAAGCGGATCGGCATGTGGTTGGTCTTGAAGTAGATGCCTACCATCGCCGCCAATTCCAGGTAGATGAACAGCAGCAGAATGTCATCGACCGTGATGTGGCCCTTCTCCAGCATGCCGATGAAGGTCATCACCCCCGCCCAGGCCGTGATCGCCCCGATGGCGAACAACGCCAGGTAATGGAAGGCCTCCATCAACAGATTGCCCAGCGACTCCGCCAGGCCATGCATGCCCTCACGCAGACGTTCCGCCCAATTCATCCTTCACTTCTCCCCAAACAAGCATGCAGTCCGGCATCCGACATGGATGCCCGCTGACGAGCATGCAGGAAAAACACCAGCTTGAGGATGATGCCGGGATGTGACGGAAAGACACAGGGACTCAGACCGCAGCCAGTGCCGGCTGACGTGCCTCGGGCCAGGCGAAGCAGTGCTTGCCCGCTTCCTTGGCGCGGTACATGGCCGTATCGGCCGCGGCGATCAGTCGACGGCGATCCTCGCCGTGTTCGGCATAGCGCGCCAGACCCACGCTGACGCCGACGCGCACGTCGGGGTACTGCGCCAGCAGTGGCGCGTCCAGCGCGTCGATCAGGCGCTGCGCCAGCCGCTCCACGGCATCGGCGTCACCGGCAGCGATCACCGCGAATTCGTCACCACCGAGTCGCGCCAGGACTTCCCCCTCGCGCATCAGACCCTGCCATTTGCCGACCACGGCCTTGAGCATCGCATCGCCAGCGGCATGGCCATGCCGATCGTTGACGGGCTTGAAACCATCCAGGTCCAGATAGAGCAGCGCCACCTGGCGCTCGCCTCGCCTGGCCAGTGCCAGCGCCTGATCCAGCATCTCGTTGAACGCACGCCGATTGGGCACCCGGGTGAGGCTGTCGTGCTGGGATTCGAAGGCAAGCCGCTGGAGCAGTTCGGCACGCTCGTTGAGATCGCGGCGCAGATCGACGAACAGCAGGGTGAGAAGACCGAGCATCAGCAGCGCACCGCCACCGCCACCCCATAGCGCCAGGTCCGAACGCCATTGCAGATCCGCCTTCTGCTCCCCCAGGGACTCCCCGACCCCACGTTCGATATTGCCGATGCGCACGCGCATTTCATCCATGTAGCGCTTGCCCGCATCTCCATTCAGCATGCCTTGTGCAGCGCTCTGCCCCTGCTCCCTGCGCACGACTATGGTCTGCGCCAGCTCGCTGCGCTTGAGCTGGCTGAGCCTGGCGATGGCCTCGATGTCGGCCTTGTAGGGATGCAGCTTGGGATTCTCCACCAGCGACGCCAGGTGGTCGTCCAGTTGCGCGATGGCCCGCTCGTAAGGCGCCAGATACTGCTTGTCGCCGGTAAGCAAATAGCCGCGCTGGCCGATCTCCGCATCCTGAAGGGTGGAAAGCAGTGACGACAAACCGTAGAGAGATCGATACAACTCTTGTACATCGCGCCCACTGGAAAGGCTGGCCTGGCTTCCCCATATTGCCCCGATCAACAGCATCAGGCTCAGGTAGAACAGGGCCACCAGCGCAAGCAGCTTGCGCTCGACACGACCGACTGCGTTCAAGGCAAACACCTCATGGAATGGGCACTGCCGAGGCATCGAGGGGGACGCCTGCAGTGAATATAGATGTCCACTCGACCCCTGTAAAAGCGCTGCCCGGAAACCTCTGGCAGGTGCCATACGCACCTATGGACCAACTGTACAAAAGTAACGCTTCTTGTGGCAGTCATTCACCCGCGGGCCACCGTCCCATTCGGGCCTGCAGCAGGGATTCGCGCCATGAGGCTATGCAATACTGGCCAAACGGCAGCGAGTCCTTTATTCTCGCCACCACTGTATAAAAAACCAGTTAACTCCCAACGACATATGAAGGCAGACGAGGTGATGAATGGCCGTCGAAGTGGTGTACCGCAGCAG
>VFQQ010003417.1_pt1 | contig 15476 bp, 28 predicted proteins | sample 3512341 | NCBI WGS metagenome assembly VFQQ01 (sample SAMN10412373, study PRJNA504923) | tailings metagenome | isolation source: Relicate 2 Philex TSF1 revegetated site | place: Philippines: Tuba, Benguet | collected 2017-08-29 | reverse complement strand
AGCCGGCGGTGTGTCATGGCATGATAGTTTGGTGGCGCCAGGGACCAGACATGCCCCTGGGGTGCACTGTAACGTGCACCCCTGCCAGACCAGCAATCCCACGGCCACGCCCGCAGCAGTTCAGCCTCTGGAAGCCCCACCCACCTGAGGGTCTGTGCGCTCGTAGTGCTGCCGGATGTGCTTCAGCATGATGAGGTGCCTGTTGTGCAGGGAGTGAGTTGGCGTGCCAGTTAACTCACAGACTGCAGTAGCAGGCACAGCAGTCCAGCCGCCGAGCAGCCTGCTCCTCATGTGCTTGTATTGCTGCCACTTGCCTGCTGGAAGCCGCTGCCAACTAACGACATCCAAACTGCCCATACGGCACCAAGCCGTGCTCACCCAGCAAACCACTGCTTGAAGGCGGCCAGCTCCCCCAGGGAAGCGCTCGTGGCTCGCACGCTCTCCGGGCCCACCTGTACAACCAATGAAGCATCCTTCAGCACATACTGACATGCAGTTTGGTGCCGCAAAGCTCACCCCAAGTAGCCCTGCCATTGGTACGTGCAGACGAGGCGCGTGCAATCCAGGCCGATGGACCAGGGCAGCGTTGTATTGAACTCAATGCAGGACACAGTGGGCGGGCTGAATGGAAGGGGCAGCCAGCAGCAGCACGCACCACGAAGCCAGCGCGTGTAGCCAGATAGCGGAAGTCTTCTTCAGTCGCCTCACGGTGGATGCCAATCGCTTCCAGCTCGCTGCATACCAAAAGGCAACAGCTTGGAGGCAGGGTCAGATTGCTGGTTCTGCAACAGCAGATGTGTGGCAGGAGGGCTTGCAGCCCACACAGCTGCACAGGAGGTCAGGCAAGCATAGTGCACGAAAGAAAGCATGGGCTGCGGGGCAGGACTAGTCCCCGTCGCTGCTGCTGCCCGGCGCCCGGACACTGCCCAGCAGACCCCACACCGCCGCTCACCGCCGGATGTACTTGCAGAGCTGCTTGTAGTCCATCTTCATCACGCTGGTGTCGCAGGCGGGCTGCACCTCGCCCCACAGCACGCGCTTGGCCTGCGCAGCGCGGGGTGGGCGGCAGCTGTGAGCGGCCAGCAAGCGCCGGGGGCTGCAACATGGGCGGAGCGGCGCCGGGGAGCAGTGGGCAACTGGGGTCTGACGCACATGAGGGCATGTGGGACAGACCAGGCGTTGAAGCAGGGCGCTCAAAGTGCTCACCTTGTCAAACTGCTCGGCCAGGCGGGACATGACCACGGTGGGAAGGCGGTAGTGGCTGTACACCCACCCTCTGCAGGCCTCAGGGCACAGCAAGGCAGCAGGCAGGGTCAGGTGGCTGGGTTGCAGGCTGCTCAGGTGCAAAGCGAGGCAGCAGGCAGGGTCAGGCGGCTGAGTTGCCGGCTGCCCAGGTGCGAGAAAGAGCAGGCGCGGCTGGCGTCACAGGCTCTCGCGGTGTGGTATGCGGGCCAAACAGAGCAGCTGTTGAGGCGGACCACGCACCCGCCCAGCACTGTGCCAGCAAAGACGAGCCAGCGCGGCCGCATCTGGGAGGGCTGCCCAAACTGCAACGTGGCAGTGCAGTAGGATGTGGAGATTCAGAGGCCGCCTAGGCAGCACCGCAGCAGCAGCGGCAGGGGCCACGGCAGTGCAGAAGCTGGGGCAGGGCCAGGCAGGGCTAAACACCCCGGTGCACACCTGCAGGCGGTTGAATGTGAACATCGCTTCTGCGTAGTGGCTTGCAGACGCGTCTGCGCCCCGCAGCTGCACGCAGGGAGCGGGGCAAAGCAAAGGCAGGGGAGCGGTGAGCCGCCGCACATGCAAAGTGAGCACAGCCCCTGCATGTCGTCCCAAATGCTGTGTGCTGCCTACCTCCCTGTGTGTCATCACCCACCTGGCCCTCGCTCTTGGCGTGCTGCTGCGGTACTAGCATAATCATGCGTTCCTGCACAGCAGGAGAGGGAGCACAACCAAAGCTGGGCCCATTGCCAAGTGCGCAATGGTTGCCTCCTGCCGCCCTCTCGGCAGCTTCAGATCCATGCCGGCAGCCCTGCAACTGTGGATGTCGCAGGGGGCACTCCAGGCTTCCACGTGTGCATGCGTCTCCCAGCAGCAGCTGTCCCTCCAACTTGCAGCAGCGCATGCCGCACCCCACCCTGGGCAACTTTGCAATCCCACAACAGGCCAGTACGCGAGGCCGCACCTGCTGGTGCTCCAGCAGCTGCTTTGCGGCGTCTGCGGCGGACGGCAGCTGCCACGTCAGCATGGACGGCACCGCCGCCTCGTCAACCACAAAAGCTGCCACCGTGGTGCTGAATTGCAGCGGCAGCGAGCACGTCCAGGTCATGCGGACCTGGGGAGGGGGCAGGGAAGAGCGGATATGCATCAGTGCTGGCCTGCTGCCGCACGGCTGTTGGGGCAGGGTGCTGCCAGGTGCGTGGGTGCGGGCGGCGGCGCTGGAGCAGAGGTGACGGGCCGCTGGGCACGGCTGGGCGGGCCGCTGCGCCACCCAGGGAACCCCCCACTGCCACAAGCAGCAGGCCTTGCATCAAAAACAGCCAAGGCGAAAAGGTCGGTGCAGGCACGCAGCAATTCAACCACAAATAAGTTGAAGTGGTGCGGGCAAGGGGCCCCAACCCTCAGTGCTCCGGGCACGCTGAATGGGCACGTGTACCGGCGGTGGCACCGCATGCCCCACCCAAGGGTCCCTGCCCGCCCATCGCCCCGCCGCCCCTGCACCCCACCCACCTGGAACGGCGGATCCCACGGCCGCTTCTGCATGACGGGCAGGCTGAAGGCTGCGGGCGCCTGCACGATGTCAAAGGTGACGCCCACATCCACCGGCTGTGCGCCCGGCAGCGGGGCCGCCACATGCAGGCGGCCCGAGAATGCGGCCGTCAGCGGCGAGCCGGGCAGCCGGGCGTAGCGCTGCTGCAGGCCCAGCACGCCTGGCATGGGCTCATTCTGGCGGGGGCGGGCCGGGGTTGGAGGGGTGGAGTGAGCAAGCAAGCAGGGAATTAGGCAGCGCACGCCGGTTGCCAGCGGGACTGCCGGCGTAGGGGCGCAGTGGCCGGCTGCCGGCGGCTGGGGGCCGCCGCCGCCGCGCGTTCCTGCGCGTATGCAACCTGCTGGGCATCATGCGGGGGCGGCCAGGCGCCCGCGCACAGCGCTCGGGGTGGCCCCTCTCCGCCTAGCGCACCTTTTGGGGCTGCAGGCCCGCCACATCGGGCGCCACAGCTGAATGACCCCCGGCGCGCAGCTGCTGCAGCACCTCGTCCATCGCGCTGCAAAATATCAGCGGCCCGGGGCGGCGGACGGGCGCAGGGGCTGCGGTCGCCCTTGATCGCCTCTGCCAGCGCTTGCAGGGGTGCTGAGGCGCCGTTCAAGAGCGGGAGCGGCGGGTGGGTGGCTGGAGGCTGGGCCTGGTCGCCGCGTGCGCTGGGGAGGCGCGGGGAGGCGTGCTGCCGCCTTCAAATTGCGCGCATGTGCGTTTGGGTATTGCCAGCCCGCCTGCGAGATGCCCATAGGGCGGCAGCACAGCATCACTGGCCTGCCCGCACATTGCTGCTTCGGTCTGCCCCCCTCCCGATGGCCCTGCGGTCGCTGGGCGCCTGTCAGAAAGCCGAGGGCAGGCCACTGAGCCGCGGCTCTTCGGCTTCCCAGCTTTTGCGAGCGGCGCTACACTCCCTGCCGATACGATCGCGTCCAATCGCCCCAAGAGGACGCCTTGGACCACATGCGGGCGCCGGCAGGGCGGGTGCGAGGCGCTGCAGCCGCCCCCGCGGGTTGTGACCGTGCACCGGCGGTGCCGCGGGAGCTGCCGGCATGCCGCGGCACAGTTGTCGGCCTGCACCATTCGCCGGCAGAGCCTGGCGAGAGATGGTTTCCCCACAAGCATGCCTGGAGAATCCCAGGCGCGACAGGCCGCTCAGCACAGCCCAGTGGTGGCATGGCTGCAGCAATCCGGGCAAGCACGGCCGGCGAGTCACTGCAGCAGTGACACGATGGCATCAGTTCCTTTGCTGCCGCACCGGTGGTGCATTCCGCTGCACTGCCGCCTGTCATGCTCTGCGGCTGGGGCAGGGCAATGTGCGAGTGTTCGACATGGTGGTGTGGGCAAGCTGGATGCCATGACATGCTCGGGATGCCATTGTGTGACCACCCGAGGCTTCAAGGCCAACTGCGGGCATGATCAGTCAGAGACCATACACACGGTGTCATCCCACCTTGGTCAACTCCGGCTCGCTCGTCACGTCGTTCACCTGCAGCTCGCATACTAACTCGCATACTCGCCCCGCGGCAGATGGCCTTGAAATGGGGGCAGGTCGAATTGGCCCCCTGAGAACGAGCGACAGCTCGCGGATGCACCATGCAACGGCTGGGCAGCTGACCTGCCAAGCGCTCGGGGCAGGCAACCTGCCTGGGCTGCAGGGCGAGCCTGTGCTGCTGGGGTGCTGCTGCCCCTCTCCTGCCACCAGCAGCCATCGTTGCGGCACCAAGGTGTCGGCAGCGAGGATCACCCAAGTAGGGCCAATCGGGCTGGAAAAGCCAGACAGGCCATCAGAAAAGTCTGCAGCGACGTGGTGAGGGCAACCATCAGAATGCAAGCTGGGTGTGTCCATGTGCCACAGCCCAGCTGCCTCCTGCGCCGCCGTTGCCGCGTGGGCGGCGTCTCTGCACGACCGCTTGCAGCCGCCGGTGCGAGTGCTGCTGCCAACCACGCACCAGACAACAGACTCTTCTGGCCACCTGGGGACTGGAGTGGGACAACAAACACTGGCGGCGGCTAGGCGCATGGCCGCTCTTCTCGCCCCCGCTGCCGCCCGCTGCGCCGACCTGGCGGTGAGCCGCCGGCAGGATGCCGGCCCTGTCAGCCATCAAAGCCGCCATATCAGCGCTTCCTCAGCCGCGTCCATTGCGAATCCGCACAGCCCACGCGCCCAGGGCCCGGCCTACCCACAGTAGCAGTCGAGCAGCAGCGAGGGCGAGCGCAGCTATGCAGGCCCTGTCCTCCAGCCGCCTGGCCCCGGCCAAGGCGTTCACTGGTGCGGCGGGCAGGCGGAATGGGCGGCCCGCTGTGGTGGGCGGTCGCCAAAGTTGCTGATCGACGCGCCGACGGCGCTCCCGCTCCTTGCAGGCCCCCGTCTGGGCGCGCGGCGGTGCATCAAGGCGGTGGTGCGGGCGCAGCAGGTGAGGGGCCGCTGGGCGGCGCGCATTGGCCCACCCCGCCCTGCCCACCCCCACGAAACCACACACCGGCCACCCCCGCCCCGCCCAAACGCAGGAGCAGCAGCAGGAGGAGCCCGCCTCGCGCAGGGGCCTGCTTGCAGGGTGCGTGCAAGGCAGGGGCTGGTGCCGCCGCCGCCGCCGCCTGCGGGCGCCTGCGTGCCCGCCTGCACCGCCGCCGCTCGCCCGCTCAGCCGTCGCGGGCCAGCCAGCCAGCGCAGCCAGGCAGGGGGCCACTGGCTGCAGTGTACCGATGGTCGCGTCCCTGCCACCCGTCCTGCCCTGCAGCCTGCTGGCCGGCGCGGGTGCGCTGGCGGGCAGCGCGCGGGCGGCTCGCGCCGACGATGCCGCCGGCGTCGCTTCTTCCCGCATGTCCTACTCCCGCTTCCTGGAGTACCTGGAGATGGGCCGCGTGAAGAAGGTGAGAGTAAGCAGTGGGGATGTTGCAGTGTGCACGTTGTTGGTGCGGTGCCGTGGGCGGTCGGGCCACCGCGGCGCTGTGAATGGGCGCCTCGTTCGCCAGGGCAGCACGCAGCCAGCGCTTTGCATGGCGCAATCATTCGGGAATTCGGGAATAGGGCTGCCTGCTTGCAAGTGCGCGGCGCCGACCCTGTTTCCCTCCCCCACACACCCACCCGCCTGCCCCTTTGTTCAGGTGGACCTGTACGAGAACGGCACCATCGCCATTGTGGAGGCGGTGTCCCCGGAGCTGGGCAACCGCATCCAGCGCGTGCGCGTCCAGCTGCCCGGCACCTCCAGCGAGCTGCTGCAGAAGTTCCGGTGAGCGCGGCGCACAGACTGGCCGCTGCTGTGCCTGTGCCAGGCAGCTGCCTGGAGTTGAGCACACATGCTTGGTATGCAGCGTGCCATTCCTGCGCACAACCCTGTGCGCCCACCACAACCAGCCCTTCACTGCACTGCCTGCACACTCTCTGCCATGCAGCGACAAGGGCGTGGACTTTGCCGCGCACTCCAACTCGGAGGATGGCGGCGCCGTGTTCCTCAACCTGCTGGGCAACCTGGCCTTCCCCCTGCTGCTCGTGGGCGGCCTCTTCCTCCTCTCCCGCCGCCAGGTGGGTGCTGCCAAAAAGTCTGGGGCTGGTGCATCCTTTTGGTGGCGACAACCGATGCTTGCTTGAAGGCGGCGCTGGCTCCCATCAGGGTGAGCAGCTGTTGCAGGTGCTCTGCTGAAACAGCAGGTCACGATTGTGTGTTTTGACTCTCGCACCCACGTGCAGGGCGGCGGCATGCCCGGCGGCCCCGGCAACCCGCTTGCCTTTGGCAAGAGCAAGGCCCGCTTCCAGATGGAGCCCAACACCGGTGCGGCCTGTCTGGGTTGCTTCTTTTCGTACACCGCCTTGCCTGCTGTTCCATGTGCTCACTGCATCGGTAGCGCTTGTTGCGAGCATGGCTTGCCAGCATGCGGCATGGGGCCCGTGGTGGCAGCTGCGGCACACTCACTCCTGGCTAAAGCGGCTCTCGCTCTCTGCTCCCTGCAGGCGTGACCTTCGCCGATGTGGCGGGTGTGGATGAGGCGAAGCAGGACTTCCAGGAGGTGCGCTGGGCTTCAGGAAGCAGGGCTGTTCACCACTCGGGGCAGCCTGCATGTGGCAGGGCAGTATGTGCAGCCTGCATGTGGCAGTTGTGCAGCAGTTGTCCTCGACTGCGTGAGGAGTGCAGCGCATGCTGGCTCAATGGCTGCTTGGCCTTTCATAATGTTTTGGCCCCTCGCTTGCTTGGTGCGAAGATTGTGGAGTTCCTGAAGAAGCCCGAGCGCTTCACCGCCGTGGGCGCGCGCATCCCCAAGGGCGTGCTGCTGGTGGGCCCCCCCGGTGAGCACACATACAGCTGCTTGGGTTGGGCGGCTGGAAGCGGAGCTATGCCTGAAGTCAGCACGAGCAAGCGCAGCCCTTGCAGCACCAGCATAGGCACCAGTGGGCTCCTATGTCGCCTCTGCTGCGCGACGGACTGAACCATGCAGCCTGCTTGCTCCGTGCCCCGCCGCTGCGCAGGCACGGGTAAGACGCTGCTGGCCAAGGCGATTGCCGGCGAGGCGGGCGTGCCCTTCTTCTCCATCTCCGGTGAGCAACAGGGTTGGGTTGGCTTTGCACATCAGTATATCGCATGCGCGACAGACGCAGGCAGCCCGAGTTGTGGACGTGGGTCCCTGCTGGCTGTAGCCTTGAGCTGACCCAAGCTCTCCCTCCCCTCCCTTCCTGCCCAGGCTCCGAGTTTGTGGAGATGTTTGTGGGCGTGGGTGCCTCCCGCGTGCGCGACCTGTTCAAGAAGGTGGGTGGCTGGGCATGGCTGCCATGTTGCAGTTACATCTTCTGCTGCACATGGGACTGGGAATTGTCTCTGGCCGGCGCCATGGCAGTCTGTTGGGGGCTGCTGGGACTGTGCCCAACGCCGCTCCTGGTGGCCCTCGCTGCCCGCCGCAGGCCAAGGAGAACGCCCCCTGCATCATCTTCATCGATGAGATTGATGCCGTGGGCCGGTCCCGCGGTACCGGCGTGGGCGGCGGCAACGACGAGCGCGAGCAGACGCTCAACCAGCTGCTGACGGGTGCGTGCAAGGGCAGGCAGGCTGGCAGGCTGGCTGGTCCGGCTGGCTGGGGTGTACTGCTGGGGTGTGGGTGGTAAGGCATTGCCCGGCAGAGTTGCGGCTGTTGGTGCTGTCTTAGAAACTGTTGAACAGTGTGATGTAACTGTGGGCTTTTATCCCGGCCTGCCTGTTTCCTCGCAGAGATGGACGGCTTTGAGGGCAACACCGGCATCATCGTGGTGGCGGCCACCAACCGCGCCGACATCCTGGATAACGCCCTGCTGCGCCCCGGCCGCTTCGATCGCCAGGTGCGGGTGCAGGGCTGCAGGGGAGCTGGGAGCAGGGGCAGGGGGGCAGGCAGCAGGGTGCAGAGCCCACTCGCTGCCTCACCACTGGTATGGTTCCGCTTCTTGCCTGCAGGTGTCTGTGGACACCCCCGACCAGAAGGGCCGCCTGGACATCCTGAAGGTGAGTGAGATAGTGGACTGTTCGTGCCTGCCCTCTCGTGCCACATGGATCCACGCATTCAACCTCTGGCTGCCGCGCCCGGCTTTCACAAATGCCTCCATCCTGCCCACGTACTCGAAACCCTTTTGCCCTTGAAGCATGCCTCACCTTGCTGCTTCGTCCCTCCCCACCCTCAACCACCCAGGTGCACGCGCGCAACAAGAAGTTTGACGCCGACATCGACCTCAAGGAGATTGCGCTGCGCACCCCCGGCTTCTCGGGTGCGCAAGCAGGGGGGGCCCTTGGCACGTGCAGGGCCGTGTGCTGTTTCTGCCGTGTGGCACGGCGAGATGGGAGGTCACAGCTTGGTGCCATCCAGCCCTGCTGACTAGTCTTGACCAAGAAAGCTGAAGCGGCTGGGTGCTGCAGTGCCACCAGCCGCCTCCCGCATGCTGTCTGTTAACAGAGCGCTGCCCCCTGCCCCGCCCCCTGCAGGCGCCGACCTGTCCAACCTGCTGAACGAGGCCGCCATCCTGACTGGCCGCCGCAACAAGGAGGGCATCAGCCAGCGCGAGATCGACGACTCCATCGACCGCATCGTGGCGGGTGCGCTGCGCACGCTGGGGCATGCTGTGCCAGCTGTGCCATGCTATGATGACTCGGGCGCACGCTGGGGCATGCTATGCCATGCTATGATGACTCAGGCGTACAGACGCACTGCTGGGCGGCTGGTATGCTCCCAGGCTTCTGGCCTGCATGCTTCCACCACCCCGTTGACTGCTGCCTACCCAGTGCCGCGCCTGGTCACCCTGGTCACCCTTATCGCTGCTTACTTACCATGCGCCCATTGCTATCGACCCACCTGCAGGCATGGAGGGCACTCCCATGACTGACGGCCGCTCCAAGATGCTGGTGGCCTACCACGAGGTGCGCGCTTGGTGCTGGCCAAGGAGACAGCTCTGAGCAGCAGCAGCAGCAGCAGCGGCGGCTTGCGTTTCCTGTTCGCTATGTCCCCTGCATGCGCAGGCTGCTGCGCGCCTTGCTAATGTCCCGCGCTGCACCTGCTCTTGCATTGCCCGGCCTCACCTGGCCTCTCTCCTGAACTCTCGTCTGCAGGTGGGCCACGCCGTGTGCGCCACCATGACCCCCGGCCACGACCCCGTGCAGAAGGCAAGCCGCTGCTGCTGCAGGGTGCCAGCTGTCATGCCACAAACGCATGCCGAAGCAATCACCGTCAACTGACTCAGCAGACTGCACGGCTGGCACACAGCATGCTGCTGCTCCTCCCAGCTGCCAACTGCACATGCTCTGCCAGCGCTTGTTTGCAATGCTGTCGGCACCACCTGACCTGCTCACTGCATGCGCTACACTATCTTGTGTGCAGGTCACCCTCATCCCCCGCGGCCAGGCCAAGGGCCTCACCTGGTTCATCCCTGGTGAGCAGCCTGCTGCTGGTGCTCTGCTGCAGCCTTGGGCTGTCCGGGGGTGCCCTGAACGCTGGACGCAGGAGGCCTTGGGCCACCAAACTGCAGTGCAGCAGCCGCAAGGCACAGCAATCACAAGGCACCGCCCACCCACCCCCTCCCCGCCCCGCCCCTCCACCCCCCGCCGCAGGCGAGGACCCCAGCCTGATCAGCAAGCAGCAGATCTTTGCGCGCATCGTGGGCGCCCTGGGCGGCCGCGCCGCCGAGGAGGTCATCTTCGGTGATGCCGAGGTCACCACCGGCGCCTCGGGCGACCTGCAGCAGGTGGGCGGCTGTGGCAGGGCGACAGCGCTGGCCGGGTGGCACATGCTGGATGTGGAAGTGCTGGCTGCTGACTGTGCGTTGGTAGCTTGCAAGCTGTGCAGGTGTTTTACTCGCTACCTGCGGCTTGCTGGCCAGCTCCTCACCGCTGCTCCATGTGCTCCCCACACTCGCTCACGCCTGCAGGTCAGCAACATGGCGCGCCATGGTCATCAAATGCGGCATCCGTCCTTTTCTAAAAACTCAAACTTCCCTGTTCGCTCACTTTCACCCTGCAGGTCAGCAACATGGCGCGCGCCATGGTCATCAACTACGGCTTCTCCGAGATCGGCCCCTTCTCGCTGCTGGACCCCTCGGCCCAGGTGCGCGGCTTGGGGGGCAGGGGACGTGCAGGGAGGGCGCAAGGGCGGACTGGCCAGCCTGGGACAACGCCACCGCCATGCAAATTCACCAGGCGACGCAACTGCTGCCTGCCATCAACTTGCTGAACATCCCGCCCTTGCTCCTTTCCCTCTCCCCACCACTGCTGCAGTCCCAGGATATGATCATGCGCATGATGGCGCGCAACAGCGTGAGCGAGAACCTGCAGCAGAAGATCGACAACAGCGTGAAGAAGATCGCCACCGAGGCGTACGAGCAGGCGCTGACCCACATCCGGTGAGCCTCAGGGCAGAGTGCTGGGTGCATCGGGTGCGGCTTGCTGCTGCTTGCTGGGTGCAAGGTTCCCACCAGCTGCTGGCCTTATGGCCTGCAATGGTCTGTGCCCTGAAACGGTGGCAGCGCCCAGCACCACTCCTTACTCTGCCTGCTTCTCACCCCTCCGGCTCTTGATCCCCGGCTCCCTCCCCTTGCAGCGACAACCGTGCGGCCATGGACCGCATCGTGGAGGTGCTGCTTGAGAAGGAGAGCATGACGGGCGACGAGTTCCGCGCACTGCTCTCCCAGTTTGCGCAGGTGAAGAGGGTGGTGTGCGCTGGGTTGCCATGCTGAGGCAGTGGTGCCTGTGCAGCCAGGCCAGTTGTGAGCAGTGCTATGCCACGCAGCCGTGCGTCACCCATGCTGGGCGGCAATGCGCAAGCAGCCCTACGCTGCATGCCGTGCAATGAACTCACTGCAACTGCTCCCCTCCCCTTCCATCTTGCCGCAGATCCCCCAGGAGAACGTGGACGCCGTGGCGCGCCAGAAGCAGCCGGATGCCGACCTGCAGCTGGCGTGAGCGAGGGCCGGATGCCGCCCAACCCAGCCGCGCCTCCCAGCCTGGCAAGAACATCCGCTGCCGCTGGCTGGTGCTCCGGGCTGGCCGCACCCCTCCCCGCATTGGCACTGGTATGATGTTTTCCCCTCCGGATCGACTGCATCCCATTTGATTTTCTCCCTGCGTACCCTGGGGGCCGCCTGACACTAAACGGACGATTGGATCTGCCCCACCCCACCTCTCTGCCTCTTTTTATGCTTGTCCCTCCTGCCGCGGGGGCCTGCGGCGAGGTACCCGCCCTCTGTCGCCGGTCCCTGCCCTCTGCCCTCGCTTCCCCCGCTCACGCCGCCCGATTCGCTTTGTGTCACACATGAACCACCATACAGGCACAGAACCATTTGTATCAGTCAGCGTTGTAATCTACAGAGCGCGTCAGGGGCAGTGCGGAAGGGGGGCAGCATACAGGGAGCGAGCGGGTGCAGCGAGCAGCAGGGAGTGGCAGCGGTGGGGCGGGGTACAAAAGGGCCGGCTTTTGGAGCAAAAAATGGGTGGCGGGAGCAGTGCCCGCCGCTCGCTAGCCTTGCAGGATTGGCCGAATCAGCGGGTGCATCTGCGCTAGGTACACGATGGACCACCTGCATGATGGCAATGGGTATGGCGCAGGATCAATGCAGAGGGCAACCAGCGCAGGAAGCGCAGCGCCTGGGGCGGAACAGCGGCGGCGGCGATGGCAACTGCTTGACCGCAACTATCCTGGGCTCAGCTGCCCAGCCATCACACCCAGCACCCCACCAGACACCCCTTCGCGCTCACATGAGCCAACAGCAAATGACGGTGCTGGCTACCAAGGTGTGGTTGAACCTGCGGCAAGGCGGGCAGGCGGCAGCGGGCAGGAGCTGTCACCGCGTGCAGGCAGCGGCCTATGGCCTCGTCCGATCGCCCCCACAATGTCCACCTCCCCAGCTCACAGCTTGGTGGACTGCGGCTTGCTGCTGAACTGCACGGCGCTGAACCCCAGCGCCTCGAGCACCAGGAAGACCACCGTGCCCAGCCAGAAGCCCATGGCGACTGGGCGCTGCTGCCGATCGCGATCAAGCGGGCGGGAGCGCGGGAGGCGAAGGGCAGGGGGCGGGCGGTCGCTCAAGTGGGGCGCCGGCCTGGGCGGGCTGCAGCCACGATGCTGATGGGGATGTGGTTGCGATGAACAGCTCACAAGGCTCTTCAGCAACCTTCTGCCCGCATGCTGCGCCTGGGCAGCAGGGCCTGCGCCATGAGGGCCGGGGCTCTGCCTGGCCCGGCCTCTTTAGCCAGGCGTCCACCTGGAGACGGCGCTGGCGTGCTTGACCACCGTGGTGAGCGCTGCGGCGGCCTCCGATGCCATGCCGGGTCTAGCAGCGCGCTGCGGCGCCCGGCGGCCCGCCCGGCGTCCTGGCTGGCCAGCGCAGCGGGCTGGAGGGATGGCAGCCCGGGATGGAGGCTCCTGGGCCCGCAGTGCGGCATCCCCATGCTGGGCGGCGGCTTGCAGCCCGCACTCCCTGGCGCGGCCGGCCTCCAATTGGCGCTGCAGCAATGGAGGCGGCCGGCAGCGGCGCCCCGCGCCCAGCCAGGAAGCAGCAAGCGGGCGCAGCCGCCGCCGCCAGCCCGGGGTGCAGCCAGCGGGCGATGCTCTGGCGTTCAATGCCAGCGCATTCGGCACTTGGAGGGCAGCTGGATGCCAGGCTGCTGCTCCAGCGCCACATTGCTGCCCGCCTGTCGCCTTCCTCTACAGATTCTCACGCGCTGTGTGCTTGCCGCTTCTCCACCCTGCCGCAGTAGCTTAGCAAACATGGCGGTCGGCAAGGTGCGTGCTGGCACAGCCACGCATGGCAGCCACAGCCGCTGCCTGGAACAGCGACGATCTCGCCGCAGCCGCCTGATGCCGGAATGTAGCCAGCATGCGTGGCCTTGCTGCGCTGCTGCACATTTGGCCAACAGCCAGCTCCCCGCTGCCATGCATCACTTCATTTCTACCTGCGCAGAACAAGCGTCTGTCCAAGGGCAAGAAGGGTGGCAAGAAGAAGATGTGAGTGTGCAGACTCGGCCCCTTGCTTGGCTGAGCAATTGCCGCGGCAAGCGGTGCATGCGATTGTCTGCAGTGCTGGCCCACCCTGCATCACTGCTTTTCCCCGTGCCGGCTCTTCACCATGCCGCTCTCCGCTCTCTTTACCTGTTCTGCAGTGTGGACCCCTTCAGCAAGAAGGACTGGTGCGCGCCAGCAGAGGAGGCAGCTTTTGCGGTTGGCACATAGCAGCAGCAGCGGGGCATGGAGCAGCGGCAGCAGCAGCAGGCTGCGAGGCGGCAGCACGGCGCAGCACAGCACAGCATGGTGGCTGCAGCGACAGTGGCTGCGCCAAGGCAGCAAGGGTGCTTTTAAAGAAGCGCCCATGCTTGGCACTATGTGCTGCTCAGCTTGGCAGCACACGTGGGCGTGACAGCAGTGGCAGGCTACATCCATGCCTCCCAGTGTGGAGCGGCAACATGATGCCGCATGCGCCCCCATGCATGCCGACCCCCGCCCCTTGCTCGTCTGCTGCTCTCCTGCGCAGGTATGACATCAAGGCGCCCAGCATGTTCAACACCCGCAACGTGGGCAAGACCCTGGTGACCCGCACCCAGGGCACCAAGGTGCGAGCAGGGGAAGCAGCTAAAACAAGTGCTGTTGAGGTGGATGCGCGCTATCAGAGGCCGCATGGTCTTGCTAAGCTTTGCCTCTGTTAGGCTTGCACGGCATGTGCACTCTGCGCAGCCGTGTCCGTTGATGCCCGGACGCTGCCTCTCATGCGCTCTGTGCCGCCGCCCGCGCGCTCCTGCCGCAGATTGCCTCCGATGGCCTGAAGGGCCGCGTGGTGGAGGTGTCTCTGGCCGACCTGCAGAACGTGAGGCGCCCGGTGGCTTTTCCTGCTGCTTGTCTGCATTTGCTGCCTGTTGTGGGCGGGGCGGTGTGTGAGGAGCTTGGGCTAGCTCAGCTGGGCTGGGGCTGAGGTGGGCAGTCGCCAGCCGTCGGCCAGCTTGGCTCCAGCTGGCGCGAGGCGGCGCTGCCCAAAAGCAGCAAGAGGGGGAGCGCATGGAGACGCTGCAAGCTCATAGCCGGCCTGCGTGGTGTCGGCGCTGTGGTGGCAACGTTTGGACGAGTTGCGGCGTGCAGCATGCAGCACACACGAAACCGGCATTGCCAGCAGGAGCACTGAGCAAAAGCAACCAGGGCAGCTGGTTAGATAGAACAAATGGGCACTCCGGCGGGTGCAGGCCAGCACCGCGGCGCACAGCAGTGCAGCCAGGCAGGCATGGTGGCACCCAGCCCTGTAGCCTGCGCCCTGCCACCCAATGCCCACCTGCTTAATGCGTTCCTGTGCGCAGAACGAGGCCGACGCCTACCGCAACATCAAGCTGCGCGTGGAGGATGTGCAGGGCCGCAACTGCCTGACCCAGTTCTACGTGAGCCGGCGCAGCCAACGTGCCGCAGCAGCACTGTGCAGCTTGCTGCAGGCAGCGAAACTGCACCTGCTCTTCGCAAATGCCCCTGATGTAACATTGCTGCCCACTGCGTGCTCCTTGTGCTCATGACCGCTGAGGTGCCTTCCTCTCCTCCCCCACTTGCAGGGCATGGACCTGACCACCGACAAGCTGCGCTCCCTGGTGCGCAAGTGGCAGACGCTGATTGAGGCCAACGTGGACGTGAAGACCACCGACGGCTGTGAGTCATGATTCGCTGCTGGGTGCTGGAATTGCTGGCGCTGGTTGTCGGCCGCGTCGCTCTTGTTGCCATGTTTGCCCCCACTGCATTGCCTGCGCTGCACTGCCTCCAGGGCTGCGCACCTGCGCCTCGCATCCGCCCTGCCTCCCACCCACCCACCCGCCCACCCAGCAACTAATGCGCCTTCATCCCACCCCTCCTCCTGCCCCCTTCAGACTTCCTGCGCGTGTTCTGCATCTCCTTCACCAAGAAGCGCCCCGGCCAGGTCAAGAAGACCGCCTACGCGCAGAGCAGCCAGGTGAGGGGCTGGGGGAGGGCCTGTCGTGTGGGCCACGTGACGATGGGGCCGCGCCGCCGCCATTCTTGCAGCATTGTGCGCCTTGGGGCCTCAGCATCAAATGTGAGTTCACACCTCTGCGTCTCGCAAGTTTCCCTGCTAACTGTTCTTTCTTTACCCCTCCTGCCCCTGCCCCCACCCCACAACATTCAGATCCGCACCATCCGCAAGAAGATGGTGGAGATCATGACCCGCGAGGCGACCAGCTGCGACCTCAAGGAGCTGGTGAGGCGGGCAGAGGCGGACAGGCGGCATGCCATGCTTCCG
>VFQQ010003416.1_pt1 | contig 15478 bp, 13 predicted proteins | sample 3512341 | NCBI WGS metagenome assembly VFQQ01 (sample SAMN10412373, study PRJNA504923) | tailings metagenome | isolation source: Relicate 2 Philex TSF1 revegetated site | place: Philippines: Tuba, Benguet | collected 2017-08-29 | reverse complement strand
CCTTGTCGAGCACGGCGCCGAGGGTGTCGAGCTTGCGCACGCGGACGTTGACGGTGTTGTAGACCTGATAGCCGTTGATCTTGGGCGGCAGCTGGTAGCCGTTCTGGTCGCGGGCGTCGGTGTAGACGTAATTCGGGTTGACCGAGAAACCGGAGGTCTGGATGTCGCGGGCTTCGATGCCGGAATCCTTAAGCGTCTGAATCAGCTCGGTCATTGCCGCGGTGTTGGCGTCGAGCGCTTCCTTGGCGGTGGCGCCCTGGGTGGTGACGCCCGAGGTCACGAAAGCGGTATCCGGGGCGACGACGACTTCGCCCTTGCCGTCGATGGAGATGATGCCGGGTTCGGAGAATTCCTGGGCAAAGGCCGGAACGGTGAGGGCCGTGCAGAGGGCGAGGGGGATGAGGGCGGTCAAGAGGCGCATGGGATTCTCCAAGTCTAGAACAGGCGGATCGCCTTGGTATTGCCGGGCCGATGAACGCATTCTGAACGCGTCTTCTCGCCCGGTTCGAGAGTGAGACGCGGCCCGGATGGCAATCCTTGGGCGAAGACCGAAGAAATTTCAGACCAATTGCTGAGGCACGTTCCTCACCCCAAGCTGGACACATCGGGAGGCAGCGGGTTAGGTACGCCCGCGAGTTTTCGAGGGGTCTTTCCGTGTCCAATCCGATCGTTCCTGATGGCGTCCTGCTGGGTCGCGCCCGTGTTCCCGGTTCCAGCCATCCGCGCATCGTCACCGTGCGCGACGGGCAGGTGATCGACATCACCAGCAAGACCGCGCCGACATCACGCGACGTTGCCGAGCAGGCCGATGCGGTCGCCTATGTGAAGTCTGCCAAGGGCACGGCCATCGGTTCGGTACAGGCGCTGCTGGACAACAGCTGGGGCGGTAAGATCGACCTGAGCAAGCCGTCGCTGCTGTCGCCGGTCGACCTGCAGGCGGTCAAGGCTGCCGGCGTCACCTTCGTGGTGTCGCTGCTCGAGCGGGTGATCGAAGAGCAGGCCCGCGGCGACAAGGGCAAGTCGGACGCGCTGCGCAAGGACATTCTCGGGCTCATCGGCACCGATCTGAGCCAGCTGGTGCCGGGTTCCGATGCGGCCATGAAGGTCAAGGAGACGCTGATCAGCCGTGGCGTCTGGAGCCAGTATCTGGAAGTCGGCATCGGGCCGGACGCGGAAATCTTCACCAAGTGCCAGCCGATGGCCTCGGTGGGCTATGGCGCCGACGTGGGCATCCTGCCGATTTCGGAATGGAACAACCCCGAGCCTGAACTGGTGATGGTGGTGGCGTCGACAGGCAAGATCGTCGGCGCGACGCTCGGCAACGACGTCAATCTGCGTGACGTCGAGGGCCGTTCGGCGCTGCTGCTCGGCAAGGCGAAGGACAACAATGCGTCCGCTTCGCTCGGCCCGTTCATCCGCCTCTTCGACGGCGACTTCACCATCGAGACGGTCAAGAACGCCGACATCGCGCTGTCGGTCACCGGCGAGGACGGGTTCGAACTGACCGGTGTCTCCAATCTCAGCCAGATTTCGCGCTCGCCGGAATCGCTGGTTGCCGCCTCCATCGGCCGGCACCACCAGTATCCGGATGGCTTCGTGCTCTATACCGGCACGATGTTCGCGCCGGTGAAGGATCGCGGTGGCGCGGGGAAGGGTTTCACCCACAAGATGGGCGACAAGGTCACCGTATCGACCGCCTCGCTGGGCACGCTCAGCAACACCGTGCGCCTCTCCACCGAGGCGCCGGAATGGACTTATGGCGCCAGCCACCTGCTGCGCGACCTCGCCAAGGCAGACCTGCTCTAAACCTGCTGGCTTTCGCGCGGAAAAGTATTACTTAAGCCGCAGCCCAACCCAAAGACGACGAAGGAAGACGACCATGGCCGAATTGCACAAGAACCTGATCAACGGCGAGTGGGTGGGCTCGGAGGGCAAAGAGAACATCAACCCGTCCAACACCAACGAAGTCGTCGGCGTCTACGCGCAGGCTTCGGTGCAGGACACGCAGGACGCCATCGCGGCCGCCAAGGCGGCGTTCCCTGCCTGGTCGCGCTCGGGCCTGATGGATCGCTGGGGCGTGCTCTCCAAGACCGCGCATGAAATCTTCGCCCGCAAGCAGGAACTCGGCGAACTGTTGAGCCGCGAAGAGGGCAAGACGCTGGCCGAAGGCATCGGCGAAGTGACTCGCGCCGGCCAGATCTTCGAGTTCTTCGCCGGTGAGGCACTGCGCCTCGCAGGCGAAATCCTGCCGTCGGTGCGGCCGGGCGTTTCGGTGGAAATCACCCGCGAGGGCGTCGGCGTCGTCGGCATCATCACGCCGTGGAATTTCCCGATCGCCATTCCGGCCTGGAAGATCGCTCCGGCGATCTGCTACGGCAATACCATCGTCTTCAAGCCGGCCGACCTGGTGCCGGGCTCGAGCTGGGCGATCGTCGACATCCTGCATCGCGCCGGCCTGCCCAAGGGCGTCCTGAACCTCGTCATGGGCCGCGGCTCGGTCGTGGGTCAGACCATGCTGGATAGCAAGGACCTCAACGCCATGACCTTCACCGGTTCGGTGGGGACGGGCCAGAAGGTCGCAGCGGCGTCGATCAAGTTCAACCGTAAGTTCCAGCTCGAGATGGGCGGCAAGAACCCGACCATCGTGCTCGATGACGCGGACCTCAAGGTCGCGGTGGAATCGACGGCGCAGAGCGCCTTCTTCTCGACCGGCCAGCGCTGCACGGCGTCGTCGCGCCTCATCGTCACCGAGGGCATCTACGACCAGTATGTCGCTGCCCTGACCGAGCGCGTCCGCAACCTCCGCGTCGGCGACGCTATGGCCAAGGACACCGAAATCGGCCCGGTGGTCGATCCCAGCCAGCTCAAGCAGGACACCGACTACATCGCCATCGGCAAGTCGGAAGGCGCCAAGCTCGCGGCCGGCGGCGACCTCGTGTCCAAGGACAATCCGGGCTACTTCCTGCAGCCGACGCTGTTCACCGAAGCCACCAACCAGATGCGCATTGCCCGTGAGGAAATCTTCGGTCCGGTCGCAGCGGTGATCAAGGTCAAGGACTACGAAGAAGCGCTGGCGGTGTCGAACGACACCGAATTCGGCCTCTCGGCCGGCATCGTCACGACCTCGCTCAAGTACGCCACGCACTTCAAGCGCAATGCCGAAGCCGGCATGGTGATGGTCAACGTGCCGACGGCGGGCGTCGACTTCCACGTTCCCTTCGGCGGCCGCAAGGGCTCGTCCTACGGCCCGCGCGAGCAGGGCAAGTATGCCAGCGAGTTCTTCACCGTGGTGAAGACGGCGTACACCGCCGCGGGCTGAAGGTTTCCGCCGAGGTTTCAACGGGCGTCCGCGAGGGCGCCCTTTTTGTTTTGATGCTTCAGTCAGGAATCCTCTCCCGCTTGCGGGAGAGGGGGACCACGCATAGCGTGGTGGAGAGGGGTGCAGCTTGCGCGGAGCCGACCATGCGGTCGCCCGATTTCATTCGCGATAGAGCCAAGTCGCTGCGCCAGACGATGACGCAGCCAGAGCAATTGCTGTGGTCTCTACTCCGGCGAGGCCGTCTTGGCATGCGATTTCGACGACAGCACCCGATCGGACCGTACGTGCTCGACTTCTATTGCGCTTCAGCGAAGCTATGTGTCGAGATCGACGGACCGGTTCATGCCGAACGGCTAGAACGAGACGTTCGGCGAACAGAGTGGCTGGCAGCCGAGGGGATCAGGGTGCTGCGGTTCACGCCAGAACAAATCGATCAACAACAGGCATTGGTGATAGGAGCCATCGAGCAAGCTGCTCCCCTCTCCACCACGCCTTCGCGTGGTCCCCTCTCCCGTAAACGGGAGAGGATCGCTGACTGAGAGTCCGTCAGTGGGGCGGGCTTTGAAGATGGCGACGCGGCGCCGATGCTCGGCGGAGGCGTGCACAGCCCAGGCTGGGCGACTGAGGGATCAGTGCTTGCGCCAGACGTGTTGCTCGGCTTCGGTGCTGGTCTCGACGATGCCTTGCGGGCCCTCGACGAAGATGGCGACTTCGTCGCCCATGGCCTGCAGCATGCGGGAGGCGAAGAAGGCGTCGGAGACTGCTTCGTCCTTGCTGGAATAGGGGCGCGGACTCGGCTGCTTGCGCTGTGACGTGCTCGTCACCAGCCAGCCGGCGCCATTGTAACGGACGATGATTCTGATCTTGGCCATGGACCCTCGCAGCGCGAAAACGCAGGGTGGGGCCATGGGTTGCATCGAACCGTGACGAGGGCGTGACGCTTTGTAGGGCGGTCGTCTCGCCTAGGGGCTCGCGACTCTCGGGTTGGAGAGCGGTCGTCTCGCATAGAGGCTCACGACTCGCGGGAGTCCCGACTGCCGTCCCCGACGGAAGAAGGGCCTGTACCTAGCCCGCCAGCGTGGTCCGCAGCTCGTCCAGCTTCTGCATGCAGGATTCGATTTCGCTGCGCATGGCGCGTCGATCCTTCTCGGTGATCGGCGGCCTGGCGCGCAGGTCGGCGCGGACATTGGTTTCGAGTTCGGTCAGCGCGGCCTTGAGGCGCGACATGGCAGTTCCGAAAGGCATGCTGGTCTCCGATTCAGGCGGCTACTTTACCGCGCCCTGCATCAGGCCGCGAACGAAGTAGCGCCCGCCGAAGAAATAGATGAGGAGCGGGGGCAGGATGGCGATCATCACCGCGGCCGAGGAGCCGCTGGCGCGCACGCCCATCAGCGCGACGGTGACCGGCTGCTGGTCGTAGCGGGTGAAGATCATGCCGTAGAGATATTCGTTCCAGATGCTGGTGAACTGCCAGATGATGGTGACGATGATGATCGGGGTGGCCAGCGGCAGCATGACCTTAAAGAAGATGCGCCAGAAGCCGGCGCCGTCGATCTGGGCGGCCTTGACGATCTCGTCGGGCACCTGGACGAAGAAGTTGCGGCAGAACAGCGTGGCAAAGCTGATGCCCATCACCGAGTGGATGAGCAGCAGGCCCAGCACGTTGTTGGAGAGGCCGAGCTGTCCCATGATCCAGGCCCAGGGCAGCAGCGCGATCTGGGCCGGCATGAAGACGCCAAGGAACAGCATGGCGAAGATGAAGGTGGAGCCGGGAAAGCGCCACTTGGTCAGCACATAGCCGTTGATGACGCCGAGCGCCGTCGAGATCAGCGTGGCCGGTATGGTGATGATCAGCGAATTGAAGAAATTGCCGCCGATGCCGCGGCACATGCCGGAGACGCAGGCCTGTGTCCACATATAGGCGTAGGCGTCGAAACTGATGCGCTCGGGGAAGGCGATGACGCCGTGCTCGAAGACGTCGCGACCGGTGCGGAAACCGTTCGAGAAGATCAGCAGCAGTGGGAAGATGTAGACCGAGGCGAAGAGCGTCAGCAGGCCGTAGATGACGATACGCGACCACAGCCAGCGGCGGCGGGCAATGGGGGCGTAGTGGTCGGTGGCGCTCAGCCGCGGAAGCGTGGATGTCCCGGAAAGATCGACGATTTTCCCCTCCCGGTCACGCCGGCCGGCACCTTAGGCAGCGATGACAGCGATGTCTACCGCGCGATTGTCCGGTGATGCCGGCCGTCGGGGGACGATCAGTCGGTCAGGCTGGCGAGAGGGATGCTGGCGAGCCAGCAGTGACGCTTGTTCATCGAGAAGGTGACGTGCAGTTCGCCGGCATGCTCGACGGCTTCCGGATAGGCCCAGGCGTGAAGCGCGGCCGGTTCGCCGATCGCGGCGAGATCGAGGGTGGGCGGAGCGTCCTCGATGACAGTCAGGATGCGCTGGAACGGGGTGATCTCGCCGGGGCGCATGATGCCGATCAGGAGCCGGTGGCGGGGGAGTTCACCCGTGAGGCCGTCGCGGTCGGTGGCGTTGAAGATGACATAGTGGTGACCGGTGGAGAGCGTGCCGGCAAAGAGCTTGGTGTCGATCGAAGTCAGATCGCTGGCTTCGGTCGGGCCGAAACTGCGGCCCCAATCATAACTGACGGCGACGCTCGCGGTCGGCTCCCCCTTCGGCTGGCGGATGAGGGCGACCACCGAGGTTTCGGTGACCAGCAGCGCCGTCTCGGGAATGCCCGGATGCATGTTGTAGCCGACGGGTGACACGGTCCAGCGCAGCAGGTCGTTGCCATGGCTGATCGCCACCGCGGCCTGGGTGGCGTGATTGATGTGGCCGCCGATGATCCAGTTGCCATCCGGCATGAGCTGCGGCTGCACGAAGGGCACGAAGCCGGGTGCGACGATGCCGTCGGACACCGGCAGGAAGCGCCGGCCGTCGGTGCCGAGCTGGTAGATATCCATGCCGAGGCTGTGCTTGCTGCCATAGTCGTAGCGGCCGACAAAGGCCCACAGCTTGCCGCCATGCGCGAGCATCGGCGCGGTTTCGTGCCGGCGCCGGCCATCGCTGAAGCCGGGCGCGACGATTTCGATCGGACCCCAGCTGCGCCCGCCGTCGGCGCTGCGCCGGCCGCGCATGATCTGCGCCGGTTCGCTTTCGAGCCGCGGGGCATTGGAGAAGTTGACGAACAGCGTGTCCTCGAACACTTCGAGCCGCGGTTCATGCAGGAAGCGGTATACTTCGTCCTGCCGGTGCACCAACCCATAGCGGATACCGTCGGGCAGCGGAGTGTGGCGCAGCGCGGCGCGGCCGTTCGGGCCGAGCAGGATGCGGTGATCGTTGACCTCGCGGACGATGGCGGGGTGACGCAGAGTATCGTGCATGACTAACCTTTGACGGCGCCCATGGTCATCACGGTGACCAACTGGCGATGGAGGAGGGTGACGAGAACGAGCGGCGGCAGCAGGTGCACCGTGGCCATGGCCATAAGCACGCCCCAGGAGACGCCGTCCTCGGCGCTGAGGGCGAGCGCGATGGTCACCGGTGCGGTGCGGGCGCTCGACGAGGTGAAGATCAGCGGGAACAGGTATTCGTTCCAGGCGCCGATGGCGACGATGAGCCCGATGGCGCCGATGGCCGGCATGATCAGCGGCACGGTGATGGTGACGAAGGCGCGCAGCCGTGAGCAGCCATCGATGAGCGCCGCTTCCTCGAGTTCTATCGGGATGTCGTCGATGAAGGTCTTGAGGAGCAGCGTCGCGATGCTGACCGAGAAGGCGATGGCGGCGAGGATCAGCGGCGTCAGTGTATCGAGCAGGCCCAGCGCGTTCATGGCCGGGAAGAGCGGGATAATGACGATGATGGGCGGGAACATGCGCACGAGGATCATCAGCAGCGCCGGCAATCTCAGCCAGCCATGCCGCAGTCGCGACAGCACGAAGGCGGCGCCGAGGGCCAGCACCAGGGTGATGGCGGCGGCGGTGACGGTGACGATGGCCGAGTTCAGCAGGTGGGCCCAGAACGAGGGATAGAACCGGGTGATGGCCATCAGATTGTCGAGCGTCGGCTCGGCGATCAGCGTGGGTGGATAGGACCAGATGCGCGAGGGCGGCTTGAAGGCGCCCGACACCATGAAGAAGATCGGGAACACCGACCACAGCACGGCGATGGCGAGCAGGATCGAGAGCACGACCCGGCGGGTGAGCGAGATGCGCATCAGCGGCCTCCCTGCCGGGCGGGGAACATGCCGCGATAGGTGCGGCGGACGAGAAAGGCGGAGAGCAGCAGCGTCACCAGCAGCATGATCCAGCCGACGGCCGAGCCCTTGCCGAAGTCGAAGTAGCTGAAGGCCTGGCGGTAGAGGTAGAGCGAGAAAATCTCGGTCGAGGTGCCGGGGCCGCCGCCGGTCATGGTCTGGATGATGCCGAATTCGCGGATGGCGTAGATCACTTCGAAGAGGATGACGATCGAGAGCGCCGGCAGGATCAGTGGCAGCTTGATCGAGAACAGGATCTGCCGTGGCGTGGCGCCGTCGACGCGGGCCGCTTCGAGCATCTCGCCGGGGATGGAGCGGAGGGCCGCGAAGGCGACGATGGCGGTGAAGGAGAAGCTCGACCACACCGCGACGATCACCACCGCGAACATCGAGGTCACCGGATCGGAGAACCACGGCACGCGCGGCAGGCCGACGCTGGAGATGGCGTAGTTCACCAACCCGAAGGACGGGTCGAGCATGTATTTCCACATCACCACCGAGACGATGGGGCTGACGGCGTAGGGGGCGATCAGCAGCGCCATCCAGAGGGCGCGGAAGGGCAGAGGATTGTCGAGCAGCAGCGCGATGAGGAGGCCGACGCCGACCTGCAGCGTCACCACACCGAAGACATAGACGATGTTGCGCAGCGTCGCCGCCTGGAAGGCGGGATCGGCGAGCAGGGAGGTGTAGTTGGACAAGCCGACGAAGCGGGCGTCGAGACCGGGGGAATAGTCGGTGAAGCTCAGCCACAGCAGGTTGAGCGCCGGCAGCACGATGTAGGCGACGAGGATCGCGACGCTGGGCAGGATCAGCAGCAGCGCCAGTCCGTTCGCAGCGAGCCAGCGCATGGGCGACCGGCGAGCGCGATGGTCCGCCGGTGCGGCGAGCGAAAGTTCGGCCATCTCAGCCTCTGGAAATCTGGATCGAGGGTGCCGGCGGGACGTGACCCATCCCGCCGGCCGGGAGGCTCGGCTCAGCCGCCGAGGATGCCGGTCATGTCGGCCGCCAGCCGGTCCAGCGTCGCCTGCGCGGGGGCGCCGTTGGCGACGATGTCCTGCACGGCGATGCCGAGGAGGTCGCGGACCTGGTTGATGCGCGGATGAGCCGGCAGCGGCGGCGCCGAAATCTTCATGATGTCGGCGGCGATGCGCATGCCTTCATCGGTCGCCGCAGCCTTGGCCAGCACGTCGGACGTGCAGGGCGAGTTGCCGTTGTTGGCCATCTCCTGCTCGACGGCAGGCTCACCAATGTGCTGCAGCAGGTCGAAGGCGAGATCCTTGTCGGTCGAGCCCTTGAACATGCCGATGCCCCAGAACCAGAGGACCGAGCGGCTGTAGGAGAGGTCGGCGGTCTTGAGGCTGGCCTCCAGCGGCGGGTAGGAGGGCAGGGCCTTGCCGGCGACGAGCGCGCCGCCACCCTGCAACTGGCTGCCATAATTGCCGCCCCCGAAGACCATGCCGAGGCGCTCGTCGCGGAACAGCTGGTTGACGGCGCCGCCGTCGAGCGAGGCCCAGTTGGGCGGCATGATGCCCTCGACGAACATCTTGCGCAGGAACTCGACGGCCTTGACGACGCCGGGTCCGTTGATGACGACCTTGCCGTCGGCGTCGACGAGATCGCCACCGAACATGCGGGCGAGGATGGCGAGGTCTTCGGACTGGGCGAACTTGTCGCCGCGGGTCGAGAAGCCGAACACCTGCTCGCCGTTTTCCTTGGTGTAGGTCAGCGCCTTGGCGGTGGCGTAGAGTTCTTCCGGCGTGGCCGGCGGATTGGCGATGTCGTGCGCCTTGAGCATCTCGCTGTTGGACCACAGCGTGAAGGTGCCGCAACGGACCGGCAGCAGGTAGAGCTTGTCATCCACCGAGGCCGCCTTGATCACACCCGGCGACCACAGCTCCGGAAAGCCCGGGATCGGCTTGGCGGCCATGTAGGAATCGAGCGGTTCGAGGAAGGCCTTGATGCGCGGGCTGGCGCTGAGCTGGGGCACATAGATCAGGTCTTCCTGTGACTGACCCAGGGTGCCGACGCGCTGCAGGCCCTCTTCGAGGGCGGCGCCGGTATTGAGGCTGAACACCACCTTGGCGCCCGACTTCTCCTCGAAGGGCTTCAGGGTATCGACGCCGCCTTCGGCAAAGCCCATGGCGCGCAGATTGTTCTGGTGGACCTCTAGGCCCATCACCAGGAGTTCCTTGTCCTGGGCAAGAGTTGGGATGCCGGTGGCTGTCAAAAGGGTGCAAGCCATCAGCAACGACGCTAGTCGCTTCATTTAGTCTCCTCCGATGTTGGGTGTTTTCCGCCAGGCGCGGACGAGTTCAGCGTCTCGTCTTCATGATTTTGGTCGGGTCTTCCTGGCCGGGCGTTTCTCTTCAACCTGCGCGATGCGATCGACCAGATCGTCGGTGCAGGATTTCGCATGCTCATAGGCCAGCCGCCCCGCGGTGTCGGGGTCGCGCTTGCGGATGGCTTCGAGAATCTGAGTGTGCTCGTCGCAGAGCGCCGCGAGCCGTTCGGGGCTGTAGCCCACTTCGAGCCGACGCGTGCCGAGCATCATGTTGTGCAGCACGGCGGAGCGGGTGACGAACGGGTTGCGGATGAACTTGTAGATGGTGAAATGGAAGTCGCGGTTGGCGGCGCCGAAGGCGGCCCAGTCCTCGGCCGCGCAGCTGTCGCGGTGACGCTTGTCGATCTCGTCGAGCACGTGCAGCTGGTGCGGCGAGGCGCTGAGCGCCAGCACACGGGCGGCAAAGCTCTCCAGCGCCTGGTTGATTTCGCAGACATCGTTGATGCCGGCGGCATCGAGCCGGCGGACGCGGGCGCCCTTGTTGGCGTCGATCTCGATCAACCCCTGACCCTGCAGGATCTGCAGAGCCTCGCGCACCGGGGAGGGGCTGACGCCATAGCGTTCGGCGAGGTCGCGTACCTTCAGCCGGTCATTGCCGGCAAACACGCCCGAGTTGATGTCTTCGCCGAGCTGGGTCGCCAGCCGCGAATAGTTCGCGCCACTCTCGTCGGCCTCGCCGAGCAGTTGCAGCGTCGCTGTATCGAACACGTCGATCCTCCATCAACAGTGAAAATGATATACCAAATGGCGTAATCGAGTGTCAACGGGGCGTTTGTGGTACGGAAGGCGAGAGCGAATTCGCCTGGTTTGCCTTCCAACATCGCTGTTGCTAGGCTGCGTAAGTGCCTGTCAGGCATTGGAAGTTTGTGTCGCGCCGTGCGATGGCCCTGCCGTCGCGGGGCTACATCACCTCAACAGGAGGTCGCCATGACCAGGCCGCTGCTCGTCATCGACGGGGACTCGTTTGCGCACCGCGCCTATCACGGATTGCCCAAGACGATCCGGCGCAAGGGCGACAAGGCTGGCGGGGCGATCGTTGGGTTCGCGAACTACGTGATCCGGCTCTACGAGACCGAGCAGCCGCGGGCGGTGGTCGCGGGGTGGGATACGCTCAGCGAGCCGAACTGGCGGGCCAAGGAATTTCCGCCCTATCAGGGCGGCCGCGAGTTCGACGACGACATCGTCGACCAGCTTGACCTGCTGCCGAAGTTCATCGAGGCCTGCGGCTTCATGGCGGGGAAAGGCGCGGGGTTCGAGGCCGACGATTTCCTGGCCACGGCGGTGGCGATGGAAACCAAGGCCGGCGGCTCGGTGCTGGTGGCGAGCGGGGATCGCGATTCCTTTCAGCTCGCCTCGGACAAGGTAACGATCCTCTATCCGGTCAAGATGGGCGACATGGCCCGGATCGGGCCGGCAGAGGTGCGCGAGCGCTATGATGTCGAGCCCAGACAGGTGCCTGATTTCATTGCGCTGCGCGGCGACCCGTCGGACAAGATCCCCGGCGCCAAGGGCGTGGGCGAGAAGACGGCAGCGAGCCTGCTGAAGCGCTATGCCGATATCGAGGCGATGCTGGCGGACAACCGCTTTCCGGGACAGGAGGAGCCATTGCGGCTCTACCGGCGGATCGCCACCATGGTGGCGACGGCGCCATTGCCCAAGACGATCCCCGACATGACGCCGACCTGGGACAAGGCGGCAGCGCTCACCCGCGAGTGGGAGCTGCGGGCGCTGACGGAGCGGCTGGAGGCGCTCGCGGCGGGGTGAGCCTCGCCCTCGTGGTTCGACGGGCTCACCATGAGGGCTACGGACGTTCATCACACTCGGTGTCATCCCTGCGAAAGCAGGGACCCACCCATCAGCTCGAGTGGAGTCGAGATGGGTCCCGGTCAAGCCCGGGATGACAGCCGGTGGGTAATCGCTAGCGCGCTCAGCGCCAGCCCAACCCCGGAGCGACGTGCTTCAGGATGTTCTCGATGACGTGGGCATTGTAGTCGACGCCGAGCTGGTTGGGGACGGTGAGCAGCAGCGTGTCGGCGGCCTTGATAGCCTCGTCCTGCTCCAGTTCCTTGATCAGCACGTCGGGCTCGGCGGCGTAGGAGCGGCCGAACACGGCCTGCTTGCCGGGCTCGATATAGCCGAAATGATCCTGCGCGTTGCGGTCGCCGCCGAAATACATGCGGTCCATGTCGTTGACGAGGGCGAAGATCGAGCGGCTCACCGAGACGCGCGGCGTGCGGGTGTGGCCGGCTTCTTTCCAGGCGGCGCGGAAGGCAGCGATCTGCTCGGCCTGCTGGATGTGGAACGGCTTGTCGGACTCGGCCATCACGAGGGTCGAGCTCTGCAGGTTCATGCCCATCTTGCCGGTCCACTGCGCGGTCGGGGTGGTGGCGGCACCCCACCAGATGCGGTCGCGCAGGCCTTCGGAATGCGGTTCGAGGCGGAGCAGGCCCGGCGGATTGGGAAACATCGGGCGCGGGTTAGGCTGGGCGAAGCCCTTGCCTTCGAGCACGTCGAGGAGCACCTCGGCGTGGCCGCGGGCCATGTCGGCGTCGGTCTGGCCTTCGGCGGGGACGTAGCCGAAATACTTGTAGCCCTCGATCACCTGCTCAGGCGAGCCGCGCGAGATCCCCAGCTGCAGCCGGCCACCGGCGATGAGGTCGGCCGAGCCGGCATCCTCGGCCATGTACAGCGGGTTCTCGTAGCGCATGTCGATGACGGCAGTGCCGAGCTCGATCTTCTTGGTCCGCGCGCCCGCGGCAGCGAGCAGCGGGAACGGCGAGGCGAGCTGGCGGGCGAAGTGGTGGACGCGGAAATAGGCGCCGTCGGCGCCCAGTTCCTCGGCCGCGACGGCGAGGTCGATGGACTGCAGCAGGGTGTCGCTGGCCGAGCGGGTCTGCGATTGCGAGGAGGGCGTCCAGTGCCCGAACGAGAGGAAACCGATCTTCTTCACGGCGAAGGCCTTTGGGTTCGTGTGCTGGCCCTCATGTGTCACTTGCGCGGAGCGTTATCAACACACGCTCCGGCGACGATAGTTACGCGATCAGTGAACAGTCAGGCGGCGCGGTCGGGGGCCGGACCGGAGGAGGCGCGGGTGACGATGTGGGCCGTCATCATGTTGCGCACCGGCACGTTTGGATCGATGCGCTTGTTGATGCGATCATCGAGCAGGCGGCAGAGGCCGGCACCGATCTCGTGGCCATGCACCTTCACGGTGGTCAGCTGCGGAGTGATCTGGGTGGCGGCGGAATAGTCGCCGAAACCGACCACGGTGGCGTCTTCGGGGATGCGATAGCCCAAGCGGAGCAGTTCTGAGATGGCGGTGATGGCGAGGCCGTCATGGGCACAGAAGAAGGCGGTCGGGTGGAAGCCCTCGGCCTGCACCTTCAGCAGATGCTCGGTGAAGCGCATCTCGGTCTCGAAGCGCATTTCGCGGTACTCGACGTCGGGATGGTGTTCGAGCACTTCGCGCACACCGTAGAAGCGCTCGATGCGACCGCGATAGCCGGGCGTGCCGTGGACATAGGCGATGGTGCGATGGCCGAGGTCGTAGAGGAACTGCGCCACGGCGGCGCCGGCCTCGTGGTCGGTGCCCGAGACGATGTCGTAGGGGTCGAGCGGGCCCATCCAGCCGTTGCGGGCGACCGGGATGCCGGCACCCTGAGCACGACGCATGCTGTCGATGGTGTGCGGCCCCGCAAAGGCGAGGCCGGCGACGGTGCGGGCGAAGGCCTCGATTTCCTCGGGCAGGTGGGTCCAGCGCATGCGGACCTGGTAGCCGCGACGCTGCGCCTCGGCCTGGAAGCCGGACTGGATGAGCAGATGCAGCTCGGAATTGATGAGGTCGGTGTCGTGGAAGACGATACCGAGCTGCGGGGATTCCACCGGGTCGATGGACCGGACATAACCGAGTTCCGCGGCGACCGCTTCTACGCGGCGGCGGGTGTCGTCACTGACGCCACTCTTGCCCGAGAGGGCGCGAGAGACCGCGAATTTCGACAGCCCCATATGGGCGGCGATGGTGGAAAGCGTGACCTTCGCCATGTAGCGGCGCCTCGTTGCAAACGCCAGCATACCGTAGAGCAACAAATTGCCTAACGCAACCTAACTCACTCATTTTCTGGCAGCTTCAGCTGACGCTCAGTCTACTGTAATCCATTACATTTTTAGGTGGGTCAGTGGCTCTGACCTGTTATCTCATCGCTACTTTTGATGAATTTTACAACATAACGCTTTACCTAACAAATCGTGAGTGGAAGCTTCAGGTTGGCTAACGAGCAGGCTCAACGCCGCCTTGGCCAACAGGGAGAGAGATGAGATGAAGATCAGCCGCAGGGCTTTCATTGCCGCCAGCTCCGCTTTTGCAGGCGTGATGGCGATGCCGATCCTGGCGCGTGCCGCCGAGGTCAAGGAATCCGCTTTTCTGCAGAGCCAGGTCGATGCGGGCACGCTGCCCAAAGTGGCCGAGCGCATGCCCGCCAACCCGCTGGTGATCACGCCGTTCGAGCGCGTGGGCCAGCAGGGCGGCGACTGGAACCACGCACTGGTGGGCGGCGGTTCGCTGTCGATGCTGGTGCGTTACCAGGGCTATGAGCCGCTGGTGCGGTTCACCCCGGACTGGTCGGGCCTCGCCGAGAACGTGGCTGAATCCTGGTCGGTGAACCCGGAAGCCACCGAGTACACCTTCACGCTGCGCAAGGGCCACAAGTGGTCGGACGGCGAACCGTTCACCACCGCCGATATCCAGTTCTACTACGATGCCTACCTGACCGACAAGGAAACCACCCATGGCGGCAACGCCTGGTGGAGCGCGGGCGGCGAGGTCGCCAAGCTCGAGATCGCCGACGAGCAGACCTTCAAGGTGGTGTTCAAGGCGCCGAACGGCTTCTTCGTCAACCAGCTGGCCTGGGCACAGCAGGACCAGATGACGCGCATGCCCAAGCACTACCTCGAGAAGTTCCACATCAAGTTCAACCCCGATGCGGACAAGCTCGCCAAGGAGCAGGGGCTGGAGAGCTGGATCGCGCTGTTCCAGCGCGAAGCCGGCATGCTGGACGACAATGCGTTCTACCAGAACCCGAACCGTCCGACGCTCAACGCCTGGCGCTTCGAAGTCGCGCCGGGCCAGGATACGCAGCAGGCGCTCGCCGTCCGCAACCCGTACTATTTCAAGGTCGACACCGAGGGCACGCAGCTCCCGTACTTCGACCGCATCGTCTACCAGATGGTGGCCGATCCCGAAGTGCTGCTGCTCAAGACGCTGCAGGGCGAAGTCGACATCATGGACCAGTACATCTGCACGCCGGCCAACAAGCCGGTGCTGTTCGATGGCCAGGCCTCGGGCGACTACGGCTTCTACACGCTCAAGGAAACGGCCGCGAACGTGATGGCCTTCCAGCTCAACCTGAACCATCTCGACGCGACCAAGCGCGAACTCTTCAACACCATGGAGTTCCGCCAGGCGCTGTCGAGCGCGGTCGACCGGCAGGCGCTGATCGATGCGGTGTTCGTGGGGCAGGGTGCGCCGGCCCAAGCTTCGATGCGAGAGGGTGACCCGCTC
>VFQQ010003415.1_pt1 | contig 15479 bp, 15 predicted proteins | sample 3512341 | NCBI WGS metagenome assembly VFQQ01 (sample SAMN10412373, study PRJNA504923) | tailings metagenome | isolation source: Relicate 2 Philex TSF1 revegetated site | place: Philippines: Tuba, Benguet | collected 2017-08-29 | reverse complement strand
CATTCGTGCAAACGCATGTCCGTGCTAGAAACCCGGCCATGGACAACTGGAACGACATGAAGCTGGTGCTGGCGATTGCCCGGGCGGAGAGCCTGTCTGGGGGCGCCACGGCACTCGGCATCAATCACTCCACCGCCTTCCGTCGTCTCAATGCGCTGGAGGAGAAGGTCGGCGCCCGGCTCTTCGAACGGCTACCCGGCGGTGTCTATCGCACCACGGCCGAGGGCGAGCGCGTCGCTACCACCGCCGAGCGGGTTGAGACCGAGGCTGATGCGCTGAGCCGCGACGTACTCGGCCGCGATTCACGGCTTACCGGTGCGCTGCGCGTCACATCGTCGGAGACGCTGGCCTACAGCGTACTGACGAAACAGCTAGCCCGCTTCCGCGAGGCGCATCCGGGGATCGTGGTCGAGCTGGTGGTCGACAACCGGGTGCTGAGCCTGTCGCGCCGCGAGGCGGACATTGCGCTACGGGTGACCCGGCCGAAGGAGCCGGACCTGCATGGGCGCAAACTCGCCGACATCGCCTGGACTATCTACGGCACGCCGGAGCTGCTGGCGCAACATGGCAGTATCGGCGTCGACGACCAACTCGTCGGCCGCGACTTCGTCGGCTGGGGCGCCGAGGTCACGGGCATCGCGGCGGCCGACTGGCTGGCGGCGCGGGTCGAGCCGCGGCAGGTGGTCTATCGCGCCAACAGCCTCATCAACCAGTTCACCGCCGCCAAAGCCGGCATCGGCTTCGTCGTGCTGCCCTGCTATCTCGGCGACCCTGAACCCGGCCTCGTGCGGGCGCTGGATGTGCCGGCGCCGGAACTCTCCCGCGAGCTCTGGATCGTCACCCATGCCGATCTGCGCAAGACCGCGCGGGTGCGCGCCTTCTTCGAGATCGTTGGGGAGGGCCTTGCGTCGCAGGGGGCACTGTTCTCGGGCACTTGAATTGCCGCAAAGAAATCCCCTTATGCTGATGGTGCGCAACGAGGGGACCCACCCAATGCTGTTCGTCGGCTTCGCCCTGCTGATTTCGGTCGGCCTGGCGCTGCTCATTTCGTCCGATGCGGGCAAGATGGTCGGCCTCACCGAGAGCCAGACCGGGCAGCTGCTGCCGCTGGTGATCATCGTGCTGCTGATCGCCAGTTCGCTGGTCAGCCGGCGCATGCGCCTGTCGCAGATGCTGTCGAGCCTCATTCTCTGGGCCGGCATCTTCGGCGTGCTGATGGTCGGCTACACCTATCGGGATGACCTGCAGGACGTTGCTGCGCGGGTGCTGGGCGAGGTTGTGCCCGGCACGGCAACCGTCGACGCCGAGCGCGGCACCGCGACCTTCCGGGTCGGTCGCGACGGACACTACCAGATCACTGCCACCATCAACGGGGCCGACATCGTCACCACCTTCGATACCGGCGCCAGCGCGGTGGTGCTGACGCAGCGGGACGCCGCAGCGGCGGGTATCGATGTGTCGACGCTCCGCTACAATGTCCCGGTGCAGACCGCCAATGGTACTGGCCGGGCGGCGCAGGTGACGCTCAACCGCATGGAAGTCGGCGGGATCGTGCGCGAGCGCATCCGCGCCTTCGTCGCCGAAGAGGGCGCGCTGGAGCAGAGCCTGCTGGGGATGACGTTCCTGCGCACGCTGACGCGCTACTCGGTCAGCGGAAACTCACTGGAACTGACGGACTAGAGCCAGCGGACTCAGGCAGCGACCAGCTCGCCCTGGTCGGCGACGGCGTCCCAGGCCTGGCGGATGACCTCCGGGCCGGCGCCGCGCTTGCAGGCTTCGACCGACAGGATCTGGCGGAAATGCCGCGCGCCGCGCATGCCGTTGGCGAGGCCGAGCATGTGGCGGGTTACGGCGTTGACGCGCACGCCCTGCGCCGTCTGCCCCTCGGCATAATCGGCCATCTTCTCGAGCACGGCCTTGAGGTCGAACGCCTTGGGCGCATCGCCGAAGACTTCGGCATCGACGCGGGCCAGCAGCGCCGGATCGTGATAGGCGGCGCGGCCGAGCATCACGCCTTCGGTGTGCTGCAGATGCTCCTGAGCCTGCTCCAGCGTCTCGATGCCGCCATTGATGTAGAGCGGCACGTCGAGCCGCTCGGCGAGGCGATAGACGCGCGGATAGTCGAGCGGCGGGATCGTCCGATTTTCCTTTGGCGAGAGTCCCTTGAGCCAGGCTTTTCGAGCATGGACGTAAAGCGCCGCCACCCCTGCCCCGACCATCAGGTCGGCGAAGCGGTCGAGGCTCTGCTCGGTGTCCTGGTCGTCGATGCCGATGCGGCACTTGACCGTCACCGGCACATCCGTCACGGCGCGCATGGCGCGGACGCAGTCCGCCACCAGCTCCGGCTCCGCCATCAGGCAGGCGCCGAAACGGCCCGACTGCACCCGGTCGGACGGGCAGCCGACATTGAGATTGATCTCGGCATAGCCGTAGTCCGCGCCGATCCGCGTGGCCTCGGCCAGTTCGGCCGGATCGGAACCGCCCAGCTGCAGCGCCACGGGCTGTTCGACCGCGTCAAACCCCAGCAATTGCTCGCGCTTGCCATGCAGCACGGCGGCGCTCGTCACCATCTCGGTGAACAGCAGCGCATGGTCCGTCAGCACGCGATGGAGGTACCGGCAGTGCCTGTCGGTCCAGTCCATCATCGGCGCCACGGAGAAGCGGCGGGCTTTGGCGAGGTCGGTGGTCATGGGCGCCAGATAGGGCAAAACGACGAAAATATCCAGTGTTCAGGCCACTGCGACGAATGGTCATGTGGTTCCGACCGGCGAGATGGAACCAATGCAACCCGAGGGAGGTTTGTCGTCGTCGCGCGGTGTGCGGGTGGTTGTAGTCGTGTTGAAGCGGTTTATCGCAGGTCTGGTTTTCGGTGCCCTCAGCCTCACGCAGGCTCATGCGCAGGAGCTGTTCTTCAAGCCGGTGACGGTGAACGACCCGATCCTCAGCGAACTTCGCGTCGGCGCGTCGTTCGAGGGCGTGGAACTCAACGAGACCGTCCTGATCCTGCCCGGCGTGGTGCCGCTCGACCGGTTGCACAAGCTCAGCGTCGAGGCGATCTTCGGCGGCGTCGACCTCAATGTCCTCAACCTCTATGGCGATTTCCGCCCGGTCGTGGGTGGTACGCTGAGCCTCTCCGGCGAAGACAGCTGGCTTTACGCCGGCGTCAACTGGCATGCGCCGATCATCGATCCGGTCTGGTTCGAGTTCACGGCCGGCGCCACCATCCACAACGGCTATCTCGACAATGCACCCGATGGCCGGCGCGCCTATGGCTGCCGCGGCCTGCTCTATCTGTCGGGCGCGTTCGGCGTCGACCTGACCGAGAACCTCTCGGCCAGCATCAACCTCGAGCACGGCTCGCACGCCAAGGTCTGCGGCGCCAACAATCCCGGCTTCAACGCCGTCGGATTCAAGCTGGGCTATAAGTTCTGAGCGCTATTGCAGCTGCGGTTTCTTGAGGAAGCTGTTGCGGTCGGCAGACTTGATGCGGACCCAGTTCTCGCGGCCATCGCGGACGATGCGCATGGGGACTTCGGCGCCGGCGTCGCCGGTGCCCCAGACCTTGCGGTAGAAATCGGCGAGGCCGTCGACTTCGCCATCACGGATGTCCGAAATGATGTCGCCCTGCTGCAGGCCGGCCTTGGCCGCCGGGCCGCCCTCGGCGACGCTCATCACCACGACATCGCCATCGCTCTCGGCCGAGAACACGCCGAGCCATGGGCGCGGCGGGGCGTCGACGGAACCGCGGGTCAACAGATCGTCGAGGATGGGCGGCAGGAGGTCGATGGGAACGACCATGTTGATGTCGGCCACCTGCCCGTCGCGCGACATCTGCAGGCGCAGCGAGCCGATGCCGAGCAGCTTGCCATCGGCGTCGATCAGCGCGGCGCCGCCCCAGGACGGGTGTGCCGGGGCGATGAAGATGGCCTCGTCGAGCAGGTATTCCCAATAGCCGGCGAATTCCTGCTTGGCCACGATGGTGGAGCGCACGGTGCGGCCCGTGCCATCGGCGAAGACCACGGCGTCGCCGATCTCGGCGCTGGTCGACTCGCCGAATTCGAGCGCCGGCAGATCCAGTTCGCCCATGGCCTGCACCAGGCCGAAGCCGGTGGTCTGGTCGTAGCCGACGACATGGGCGGCGAAGACCTGCCCGTCCTGCCGGGTGAGCCAGACTTCGTCGGCCTCGGTGATGAGATAACCGATGGTGAGGACGAGGCCCTCGTCGCCGATCACGACGCCGCTTCCCTCGCGCAGGACGCCCAGGCCGCTGGCCGTGAAGGCGTCTTCGGGGATGTGGGCGCGAACCGCCACGATGGAGGGCAAATTGGTATCGAAGGTCATATCTTTGTCCCGGCCGGCGCGCTTTGCCCGGCGATGCTGCACCCCGGCGGGCGCGCGAGAAAATGCCTCGCTAAGGTATGGAGCCGAGGCCGCTATCGCAAGCCCTGCATCCCCCCAGCCGGGCCGCTGACGAAGCCGTGATCCATAGTTAAGCCACGGTTATGGGTTATCCCTCATATTCGGTAAAACCTGATGTGTATGGAGTACAGGTATGGAAACCACCATGGAGCGTGCCGTCGGCGGCGCGCTGATCTCTCTGGCCTTTGCCGCCCCGTTCATCTGGGGCTTCTTCCAGCTCTAGACCAACCTTCCGTGCCGGCGGGGAGCCGTTCCCGCCCGCACGTCTCCGGCGCCCGGCGCCGGTCTGCCATGCAGATTTACATCGCCTTGTAGCGATTGCGCTCGTTGACTTCGTAAGCACGCTTATTATATGTGCGCTTATGAAAACCGAGAACTTCAAGACACGTGCCCCGATGGGCTACCTGATCCACGAAGTGGCGAGGCTGATGAAGCGTCGCTTCGAGGATGAAGCCCGGCTGCACGACATCACCCTGCCGCAGTGGCGGACGCTGAGCCAGATCGCCCTCACCGAGGGTGTCACGCAGGCTCAGCTGGCCGCCAATATCGACGTCGACCCGATGACCATGTCCGGCATCCTGAACCGGCTGGAAAAGCGCGGGCTGATCGACCGCTTCCCCGACCCGGCGGACAGCCGGGCCAAGCTCGCCCGGCTCACCGCCGAGGGCGAAGCCCTGTTCGAGACGGCCCGCACTGTCGGGTTCGCCATGTACGAAGCCGCCCTCCAAGGCGTCAGCAAAGCCGACCAGGACCTGGTGGTGGCTGCACTTTCGAAGATGCGGGACAATTTGACCGGCCAGTCGGCCGAGAAGGAACCAGCCTGAAATGAACGCTCCCGTGAAGAAGCCTGCTGCCGGTGAAGCCAAGCCGGTGGACACGACTGTTGCCGATGCCGCAGCGCCGGTTGCGGCCAACGATGCCGCCCCGCCCAAGAAGAAGCGCTCGGGGCGGCGGATGGCCATCATGCTGTCGGTGCCGGTGGTGCTGATCGCGGGTGGCGCGTACTTCTTCCTCACCGGTGGGCGCTATGTCGAGACCGACAATGCCTATGTGCAGCAGCCGAAAGTTTCGGTGTCGTCCGACGTCGCAGGCCGTATCGTGTCCGTCGCCGTGCACGACAACCAGTCGGTAAAGGCCGGCGATACGCTGTTCGCCATCGATGCCGAACCCTATCGCATTGCGCTCGACCAGGCCGACGCGGCGCTTGCCGCGGCGCGGGTCAATGTCGAGCAGTTGCGTGTCGCCTACGGCACTGCCCGCGCCAAGCTGCAGAGTGCGCAGACCACGCTCGATATCCGCACCAAGGAATTCGACCGCAAGCAGAACCTCGTGAGCCAGGGCGTCAACGCCGAAGCGACGCTGGACGACCTGCGCCTGTCGCTGCAGACGGCCCAGACCACCGTGTCGCTGGCCGAGCAGGAGGTCGCCTCGACCACTGCCGCCCTCGCTGGTAACCCGGACATCAAGACCGACGATCACCCGGCGGTGCGTGCGGCCTTCGCCGCCCGCGACAACGCCCAGCGCAATTTCGACAAGGCCACGGTAGTCGCTCCGGCCGACGGCATCGTCAGCCAGGTCGCCAGCCTCAATGTCGGGCAGTTCATCGGCACCGGCACCACCATCGCCACGCTGGTGGAAACCGGCGACGTCTGGGTTGAAGCCAACTTCAAGGAAACCCAGTTGGCGACGCTCAAGGCCGGCATGCCGGCGGAAATCACCGTCGATGCCTTCCCGGGCATCAAGCTCGAGGGCCATGTCGAGTCCATCGGCGCGGCGACCGGCGCCGAGTTCGCGCTGATCCCGGCGCAGAACGCAACCGGCAACTGGGTGAAGGTCACCCAGCGTATTCCCGTGGTCATCCGCGTCGACGACGCCAAGGGTGAACCGCTGCGCGCCGGCATGAGCTCGGTGGTGAACATCGACACCAAGCCCGAGACCGGTTCTTCCAACACTTCTGCGGCCGCCGCCACGACGACCGAGGCTAAGGCGAACTAAAAATGGCACAGGCTGCCAATCCCCCGGCCGGCGCTGCGGCGCCGGCGCCACCAGCGCTGTCCCAGCCCACGGTGGTGGTTCGCAACAAGGGCCTGCTGACGGTCGGCATCATGGCCGCCGTCATCATGCAGGTGCTGGACACCACCATCGCCAATGTGGCCCTGCCCCATATGCGCGCCAGCCTCGGCGCCAGCCAGGACGAGATCAACTGGGTGCTGACGAGTTACATCGTCGCCTCGGCCATCGCCACGCCGCTGACCGGCTGGTTTGCCGATCGCTTCGGCCGCAAGCAGCTGATGCTGGGCGCCGTGCTCGGCTTCACCGCAGCGTCCTTGCTCTGCGGTATCGCCACCAGCCTTGAAGAGATGGTGCTGTTCCGCGTTATCCAGGGCATCTGTGGCGCCATGCTGGTGCCGTTGGCCCAGGCCACCATGATGGACGTCAACCCGCGCGAAAAGCTCGGACAGGCCATGGCCATTTTCGGCGCCGGCATCATGATCGGGCCGATCATCGGGCCAACCCTGGGCGGCTGGCTCACCGAGACGTTCAACTGGCGCGCGGTGTTCCTCGTGAACCTGCCCATCGGCATCATCGCCTTCATGATGCTGCTTGCGCTGATGCCGCGCAGCGACATCAAGCTGCGGCCGTTCGACTTCTTCGGCTTCGGCATGCTGGCGCTCGCCGTCGCGTCGGTGCAGCTGCTGCTCGATCGCGGCCAGACCGTTGGCTGGTTCGACTCGCCGGAAGTCTGGCGCTACCTGATCCTGTCGATCTCGGGTGCCTGGGTGTTCGTGGTCCACTGCCTCACCGCCGACAATCCGTTTGTCGACCTGGGCATGTTCAAGGACCGGAACTTCTCGACCGGCCTCGTCATGATCTTCGTGATCGGCATCACGCTGTTCTCGGGCCTCGCGCTGCTGCCGCCGATGCTGCAGAGCCTGATGGGACTGCCGGTGATCGAGACGGGTCTCGTAATGGGCCCGCGCGGCATCGGCACGATGGTGTCGATGATCCTCGTGGGACGGCTCGTCGCCCGTTATGACGCGCGAATCCTGGTGTTCCTCGGCACGCTGCTGATGGCCTACTCGCTCTACATGATGACCGAGTTCGACATCGTCATGGGCACCGGGCCGATCATGCTGTCTGGCCTGCTGCAGGGCGTCGGCATGGGCTTTGTGTTCATCCCGCTCAACACGCTGGCCTTCGCCACCATCAACGCCAAGTACCGCATCGACGCCACGGCCATGTTCAGCCTCATCCGCAATGTCGGCTCGGGCGTCGGCATCTCGCTGGTGACGGCGGTGCTGGCCAACATGCAGGTGGTCAACCACGCCGAACTGGCCGAGCGCATCACGCTCGACTCCGGTCCGGTGCGCGATTTTGCGGCGGCCCATGGCGGGTTCCAGAACATCGTGGGCACGCTCAATGGCCTGATCAGCCAGCAGTCGGCGATGATCGCCTTCCTCGACGACTTCAAGCTGATGATGTGGGTCACCCTCGCCTCGGTGCCGATCATCCTGCTGCTCCGCCGCCCCAAGGCGGTGGCAAAACCCGACCCGGCCCACGCAATGGCCGAGTAAGCGACGGCGCCGGCGGGTTGACCTCCCCGGCGCCGTTTCTACGTGCTTGACGCCGCGGGCCGCCCCCGCCATGGTCGCGCACGGTCTGCAGTTCACCGAGGCGTCGCCGCTCCGCGAGGAGAGCTAAACCTGCCCATCTGATCCGACACGCACTTGTCCTCCGTGCGCCAGTCGCAAGCCGGCGACCACGACCTCCCTTCGGGGAGCGGCGCGATGGAAGGATAGTCCATGTCACGACTCGCACTCCCCTTCGAGGTCGCGGACCTCTCGGCCTTTGCCAAGGCGCTGCGCGCCCGGCTGCAGGCCATCGACCACACACCCGGCCATGTCGAGTTGCTGAACCTCATCAGCCAGTCGGCCGGCTATCGCAACTACCAGCATTTCCGCGCCAGCTCGGCGGCCACCGACCGGCTCGTCGAACCCGTGCCGCTGATGCCGGTCGATCACGACCTCGTCGAGAAAGTCGCCCGGCATTTCGATGCCGACGGCAATCTCGTGCGCTGGCCGGCGCGGACCAAGCAGCAGATCCTCTGCCTCTGGCTGTTCTGGTCTCGCATCCCGGCCGAGACATCGTTCACCGAACGCGAAATCTCCGACCTGCTCAACGACTGGCACGACTTCGGCGACCCGGCCCTGCTCCGCCGCTCGCTCTACGAATACAAGCTCGTGCAGCGCACGGTCGACGGCCGCGATTACCGCCGCATCGAGCAGAAGCCGCCGGCGGAACTGGGCGCCTTGCTGGACCGGTTGCAGGCCATGGCAACGACATAGCTCTTGCCAATCGTGCAGGTTCGTGCATATTTTCGCACGAACCTGCACGGAACTGCACGATGCTGACCAAGGAACGCCACGACGTCATTCTCGGATTACTGGCCGCCGATGGACGCGTTCTGGCGGCCGATCTCGCCGAGCGCTTCGGGGTTTCGGAGGATACGGCACGGCGCGATCTGCGCGATCTGGCGAGGGCCGGGCACTGCCAGCGGGTGCATGGCGGCGCGCTGCTGCCGGCGCCCGCCGTTGCCCCGCTGGTGCAGCGGATCGACCAGAATGCCGACGCCAAGCAGCGGCTCGCCTATGTTGCGGCCGGCCTCGTCACCGCCGGGCAGACGCTCTTCATCGATGCCGGCAGCACCAATCTCGCCACCGCCAAGGCGCTACCCCTGGATCTACCGCTGACCGTGGTCACCAATGCGCCGGCCATCGCGCTGGCGCTAGCGGCGCACAGCAAGATCAGCGTCGTTCTCCTCGGCGGCCGGCTCGACCGCCAGGCGGGCAGCACGCGCGGCATCGCCACGGTACGCGAGATCGAAGCGATTTATGCCGATCTCTATTTCCTCGGCAGCTGCGCGATCGACCCGGTATTCGGCGCGTCGGCCATCGACGGGGAAGAAGCCGAGATCAAGCGCGCGATGGTGGCGCAGAGCCGCGCAGTGGCCGTCGCCGCCACTACAGACAAGCTGGGCACCGCGGCGCCGTTCCGCGTCGTGCCGCCGGCCGACCTCATCCATCTCGTGGTCGAGCGCGACGCCGATCCCGACATGCTCGCCCGCTTTGCCGACAGCGGCACCGTCATTCACCTGGCGTCCTGAGGATCATCCCATGAGCAGCATCACCACGACCGATTTTCCGCCTGCCGCGCGCCTCGAGCAGGTCGCGACCCGCATCATCTTCTTCGTGCTCGGCCTCGTGATGGCCGGCATGGCGCCGCTGGTGCCGCTAATCAAGACGCGGCTCGGCGCCGACGAGGGGACGCTCGGACTGCTGCTGCTCTGCATCGGGCTGGGCTCGATCGTCGCCATGCCGTTTGCCGGCATGCTGACGGCGCGCTTCGGCTGCCGGCGGGTGATCGTGGTCGGCACCATCGCCATGGCGCTGGTCTTCCCGCTGCTCGCGGTATTCGACAGTTTCGCAGCGCTCGCCGTGACCATCCTTCTGCTCGGCGCGTCGCTGGGCATGGTGGACGTCACCATGAACATCCAGGCCGTGCTGGTGGAACGCGATTCCGGCCGGGCGATGATGTCGGGCTTCCACGGCCTGTTCTCGGTCGGCGGCATGGTGGGGGCGGGCGGCATGAGTCTCGTGCTGTCGCTCGGCCTTTCGCCGCTGATCGCCGCGATCATGGTCAGCGTCATCGCGCTCGTCGGCCTCGCGATGATCGTGCCCGGACTGTTGCCCTATGCCGACCGCAGTTCGGGCAAGACGCCGCTTTTCGTGGTGCCGCGCGGTGGCGTGCTGCTGATCGGCATGCTCTGCCTCTTTACCTTCCTCGCCGAGGGCTCGGTGCTCGACTGGAGCGGTGTGTTTCTCACCACCATGCGCGATGCCGATATCGGCACGGCCGGGCTCGGCTATGCGGCCTTCGCGGTTGCCATGACCATCGGCCGGCTGACCGGCGACCGCATCCGCACGGCACTCGGCGAGCGGCTGGTGCTGCTCGGCGGCAGTCTCATCGGCGCACTGGGCTTTGTCATCGTGCTGGCGGTGCCGTCGTTCGAGGCAAGCCTCCTGGGTTACTTCCTCGTCGGCGCGGGGGCGTCGAACTCCGTGCCGGTGCTGTTCTCGGCCGCGGGTCGGTCCAGGGACATGCCCTCCGGTCTGGCCGTCACCGCCGTCTCGACGCTGGGCTATCTCGGCCTCCTTGCCGGCCCGGCGGTGATCGGTTTCGTGGCGCACGGCACCTCGCTCACCATTGCCTTCGCGCTGCTCGCCGCCGCCTTCCTGGTGGTCGCCGCCTGCTATCGCGTGGCCGACAAATGAGGCACGTGCCCGTGCATACGAGGCCTGAACGAATGACCGATTGAGGCGATGTCCATGAGTGCCTATGTGAGTGGCGCCGGGGGGCGCTTCTTGCGGAGGCACGAATGGCAAAGCATCGGGTCGTCATCATCGGCGGCGGTTTCGGGGGTTTGAGCGCGGCGCAGAAGCTGGCCGGCGCCGATGTCGAAATCACCATCATCGACCGCCGCAACCACCACCTCTTCCAGCCGCTCCTCTATCAGGTCGCCACCACCGCCCTGTCGCCATCGGAGATCGCCTGGCCGATCCGCCAGTTGCTGCGCAAGCGGCAGGATGTGCGCACGCTGCTCGGCAACGTCGTGGGTATCGACAAGGTCGGACAGACGGTGCAGCTCGAGGATGGTGAGGCCGTTCCTTACGACAGCCTGATCATCGCCACCGGCGCGCAGCATGCCTATTTCGGTCATGACGACTGGGAGCCGTTCGCGCCGGGTCTGAAGACGCTCGAAGACGCCACGGCGATGCGGCGGCAATTGCTGATCGCCTTCGAGAAGGCGGAGCGCGAGACCGACCCCGAAAAGCGTCAGGCGCTGCTCACCTTCGCCATCATCGGCGCCGGACCGACCGGCGTCGAACTGGCCGGTGCCGTCATCGAACTGGCGCGGGTCACGCTGCGCGAGGACTTCCGCAGCATCGATCCGGAAGCCGCGCGCGTGCTGCTGATCGAAGGCGGGCCGCGCGTGCTGCCCAACTTCCGCGAGACCTTGTCGGCCTATGCGCTCAAGGCACTGCAGAAGCTCGGCGTCGAGGTGTCGCTGGGCAAGCGGGTCACTCAGGTCGAGGCCGGCATCGTCATCTATGGCGACACGCAGGTGCGGGCCGGGACGATCATCTGGGCGGCGGGCGTGCTGGCCTCGCCGGCAGCAAAGTGGCTCGGCGTCGAGGCCGACGCTGCCGGCCGCATCAAGGTGGAGCCGGACCTCACCGTGCCGGGCAGTCCCAACATCTTCGCCATCGGCGATACGGTCACCGTAACGGGTCCGAACGGCAAGCCGGTGCCGGGCGTCGGCGACGCCGCCAAGCAGGGCGGCAAGCACGCAGCCCGCACCATCGCGGCGCGCCTCAAGGGCGAGACGCCGCCGGTGTTCCACTACAGCCATGCCGGCGATATCGCCACCATCGGGCGGTCGGCAGCGGTGATCGACTTCGGCTGGATCCAGCTCACCGGCTGGGTCGGGTGGTGGGCCTGGGGCCTCGCCCACATCTACTTCCTGATCGGCCTCAAGAACCGCATCTCGGTCGCGCTGAGCTGGCTCTGGATCTACCTCACCGGCCACCGCAGCGCCCGGCTGATCACCTGGGGCGAGGCAGGGAAGAAGTATTGAGGGCCTCACCGCGCGGGCCTGTCAGTCGGGCTTCCTCTCCCGCTTGCGGGGGAGGATACCGGCCAAAGGCCGGAGGAGGGGGGAGCCGCTTGCGCCGGCCTCACCCTCCGATGGCAGACGTCGGCGCAAGTCGCTCCCCCCTCCACCACGCTACGCGTGGTCCCCCTCCCCCGCAGGCGGGAGAGGTTCGCCGACTGACAGAACAGACCCCCAAAAGCAAACGGGGCGCCGTGAGGCACCCCGTTCGAATTCCGATCAGACGTCCGAAGCTCAGAGAGCCTGGATGTTGTCGACGGCCAGCTTGCCGGTGCGGCGATCTTCGGCGGTGTCGAACGACACCTTCTGGCCTTCGGCCAAGCCCTGGATGCCAGCGCGGTGAAGAGCGGTGACGTGCACGAACACGTCCTTGCCGCCGTTATCGGGCTGGATGAAACCATAGCCCTTCTGGTCGTTGTAGAATTTGACGGTACCCGATTCCATCGGTGATGTCCTTGTGTCTGCTTCGTTGTTGGGAGCTTAGCGACACAGTCACCTCGTCCCGGCCAGTCGATGTTTGGAGTCTCTGAACGTGCGCCTGGCCAGTGATGGCGGCACCCGGCCGAATGTCAGCCAAATGTCGATGCTGCCATCGTTACTTAAGCTGCGGCGAATTTGCAACTAGGCCTTGGAGAAGATGCGACTTGGCGCGAGCCAGAACGGCGGCATCGCCGAGGCCAGGTTCGAGAGCGGCAGAACTTCGGGCCTCAGCCGGATTCCGAGCACGTCGCCCATGAAGGCGCGACGCGCTTCAACCCGCTGCCAGAGCTCCGGAAATTTCTCCCGCATGGCGCCGCGGCCAGCCTCGTCGAGCAGCGCGATTCCATCCTCGATATTGGCGCCATGATATGGCGCGCCCACCGCCGGGATGATGTCGCACTGGATCGCCTGGCCCGACTTCAGCGTCTCGGTCGAGCCCGGATAGACCGGCGTGTGCATCCACTCGTCGAGATGGATCAGGTGGCCGGGATTGAGGATGAGGTTGAAGAACGGCGTGCCGAGGTGCTTGCGCGCGATGGCGTCGAGCTCACCACCGGTGACGCCGATGCCGATGGTTTCGTACCACTCGGCCGCGCAGGCGAAGTACGGTGCGGCGAGGCGCTCCACATAATCGGCAGCGGCCGGTGGCAGACCCGACGCGTCCTCGGCCAGCCAGCCGACGCGGCTCGACAAGCCACCCCAATAGCCCACGGCGGTGGTCACCGGATCGCCGGCTTCCAGCAGCTTGTGCGACGGACTGTTGAGGCCGACCAGTCGCTCGCCGGACGAGAGCATGGTGTGGCACGAGTGCGGCAGCACGCCGAGTTTCATGAGCTGCGCGGCCTGCATCTCGCTCATGCCCGGACGAATACCGGCAATCAGCGCCTTCAGCGCTTCGGAGCAGGCAACGGCGCCGAACTCGAACTGCGCGATCTGCTCGACCTCGTTGATGGCGCGAAGGCCGGTCGATGCGTCCATCAGCAGCGCGTTGGCATTGATCACACGACCCTCGGGGCCGGCAATCCTGCGCACCGTGTCGACGACATAAGACGGCGTCTCGAACCACGCTTCGGGCTTGGCGGCCTCATAGGGACCGAAATACTTCCAGCCCAGGATGCCGATGCGCTGGTTTGGCCTGATGCCGGCATTCTCCAGCACCTCCTGTAAGGCGGGCGTACGCGAACGGTCCTGCCCGAGCAGGCCGAAGGGCGGATAGAGCCTCGCCTCGACCTCGATGGCGGCATTCTGCGCGCGACCGAGATTTTCGGGACCGGCCAGCAGGGTGGGCGTCAGTCCCGGCGCAATGATCAACAGCGCTTCCTCGAAACGTGGATCAAAGCCGGTGACATAGCTCAGGTTCGCCGAATGCTCGCGATCGGCATAGATCACCAGCACATCGATGCCGGCCGCGCGACGGGCCCGGCCAAGAGCGGCGAAGCGCTCGGCATAGATGTCGCGCGACAGTTCCGGCCGCGTCGTGGGAACGCCGAAGTCCGGCAGCTTGGCGTCGATCAGTCGGACCTGGGTCATGTCGTGCGAACCGCTTCCTGAAAGGGTGCGGAATGGTGCTGGAAAGGCTTTGTCATTGCAACTGCGGGGCTTGCGAGGAGTTGACAAGTCACTACATGTCAGATGCTATTAGGAATGATTTGCAATAGGACCGTGATCGAGATGCCGTTCCGACGTCGAGTTCTCCCCCTGCTGGCCGCCGCCCTCCTGCTCGTGCCGGGCGCAGCGATGGCGCAGGACAAGTTCAAGGTGGTCACCACCTTCACCATCATCGCCGACATCGCCTCCAACGTGGCGGGCGATGCTGCGGTGGTCGAGTCCATCACCAAGCCGGGTGCAGAGATCCACGGCTACCAGCCGGGGCCGCGCGACATCGTGAAGGCGCAGGACGCGGACCTGGTGCTCTGGAACGGCATGAACCTCGAGCAGTGGTTCGAGAAATTCTTCCAGAACGTCAAGGATGTGCCGCAGGCGGTGCTGAGCGACGGGGTCGAGCCGATGGGCATTGCCGAGGGCCCTTATACCGGCAAGCCAAACCCACACGGCTGGATGAGCCCCAACAACGCGCTGATCTATGTCGAGAACGTCCGCAAGGCGCTGGTGCAATACGACCCCGCCAACGAGGCCACCTACAACGCCAACGCCGCCGCATATTCCGATCAGATCAGGGCCATGGACGCGCCGCTGCGCGCCCGCCTCGACCAGATCCCCGAGAACGAACGCTGGCTGGTGACGAGCGAAGGCGCGTTCAGCTACCTTGCCCGCGACTACGGCCTCAAGGAACTCTACCTCTGGCCGATCAATGCCGACCAGCAGGGCACGCCGCAGCAGGTGCGCAAGGTGATCGACGCGGTGCGCGCCAACAAGATTCCGGTCATCTTCTCGGAAAGCACCGTGTCGGACAAGCCGGCCAAGCAGGTGGCCAAGGAAACCGGAGCGGCCTATGGCGGCATTCTCTACGTCGACTCCCTGAGCGAGGCGGACGGACCGACCCCGACCTATCTCAAGCTGCTCGAAATCACCGTCGACACGATAGCGAAGGGGTTCGGCAAGTGAGCCTGTCCGCCAACGTTCCGCATGAGGCCTGGAACCCGACTCCCCTGCCCTCTCTCGACGTCTCCGGCGTCACCGTGGCGTACCCCAACGGCAATGTGGCGCTACGCGACGCGAGCTTCTCGCTCGGCGCCGGCACCATTGCCGGACTCGTCGGCGTCAACGGTTCGGGCAAGTCGACGCTCTTCAAGGCCATCATGGGCTTCGTCCATCCAGTCGCCGGTTCGGTCGCCATCGGCGGCCTGCCGGTGCGCGAGGCGCTCAAGAAGAACATGGTCGCCTATGT
>VFQQ010003414.1_pt1 | contig 15479 bp, 15 predicted proteins | sample 3512341 | NCBI WGS metagenome assembly VFQQ01 (sample SAMN10412373, study PRJNA504923) | tailings metagenome | isolation source: Relicate 2 Philex TSF1 revegetated site | place: Philippines: Tuba, Benguet | collected 2017-08-29 | reverse complement strand
AGAGTGCGGCACTGGACATTCTGGTGCGCGGCGGCACCGACCCGGACGACGCCGAGCAGCTATGGAGCCAGCTTGGCGATGACTATTTCCTGCGCCATACGGCCAGCGACGTGGCCTGGCACACCGATGCCATCCTTCAGCATCCCAACGATGGCGGCCCGCTGGTCCTGATGAAGGAAACCACCCAGCGCGAATTCGAGGGCGGCACGCAGATCTTCATCTATGCGCCGGACCAGCACGACTTCTTCGCCGTGACAGTGGCGGCGATGAGTCAGCTCAACCTGAACATTCACGATGCACGGATCATCACCTCCACCAGCCAGTTCACCCTGGACACCTACGTGGTACTGGATGCCGACGGTGGCTCGATCGGCGACAACCCGGCGCGCATCCAGCAGATCCGCGCCGGCCTGATCGAAGCACTGAAGAACCCCGACGACTACCCGACCATCATCCAGCGCCGGGTGCCGCGCCAGCTCAAGCACTTCGCCTTCGCCCCGCAGGTGACCATTCACAATGACGCGCAGCGGCCGGTGACCATCCTCGAGCTGACCGCCCCGGATCGCCCCGGCCTGCTGGCTCGGATCGGACGCATCTTCCTCGAATACGATCTGTCGCTGCAGAACGCCAAGATCGCCACCCTCGGCGAGCGCGTCGAAGACGTGTTCTTCATCACCGACGCCAATGGCCAGCCGCTGTCAGACCCCGAGCTGTGCGCACGCCTGCAGGAGGCGATCGTCGCCAAGCTCTCCGAGCCGAGTACCCCACCACCGCAGAGCATCACTTTCTGAGCCATGCATAGATGAGCTGGCACAGGGGTCGATGCCAGCCAATCATGTGGGAGCGGATTTATCCGCGATAAGGTCTGGCTGCGTGCCAGACCACCACCGCGAATGAGTTCGCCGCTACCGTGGAACCAGCCTCAGATCCTGAAGCTGTCCACCAGTTGCTTGAGGCGCCCGACCTGCTGATCCAGCTCGGTACAGGCGCTGAGGCTGGCCTGCAGGTTGCGCACACCGTCCTGGTTCAGCGTGTTGATCTCGATGATGTCCATGTTCAGGCTCTCGATCACCGAAGTCTGCTCCTCGGTGGCAGTGGCCACCGACTGGTTCATGCCGTCGATCTCGCCGATGCGCCGGGTCACGCCGCGCAGGTTGTCGCCGGCCTGCCCGCCGATGCGCACGCTGTCATCGCTGAAGCGGCGGCTCTCGGCCATGGTCGCCACGGCGTCACGGGCGCCCGCCTGCAACTGCTCGATCATCTGCTGAATTTCCAGCGCCGAGCTCTGCGTACGCTGAGCCAGGTTGCGCACCTCATCGGCGACCACGGCGAAACCGCGCCCGGCCTCACCGGCACGTGCGGCTTCGATGGCGGCGTTGAGCGCCAGCAGGTTGGTCTGCTCGGAAATGCCCTTGATCACGTCGAGAATCTGGCCGATGTCGTTGCTCTTCTCACTGAGCAGTTCGATATGCCGGCCGGAAGCCTGAATCTTTTCCGACAGCTCGCCCATCGAACCCAGGGTGCGCTCCACCATGCCCTGGCCCTCCTCGGCGTCGCGGCGTGCGTCACTGGCCTGCACCGAGGCATCGGCGGCATTGCGCGCGATCTCCTGGGCGGCTGCACCAAGCTCGTTGATCGCCGCCGCAACGCTGTCGGTACGCGCCGCCTGTTCGCTGGAATTGCCCATGGAGGCGTTGGACGCCTGCACCACGGTACTCACCCGCGCATGCACCTCACGGGTCGCCGAGGCCACTTCGCGGATGGACTCGTGAATACGCTCGACGAAGCGGTTGAAGGCTCCGGCCAGCTCACCGAACTCGTCGCCGGAAGCGATCGTCAGGCGCTGGGTCAGATCCCCCTCGCCTTCGGCGATGCCGCCCATGGCGTGGCTCATCAGGTGCAGCGGGCGCAGCAGGATGCGGATCAGCGCACCGAGCAGGATGAGGATGGCGACCACGCCGATGATCGTGACCATCAGCGCCGAGACGCGAAACTCGTGCAGCGCAGCGAAGGCCTTGCCCTGGTCGACGGACAGGCCGACGTACCAGCGCACCCCGGCCAGCCCCTGCACCGGCAGGAAGGTGACCAGACGGGCGCTGCCATCGCTGGACGAGGCGCCCTGCAGGCCGGACTGCAGACGCGGTGCACCGCCGGGGAACAGATCGGCAAGGGTCTTGAGCACCAGGCTCTTGTCCGGATGCACCAGCACCGTGCCCTGCTCGTCGACCAGGAAGGCGTAGCCCATGCCGCCGAGGTCGAAGGAATTGAGGATGTCGTCGATCGTCTGCAGCTTCAGATCGCCGCCGACCACGCCCCGCAGCGTACCGCCGACGCTGACCGGTCGAGTGATGGTGATCAGCAGACCGTCACGCGGGTCGGCCGCCAGATAGGGTGCGGTCAGGCCCGGACCGCTGCTGCCCTGGGCGCTCTTGTACCAGGGGCGCTGACGCGGATCGTAGCCGGCCGGCAGCTCGCTGGGCGGAAACTGGGTATAGGTGCCGTCGGCCTGGCCGAAGTAGGCATAGAGAAAGGCCGAGGCGATGCTGCGGTGCTGCAGGTTGCGGCGCAGTGATTCGGCCGAACTGTCGTCCTGCACCGACTCGGCCAGGTTGTCCAGCAACTGCATGCGCCCATCGAGCCAGTGCTGAATGTTGCCGGTGGACACCTGGCCGACGTCGTTGAGGTAGTTCGTCAGGTTGTCGCGGATCGCGTTGCGCTGCAGATAATCGTTGTACAGCGCGAACGACGCAAAAGCCGCGATGACCACCAGGGAAGCAGCCAGCATGATCTTGTGACTGAACTTGAGGGTGCGCATTGAGGAAGCTCGCCGAAAGAGGGGGATGAAAGTGTGACCCGCGGTTATCGGCTGCAAGGATGCCGTCTTGAGCCGCAGCGGCATCGGTTTGGCGACCTAAACGGATGGAAAACGGACGGACAGGGAATTTCCCCGCAGGCCCTGCCGTGCTAGTGTCGCGAGCTTTGTCGCCGCCTCACAAAGGACCCGTCGGATCATCATGAACCACGCCCTCGCCCAGCTGCAGCCCTACCCGTTCGAAAAACTCCGCGCCCTGCTCGGCGGCGTGCAACCTGCCGCCGACCGCTCGCCCATCGCCCTGTCGATCGGCGAACCCAAGCATCGCTCGCCGGACTTCGTCGGCCAGGCGCTGACCGCCAACCTCGACAAGCTGGCGGTGTATCCAACCACCCTGGGTCTGCCCGAGCTGCGCCAGAGCATCACGGCCTGGTGCGAGCGTCGCTTCGGCGTACCGACCGGCTGGCTGGACGCCGCGCGCCACGTGCTGCCGGTCAATGGCACGCGCGAGGCGCTGTTCGCCTTTACCCAGACGTTGGTCGAGCGTAACGCCAGGGGCCTGGTGGTCAGCCCCAACCCCTTCTATCAGATCTACGAGGGTGCTGCGTTCCTTGCCGGTGCCGAGCCGCATTACCTGCCCTGCCTGGAAGCCCACGGCTTCAACCCGGACTTCGACGCGGTGCCGACAGAAGTCTGGCAGCGCTGCCAGATTCTGTTCCTCTGCTCGCCGGGCAACCCCACCGGCGCGCTGATCCCGGTGACAACGCTGAAGAAGCTGATCGCCCTGGCCGACGAGCATGACTTCGTCATCGCCGCCGACGAGTGCTACAGCGAGCTGTACTTCGACGAGGACGCACCGCCACCCGGCCTGCTCAGCGCCTGCGCCGAGCTGGGGCGCAGCGATTTCAAACGCTGCGTGGTGTTCCACAGCCTGTCCAAGCGCTCCAACCTGCCGGGCCTGCGCTCGGGCTTCGTCGCTGGCGACGCCGAGATCCTCAAGCAATTCTTGCTGTACCGCACCTACCACGGTTGCGCCATGCCGGTACAAACCCAGCTGGCCAGCGTCGCGGCCTGGAACGACGAGGCGCACGTGCGCGCCAACCGCGATCTGTACCGCGAGAAGTTCGACGCCGTGCTGAAGATTCTGGCGCCGGTCATGGACGTGCAGCGCCCGGATGGCGGCTTCTACCTGTGGGCACGTACGCCGGGTGACGACACCCTGTTCACCCGCGACCTGTTCGCCGCCGAACACGTGACCGTGGTGCCGGGCTCGTACCTGTCGCGCGAGGTCGAGGGCGTCAACCCCGGCGCTGGCCGCGTGCGCATGGCGCTGGTCGCGCCGCTTGGCGAATGCATCAAGGCCGCCGAGCGCATTCGCCGCTTCATCGAGAACGCCTGAGTGCACGCGGCCGAGTGAGCGGCCGCCTCATTATTTGCCGTGGGTCGCGCGCAGCTGGTGGAATAGCGCGCGGCCGCCTTCGCTGGACGGCCCCTGGTTATCCAGGGTGTAGACGCCGGCCTTGAAGTAGAAACGCTTGTCGGCCCAGGCCGGGTCGATCCTGTCCGTGTAGGTCAGGCCGTCTATCGTCACCCGCAGGTCGCCGTTGCGGGAAATGTCGATCGCATAGTTGAAGCGGGTGTCGAGCGGCATGCTGCGGTAGGTCATCACCACCGGGCTCTTGATGTCGCCCGGCTTTCTGCGCAGCTCCAGGTTCACATAGCCGACACCCCGCTCGAACTGGTACTGCAGCTTGATGAAGGGGGTGGGATTGTCCTTGGAATGCACCTGGCCGATCACCACCTTGCCGCTGGACGGCACCTGGGTGACCGCCAGGGACGCCGACAGGTGATGGCTGCCCTCCTTGTACAGCCAGTTGCGCAACTTGCCATCGGCAAAGGTTTCACGCAGCTCGGTGCGTGGGTAGGGGCTGTTGGCAGTGCTGGTACCGGTCACCGGCGCCCAGAATATCAGCGTCTGTCCGGAACGCTGGAAGTACGGGCTGCGATAGTCGGCTTTTACCAGGCGGGTTTCGATGGTGCGGGCAGGGACTTGCTCGGGAATGGTCAGATTCCAGGTATTCAGATCGATCATGCTGATGACAACCAGAGGCAGCTTGCGCACCTTGCATCCAGGTAAAACGTGCAAGCCAACGGAGAGCGCCCCACCAACCCGGCGAAGCGAATTCGACTATCAGGCTTAACGGTAGCGGCGCGCCTTTCTTGACTACCCGGCGACGGACGGCAACGGCTCGGTGGGAAACCCTCGCCCAGCACAATGTCGTGGCATAATCGCCCTTCTCTGCGACCACAACCGATGAACCGGAGCATCACTTGAGCGCGATCCACCTCTACGGCATCAAGGCCTGCGACACCATGAAGAAAGCCCGCAGCTGGCTTGACGAGCAGGGCATCGCCTACGACTTCCACGATTACAAGACGGCCGGCATCGACCGCGCGAGCCTGCAGAAATGGTGCGACGAGCACGGCTGGGAGACCATTCTCAACCGCGCCGGCACCACCTTCCGCAAGCTCGATGACGCACAGAAAGCCGATCTCGACCAGGCCAGGGCCATCGAGCTGATGCTGGCCCAGCCCTCGATGATCAAGCGCCCGATACTCGATCTGGGCGACAGGACCCTGGTCGGCTTCAAACCGGACAACTACCAAGCCGCGCTGGCCTGATCCACCTCACCCGATTTCGTTGCAAGGAACCCATCTATGAGCACCTCCCTCTTCAGCATCGCCTTTGGCGTTGGTACCCAGAACCGCCAGGGCAACTGGCTGGAAGTCTTCTACGCCCTGCCGCTGCTCAACCCGGCCAGCGAACTGGTGGCCAAGGCAGCCGAGAAACTCGGCTATCAGGGTGGCAACCAGGCCATCGCCTTCACCAACGCGCAAGCCGCCGACCTGGCCGAAGCCCTGAAAGGCGTGGACGCCGCGCAATCGGCGCTGCTGACCCGCCTGGCCGAAAGCCACAATCCGCTGGTCGCCACCTTCCTGGCCGAAGACAGCGCGCTGACCAGCACCCCGGAGGCCTACCTCAAGCTGCACCTGCTGTCGCATCGTCTGGTCAAGCCGCATGGCCTGAGCCTGGCCGGCATCTTCCCGCTGCTGCCCAACGTAGCCTGGACCAGCCAGGGCGCCGTCGACCTCGCCGAGCTGGCCGAGCGCCAGCTGGAAGCGCGCCTGAAGGGCGAGCTGCTGGAAGTGTTCTCGGTGGACAAGTTCCCGAAAATGACCGACTACGTGGTACCGGCCGGTGTGCGCATCGCCGACAGCGCCCGCGTGCGCCTGGGTGCCTACATCGGTGAAGGCACCACGGTGATGCACGAAGGCTTCGTCAACTTCAACGGCGGCACCGAAGGCCCGGGCATGATCGAAGGTCGCGTTTCCGCGGGCGTATTCGTCGGCAAGGGTTCGGACCTGGGCGGCGGCTGTTCGACCATGGGCACCCTGTCCGGTGGCGGCAACATCGTCATCAGCGTCGGCGAAGGCTGCCTGATCGGCGCCAACGCCGGCATCGGCATCCCGCTGGGCGACCGCAACACCGTCGAAGCCGGCCTGTACATCACCGCCGGCACCAAGGTGAACCTGCTCGACGAGGGCAACGCCCTGGTCAAGGTGGTCAAGGCGCGCGACCTGGCTGGCCAGCCGGACCTGCTGTTCCGTCGCAACTCGCTGACCGGCGCCGTGGAATGCAAGACCCACAAGTCGGCCATCGAGCTGAACGAAGCCCTGCACGCCCACAACTAATCCCACGTAGGGTGCGCCGTGCGCACCGCTCAGCCATGCGACCTGGTGCGCATGGCGCCCCCTACGGGATAGGCTCCTCATGTCACTGATCTCCCCCTGGCGTGCCGACTTCCCCGGCATTCTTGCCCTCCAAGCCGAAGGCCAGACCTACCTGGACAGCGCCGCCACCGCGCAGAAACCGCAGGCGGTGCTCGACGCCCTGCTCGGCTACTACGCCGGCGGTGTGGCCAACGTGCATCGTGCCCAGCACCTGCCGGGCGAACGCGCCACCCGCGCCTTCGAGGCGACACGCAGCAAGGCCGCGCAGTGGCTGAATGCGGCAAGCGCCGAGGAGATCATCTTCACCCGCGGCAGCACCGAATCACTCAACCTGCTGGCCTATGGCCTGGAGCACCTGCTGCAGCCGGGCGAGCAGATCGTTATCAGCGCGCTGGAACACCACGCCAACCTGCTGCCCTGGCAGCAACTGGCCAGGCGCCATGGTCTGGAGCTAGTGGTCCTGCCGCTGAATGATGCGGGCACGGTCGACCTGGACCAGGCCGCCCGACTGATCGGCCCACGCACTCGCCTGCTGGCGGTTTCGCAGCTGTCCAACGTGCTCGGGCGCTGGCAACCGCTCGCCGAACTGCTGGCACTGGCCCGTGCGCAAGGCGCGTTCACTGTGGTGGATGGGGCACAGGGCGCGGTGCATGGTCGTCATGACATGCAGGCGCTGGGCTGCGACTTCTACGTGTGCTCGTCGCACAAGCTCTACGGCCCCGATGGCGTCGGCCTGCTTTACGGGCGCAGCGAAGTGCTGCGCCGGCTGCAGCATTGGCAATTCGGCGGCGAGATGGTGCTCGACGCCGACTACCAGCAAGCGCGCTTCCGCCCTGCTCCGCTGGGCTTCGAGGCCGGCACACCGGCCGTGTCCGCCGTGATAGCACTGGGCGCCACGCTGGATTGGCTTAGCGGCCTGGATCACGCGGCCGTGGCCCGGCACGAGGCGGCCCTGCATGCCGAACTGCTGACCGGCCTGCTGGCACGTGACGGCGTGCGTCTGCTTGGCAAACCACAGTTGGCACTGGCCAGCTTCTGCATCGACGGAGTGCATAACGCCGACCTGGCGCACCTGCTGACCGAACAGGGCATCGCCGTACGGGCTGGTCACCACTGCGCCATGCCACTGATGAAAGGCCTGGGGCTGAGTGGTGCGATTCGCGTCTCGCTCGGGCTGTACAACGATGGCGAGGATCTGCAGCGGTTTTTCAGCGCCCTGGATAACGCCCTGGAGCTGTTGCGATGAAACGCCACCAACGGCTCGTCGTAGGAGCGGCTGCAGCCGCGAATATCGGCGCCCGAACCATCGCGGCTGAAGCCGCTCCTACATGCTCCGAGAGCCTCTCGCCATGAGCCTGCCAGTCGCCGCTCAGGAAGCACAGGAAGCCTTTGCCGCCTGCTCCGGCTGGGAACAGCGTGCGCGTCTGCTGATGCAATGGGGCGAGCGCCTGGAGCCCCTGAGCGATGCCGAACGCATAGATGAAAACCGCGTGCACGGCTGCGAAAGCCTGGTCTGGCTCGTTGCCGAGCGCCGCGAGGGGCGCCTGCACTTTCGCGCCGGCAGCGATGCCCGCCTGCTGCGTGGCTTGCTGGCCGTGCTGCTGGTCCGAGTGGAAGGCCTGCCTCGTGCCGAGCTAGCCAGCGTCGATCTGGTCGACTGGTTCGAGCAACTGGGACTGCAGAGACAACTGTCGCCATCTCGCAGCAACGGCCTCAATGCCGTGTTGCAACGTATGCGCGAACTGGCTGAATCCTGAAATGCCGGATCACCGCAGGGTGGGTCAGGCGCCTGCTGCCGATAGAGATGAAGCCCGCAGGACACGCTGCGCCGTACCCCACCATGGGTACAACGCAGGGATGTCCTCTGGTGGGTTACGCGGCGCACGACGATGGCGATGTCTGATAGTGTGAGGTTTGGCGCCGCTAACCCACCCTACGAAGATCACGAACGATCCTCACCATTTCGGCAGTGTCACGCCACTAGTCGCTATGGCCCCGCTCGCGCAGCGTCAAGCCGCGCAGGAAGTTGCGCAGAATCTGGTCGCCACACTCACGGTAGTGCTTGTGGCCCGGCGCGCGGAACAAGGCCCCCAGTTCGGTCTTGGTCATCGGCAGGTCGGCCGATTGCAGAATCGCCTGGATATCGTCATCACGCAGCTCGAAGGCCACGCGCAGCTTCTTCAGGACCAGGTTGTTGCTCAGGCTCCTTTCCACCGGCAGGCGTGGCCGGCTGTCATCCTTGCCGCGCTTGTAGAACACCAGGCCCTCGAGTACATGCGCCAACAGCACATCGCTGCAGGCGCGATAGCCGGGCTCGTCCTCACGCAGCAGGCAGGCCGAGATCAGCCCCGGTTCGGCGGGATAGTCCGCCAGTTGGCAGAACGCCTCCAGCGTGCCATCGCCGACATCCAGCAGATAGCGCAGGCTGCGCAGCACATCGTTATTGAGCATGGGGAAAACTCTTGAGGGAGAAGGTCGGCAGATGCCGCTCAGTCTCGCACGGCACGGGCCGAGGTGCTGGGTTTCCAGTCATCGGCGTTACCGGAATTGAGCGCCTGCTGCAGACGCTTCAGGTCGCCACGCTCGGCGAAATCGCGCAGCCTGGCGTTGAACAGGTGCAGCAGCCTGGCGCTCTCCGGGTCGTTCTTGCGGAACAGCAAGCGTAGCGGCTCGGTATTCAGTTGCCGCGGATGGTGAACGATGTTGCCGCCATCTTCCGGGAACAGGCGCCGCAGCATGGCATAGCCCACCGCACGATCTTGTGGGTGCAGGTCAATGCGTCCCAGCTCCAGCAGGCGAAAGCTGGTGTCCTCCTTGCCGCTCTGCACGACATTCAGCCGGCCGGCCTGCAGCGCCTCGTCGAAGGCCTGGCCGTAGGAATAGCCGAGCGTGGTGCCGATGCGGTATTTGAGCAGGTCTTCGACCTTCGTCCAGTCGAATGCCTGGTCGCGGCGGTGGAACAGCACGATCTCGCCGCGCACCAGCGGGTCGCTGCAGATACCGTAATTGAGCCGGCTCGGCCCGCAGCTGTAGGGCATGATCGCGTGCAGCTGGCCCTGTTGCAGCATTCGCACGTTGCGGTCCCAGGGGTGGAAGATGAACTCGACCCGGTAGCCAGCCTCGGCAAAAACCGCGCTGATCAGCCGCGCCAGAGCACCGCCATCGCTGCGCTCCGTGTCGACATAGGGAGCCCAGTCGCCGGTACCGATACGCAAAGTCTGCGGTTCGGCCTGAGCGGGCGTCAGGGCTGCCAGCAGAGCGGGCAGCGTCAGGGAGGCGAGCATCCGTGCCCAGCGTCTTCTCAGCGAGACGCAGAAAAACAGGTACGACACAAATCACCTCTGATACGGATCATGTTCGACGCGTCCCTGTCGATTACTGCAACCTCTGCCTTCGCCCAGCATAGTCAAAGGCTGCGCGCATGGGCGTTTCTCAGGTTTTCGCCTGACGCTCCGCGGGGCGACGGGCGCCCGCTACCAGCTTGTCCACCAGCTTGGCCGCAGCGGCCATGCCGAAGCTGGCAGTGACCATCATCACCGCGCCGAAGCCGCCGGCGCAGTCGAGCCTAACCCCTTCAGCGACGAAGCCCTTGGCCTGGCACACCGTGCCGTCAGGCTTGGGATAGCGCAGCTGCTCGGTGGAGAACACGCAAGGCACGCTGTAGGTGCGACCCGGCGTGCGGGAGAAGCCGTAGTCGCGGCGCAACATCGAGCGCACCTTGGCGGCCAGCGGATCGTTGAAGGTCTTGTTCAGGTCGGTGACCTGAATCTGCGTCGGGTCGACCTGGCCACCGGCACCGCCGGTGGTGACGATCTGGATCTTGCGCCGCTTGCACCAGGCGATCAGCGCGGCCTTGGCCGGCACGCTGTCGATGCAGTCGATCACGCCGTCGAGCTGTTCGGTGATGTACTCGGCCATGGTCTCGCGGGTGACGAAATCGGCCACCGCATGCACCACACAGGCCGGGTTGATGGCGCGGATACGCGCAGCCATCTCGTCAACCTTGGCCTTGCCCACCGCCCCTTCGACGGCGTGTACCTGGCGATTGGTATTGGTGATGCACACGTCATCCAGATCGAACAGCGATATCTCGCCTACACCGCTGCGCGCCAGGGCCTCGGCCGCCCAGGAGCCGACACCGCCGATGCCGACCACCGCCACGTGCGCCGCAGCCAGGCGCTGATAGCCCTCCTGGCCGTAAAGCCGGGCTATGCCGCCGAATCGCTGATCGTCTGTGTTCATCTCACCCCCTGCAGGAAGGCGCGCATTATAGAGATAGCACCCTGCCCACCCAAGCCTGGCGTGCAGGTCAGCCGTCGGACCGGAGAACAGGCTGCATGGTGGTGAATGCGCCACGCGGCGCGTCTGATGACCTGATCGGTAACGACTTTTGCTTTAAGATGGCCAGCCTTCACGCCAGCCGCCGTACCGGAGCCGCAATGACCGCAACCCTCACCCCGACCCTGGAGCTTGCCTTCGACCTGATCCGCCGCCCGTCCGTCACCCCGGTCGACGAAGGCTGTCAGGAACTGATGATGCGCCGCCTGGCCGCCTGCGGTTTCGAGGTGGAGCGCATGCGCATCGAAGAGGTGGAGAACTTCTGGGCCAAACGCGGTGGCGACGGCCCGGTGCTGTGCTTCGCCGGCCACACCGACGTGGTGCCCACCGGCCCGCTGGACGCCTGGCAGTACCAGCCGTTCGACGTACGCGTCGATGAAGAGGGCATGCTCTGCGGCCGTGGCGCGGCGGACATGAAAGGCAGCCTGGCGAGCATGATCGTCGCCGTCGAGCGCTTCGTCGCCGACCACCCGAACCACAGGGGCGCCATCAGTTTCCTGATCACCAGCGACGAGGAAGGCCCGGCCCAGCACGGCACCAAGGCCGTGGTCGAGCGCCTGCGCGAACGAGGCGAGCGCCTGGACTGGTGCATCGTCGGCGAACCGTCGAGCACCACTCTGCTCGGTGACGTGGTGAAGAACGGCCGCCGCGGCTCCCTCGGCTGCACCCTGACCGTGTACGGCAAGCAGGGCCACGTGGCCTACCCGCACCTGGCGAAGAACCCGATTCACCTGGCCGCCCCGGCCCTGACCGAACTGGCCGCCGAGCACTGGGATCATGGCAACGACTACTTCCCGCCGACCAGCTTCCAGGTGTCCAACCTCAACGCCGGCACCGGCGCGACCAACGTCATCCCCGGCGAACTCAAGGCAGTGTTCAACTTCCGCTTCTCCACCGAATCCACCGTCGAGGGCCTGCAGCAGCGCGTCACCGCCATCCTCGACAAGCACGGCCTGGACTACCACCTGGAATGGGCGCTGTCCGGCCTGCCCTTCCTCACCCAGCCGGGCGAACTGCTCGACGCCGTCGCCGCCAGCATCAAGCACGTCACCGGTCGCGACACCACGCCGTCCACCAGCGGCGGCACCTCCGACGGTCGCTTCATCGCCACCCTGGGCACCCAGGTGGTCGAGCTCGGCCCGGTCAACGCCACCATCCACCAGATCAACGAGCGCGTGTTGGCCAGCGATCTGGACCTGCTCACCGAGGTTTACTACCGAACCCTGGTGAAACTGCTGGCATGAGCCTGATCTGCCCCATCTGCCAGACGCCGCTTGAGCCCATTGACAGCGGTCTGGCCTGCGAAAACCGGCACAGCTTCGACCGCGCACGCCAGGGCTACTACAACCTGCTGCCGGTGCAGCACAAGAACAGTCGCGACCCCGGCGACAACGCCGCCATGGTCGAGGCGCGCCGACGCTTTCTCGAAGGCGGCCACTACGCGCCGCTGGCCGCGCGCCTGGCGGCACTGGCGGCCGAGTACCAGCCGGCGCGCTGGCTGGATATCGGCTGTGGCGAGGGCTACTACACCGAGCAGATCGCCCGCGCCCTGCCCCACGCCGACGGCTACGCTCTGGATATCTCCCGCGAGGCGGTCAAACGCGCCTGCAAGCGCGCGCCGCAGCTGAGCTGGCTGGTGGCGAGCATGGCTCGCGTGCCACTGGCCGATGCCAGTTGCGAGCTGCTGGCCAGCGTGTTCAGCCCGCTGGACTGGGCCGAGGCCAAGCGCCTGCTCGCCCCTGGCGGCGGCCTGCTGCGCATGGGTCCGACCCGCGTGCACCTGATGGAGCTGCGGCAGAAGCTGTATGACGAAGTGCGCGACTATGACGACGAGAAGCACCTGGCGCTGATTCCGCCGGGCATGCACCTGGCGCATAGCGAGACCCTGCAGTTTCCGCTGCAGCTGACCGACGCCCAGGCCCGCGCCGACCTGCTGGCCATGACCCCGCACGGCTGGCGCGCCAGCGCCGAACGCCGTGAAGGGGTGATCGCCGCGCCCTTCGAAGTTACCGTCGCCATCCGCTACGATTGGATCGTCAAAACTCAGGAATGAACCCAATGCGCCAACCGGACATCGAGATCTACCTCAAAGACGCCGAACGCGACGCCGTGGCGCAATGGCTGGGTGAAGCCATCGGCCCGTGCAGCGACTGGCAGCAGAAAGGCCAGACCTTCAAGTGCAAGGCCGGCGACGTGCCGGTGACCTGGCTGCCAAAAGCCGTGGGCAAATGGCACAGCCTGTACCTGGAAAGCGACGCCACGCCCTGGGCCGACGATCTGGCCTGCGCCCGCGCCGCGCATGCCGCGCTTGGCGTGCAGATCCGCTGCGCCCCCGGCACCTGGGTGGAGGATGAAAGCGACGAGGAAGCCGACCGCTGGATCAAGGTCGATGCCGATGGCGAAACCGAGATCGTCTGGCGTACTGAATAAAAGCGGCCGCTTGGCGCAAGCGCCAAATCTGTAGGAGCGGCGCCCCGCCGCTAATCAGGGCGACAAGCTTCGCCCCGGGGCGGGGCTCCTACGCAAGGCTGTGTGAGGTCATCATTTTCGCCCGTAGCCCGGATGAAATCCGGGGCCTGGCCGACGCATGTCCCCGGATTGCATCCGGGCTACGACGTAGGGTGCGCCGTGCGCACCGCGTCTTCAAGCGTAGGGCGGGTGCAACCCGCCGTGCCTTTCGGCGGGTTTCACCCGCCCTACTAAATACACTGACCACAAACAACGAGGCCCGTCATCGACGGGCCTAGTGTAGTCGCCCGTAGCCCGGATGAAATCCGGGGCCTGACCGACGCATTCCCCCGGATTGCATCCGGGCTACAGAACCGCTACGTCGACCTAGGGTGCGCCGTGCGCACCGCGTCTTCAAGCGTAGGGCGGGTGCAACCCGCCATGCCTTTCGGCGGGTTTCACCCGCCCTACTAAATACAGCGCCCACAAACAACAAGGCCCGTCATCGACGGGCCTCGTGGTAGTGCGAGCTTGGCGTTCAGAGCGCCGAGACGTCTTCCGCCTGCAGGCCTTTCTGGCCCTGAGTCACGCCGAACTCGACCTTCTGGCCTTCGACCAAGGTGCGGTGGCCTTCGCCGCGGATGGCGCGGTAGTGAACGAATACGTCCGGGCCGCTTTCGCGCTGAATGAACCCGTAACCCTTGGAATCATTGAACCATTTGACGGTTCCGGTCTCACGATCTGCCATTACCAACTTCTCCAAACTCGCTATGTTTTTATTGTCCCGAAGGCGCTTTGACGGCTCGGTAAAAACGTTCTTCTCAGCATTCGCCACCCCCGGCAATCGAGCTTGGAGCAGGTCAAGCGATCCGCGTTCTTGCAGCAGCCGAAGGCCGAGTATAAAGCATGGATTGTGACTGAAAAGCACTTTTTGAGAAGCGACACGAACCCGGAAAATACCCGGCTTAGGGCCTGTTTTACGAGCTTTTGGCCAACAGATCGCGCAACTTTTTCGCCAGCCGCTGAACCTGTTCGGGCTCCAGCCGGTAGGCCCAGTCACTGCGCGCACTGACCTCGCCCACCGCGAAACCTTCATGCTCGCCAAGCACCAGCCAATACTGCTCACCCTGCTTGTAGAGCGCGCCCTCGAGCGCCTGCCCATCGAAACCGGCAAGGCTGAACTGCAGCATCGGCGACTGCTTGAAACCCACCTGCGCCAGCGGCGCAGCATCGGCGAACTGCAGGTTGGAGAACACCAGCGCAACGCTATTGGCTGCACCCTCGAAGCTGAGTTTCTGTTCCTTGCGCAACTCCTCGACCGCGAAGTTGTACTGCTCGGCATCGGCGCGCTTCAGCGTGAGTTTCTCGCCATCGGCGTAGCGCAGCTCCAAACTGGCGATGCGGGTGAAGGGGATGTCGGTGACGCGTCGATCCAGCCAGTCCAGCTCACGGGTCGGCACCTGCAATTGCTGATCGATCAGCCACACCTGGTCCTCACCGGCACGTCGCACCAGTTGCCCGCTGCCCTGCCGGGAGGGATTGCCCAGGCGCAGCCCCAGATCTGGATGACCGTCGAACTGCAGCTTCATGCGCAGCGCCTGCTCATCGCCCTCTCCCTTTTCAGCCAGTCCCAGGCGCGCATGCCACTGCGGGTTGGCGGTTTTGGCCTCCACGGTGCGGGCCTCGCGCAAGGCCCGCAGCAGCTCGGCCAGCGCTTGCGGTGCTGCCGGATAGTCGGCCTTGGCCGGCACCACCCACTGTTCGCCTTTGCGTTCGATACGTACCGCCGGCTGCCCCGGCTGCTCGATCTCCAACGCCTGCAGCGTGCTCAGGTAGCCCTGCTCGGCCGCCAACCACGGCGCCTGCTCGATCTGCGCGGTGCGCTGCTGCTGGCCACGCTGCACGGCCAGATAACCCAGCACGCAGAGCAGCACGATGACGATCAATGCGATCAGACCTTTACGTCCCATGATCTTTTCACCCTTGGATAGGATGAAGCCACGTAGGGTGCGCCGTGCGCACCGATGCTTCCTCAGTGGTGCGCACGGCACACCCTACGGGCCTCTGGAAAACCAGACATTGGGGGAGG
>VFQQ010003413.1_pt1 | contig 15482 bp, 25 predicted proteins | sample 3512341 | NCBI WGS metagenome assembly VFQQ01 (sample SAMN10412373, study PRJNA504923) | tailings metagenome | isolation source: Relicate 2 Philex TSF1 revegetated site | place: Philippines: Tuba, Benguet | collected 2017-08-29 | reverse complement strand
AGCAGCTGTAGACAGCGGGGGAGCAACGGGTGGAGGGTCAGACGATGGCATGCAGCAAGCCCACCCCAGTTGGCTAAAAGCAGGCAGTTCCCTGTGACCAATAGCTGCAAGCTTACTTGTCGTATTTCAGGTAATCGATGCCCCACTCTGCCCAGGTCTGGGCATCCACCTTCTCGAAGCCGCGGGAGCCTGGAGGCACATGGGTGTTCAGGGATGGGCAGGGGTCGGCCTGGGCAGCTGCAACACTGCCCATGCAGCATCACATGTGTTGCGTTCCGTGCAGCACCCACCCGGGTAGCCGGCGCAGGTGAGCGCCCCAGCGTCGCCATAGATGCCAAATTTGAGGCCCCTGGCGTGCACATAGTCGCTCAGGGCGCGGATGCCGCTGGGGAAGCGCTGTGGGTCGGCCACCAGGCGGCCGCCCTGGCGCGCAGGCGCACTCCACGCGTCGTCCAGATTGACGTAGTTGTACCTGCGAGGCAGGTTTTCGGACAGTTCCATTCAAGGCAGGTGTTGCACAAGGCGAGGAGCACGTGGGCAGCACCCACGTGGCAGCAACCAGCAGGCAGCAGTGGCAGCACCCACCCCACGTCCTTGAGGCCCAGCTGGATCATGAGGTCAGCCGTGTCTTTGATCAGCTCCTCGTCGATGTTGGTGGCAAAGGTGTTCCAGGCTGCGGCAGGGCAAAGGCAGCAGCTGGTGGGTGCTGGGTGCGGCGGATGGGCGGCGGCGGCTGCACACGACAGCCAAGCTGGTCAAACGCTCACTGTTGAAGCCCATCGCGGGCCGCAGGCCCTGGCTGTTGTCCAGGGCGAGCGCGCCCAGGGCGCAGCAGCTGCAGGTCGGGGAGGGCGAGGGGGCGGCCGAGCGATGTGGCGCCGGCGGCGGCCAGTAAAGCGCAGAGAGGGCGCTGGCGGATGGCGCTGCCCCGGCGGTTGATCACGAGCTGCAGCTGATCAGCAAAGCGAGGCGCAACGGAAGCACAGCCCTCGCCGAGAGCCCTTGCCTGAGCAGCACGAGCGCCAGACGCATCCTGCCGCACTCCCTACAGCACACACGACAGCAGTGATCGCCGGCGGTCGGAGGGCGGGGCGAGCTCGCCGGGAGGAAGTGGAAACGCTGCCCGCCGTTGCCGCTCTGCCGGCTTGGCACCGGCCGGCGCATCTGTCATGCATCGCACTCCGCATCCATGCAGAGGCAACATTGGAGCCGTTGTTTGTGCAGATGATTTGAATGCAGCAAGACTGTGAGAGACCAGAACCCAAGGACCCGTGAGCAGGATGAAGTGCTTCGGCAGGTGTGGGTGCTCTCTCCCGGTTGAGCCAGGAGAGCCACACTGCCACCCGTTCCGTCGCCAACCATGCGCACAGACATTGCCTTGCTGATCAGGTTCGTACAGGAGGATTACAGATGCTCAATGCAGGCAGCTGATATACTGAGAGCTCACTCCATTAGCCAAGTTTGACCTCCAGCCCGCTGCTGTCCGGCGCCACAGCTGCTTGCACCACAAGAGGAGCAGCATCTCCTCCGCCCTGCTGCCGCTGCGCCAGGCGCCGCTGCAGCAGCACGTCCGCCACCGGCAGCAGCAGCTGCTCCCGCAGCAGCGGCCGCAGGCGTTGCGCACCCGATGCAGGCGACAGGCCACGGGCCGCTAGCCACTGCTGCGCAGGCGGTGCCACTTGCAGCTGCACACCCTGCTGCTCCAGATCCGCCTGAATGCCAGCCAGCTGAAGCTGCAGCACCCGCTGCATATCATTTGCGCTCAGTGGCTGCATGCTCAGTGCTGCATCTAGCCGGGCCAGCAGCTCAGCGGGCACGTAGCGCAGCGGGTGCGCTGCCTGGTGTGCCTGCTGCGCGGGTGCGGCCTGCTGCGCACTCCCGCCACCCGCCCCGCTGCCCTCCTCCTCCGGCTGCAGGCACAAGGCCGCTGCGCTGTGCCCGCTGTGCGCGCTGCCACGGCTGGCATCGCCAGCATATACCTCGGGATGCACATGGCCCTCCAGGATGGAGACGACACTGGGATCGCCGCTGCTGTCGCTGCCCTCCCTGCTGCCCCTGTTGATGCCGCCGCCGCCCAAGCTGCTAGCGCCACCGCTGCTGGCGCTTCCACTGGTGCCGTCCTCAGCCAGCGAGGGCAGCGGGGCGCTGGTGGGGCTGGTTGTGAGCACCAGGATTGCGTTGCGGAAGTCGCAGCGCTTGCCCATCGAGTCCACCAGCTGCCCGGTTTCCAGCACCTGCAACCAACAAGCAGCAGCGGCACTGACGTTGCCTCAGACAGGCGCTACTTGCGGTGGCTAGTGAGCAGCAAGCAAGGTCATGGCTTGGCGGCGACACTCCCCGCTGCGGAAGCATGCAGCACAGAAACTTCTGCAGCCTTGCGGGTGCTGAACGTGAGCGCAGCCCCGCTAAATGCCAACCTGAGTGATGAGGCTGGCGGCCTCCGGGTTTGCGCGGTCCACCCTCTCCAGCAGCACCACGCTGTGCGGCCGCCGCCTGCAGGCGTGGAAACAATGATACAGTGCCGATGTCTGCTCAGGGCAAGAAGCAGTGCGCTCTCCGATTGGTCTGCCTTGCACTACCCATTCCCATTGCTTGCATCATCAGGGCAGGCAGCATTTTGTCAGCATGTGAAGGACAACCTCCACACCCACCCACCGGATGGCTTCAGTGAGCAGCCCGCCATCGCCATAGCCAACATAGCCAGGTGGCGCGCCAACCAGGCGGGCCACTGCGTTGGAGCAAACACACAGGTGAAAGTTGCTAGACAGAGACCCAAACCAGGGACCCAGCCACTGCCGGCGTGCCTCGAAGGACAACAAACCACTCCCCTCACACACCGCTACCGGGCTTACCTGAAGCTCGGTCTGCAAACTCTGCCAGGTTGAACCGCAGCAGGTGGCGCTTCGAGCCAAACAGCGCCTCAGCCAGGGCCAGACACATGGTGGATTTGCCCACACCCGCCGGCCCCGTGAGCAGCAGGGATGCAAGCGGGCGCTTGCCACGCTGCAGCCCAAGGCGGCCCAGCCGCACTGCCCCCGCCACCGCGGCAACTGCGGCGTCCTGCCCCGCCACCCGCTGCCGCAGCCGGGCCTCCAAATCTGCCAGCGGCTGCCAGTCGGTTTGAGACAAATGTTCTATGGGGATACCGCTGGCCTCTGCCACTACTGCAAGCACGTCAACCGCGTCCACAAGCGGCAGCCCGGGTGAGGGTGCGGCCGGCGCTGCTGTTGGGACAGCCGTTGTCGAGGCGGTGCCTGTTGCTGCAGATGGTGCCTGGGCTGCCGCTTGTGGTGGTGGCGCTGCTGCTGCTGCTGCTGCTGCTGCCGGTTGCTGCGGTGGCTGCTGGGGTGCCACGACTGGCGCAGCTGCTGCTTCGGCCGCCATCGCCGCCGCTGCTGCTGGTGCTGCGGTTGGAGCTGCCACCGATGGGGCCGCCACTGCTGCCACTGCTGCCGCTGCCGCTCCTGCCTGGCCCATGCTCAGCATGTGCTGCTGCTGTTGCTGAGCCGAGAACAGGGAGGCACCCAGCATCAGCTTCTCTTGGGGGATGCTCAGGTAGGTGAAGCGGCAGCGCGAGCAGGTAACAGTCACTGCATGTGGCAAATGAAGCAACGGAGCGTTTCAAGGAGCCGGCCAGTCGTGAACATCCAGGCACAGGAGGCATACTGCCACAGGAAAGTGCAGCCACACAGGAAAAGTCCAGCCGTATGCACAAGCCTTCCCAGGCAAAGCGAGAACACTGACCAGAGCCCTCCACAGGCGCAGCAGGGGTGCCGCAATGCGGGCACGACAGGGCGTGCGTTGCAGCACCGGTCAGCCCGCTGCTGGTTGGCGTGTAAGCTGCCGCTGCAGGTGCCTGCCCGATGGACTGCTGGGCCTGCTGGCTCTGCTGGGCCTGCTGCGCGCTGAGCCACTCCATCAACCGCTGTGTCTCCTCAAAGCTCTGCCCAGCTGCCTCCAAGGGAGGGTCCCCACCACCAACTGCCTCCTCCACGCCGCCTCCGACCACAACTGCTACAGGCTGGGCCCAGCCGGCTGCTGCTGCTGCCGCCGCAGCTGAGCGCAGTCGGGCCCTTGCCGCAGCTTCGTCCATGACATCAATTGCGGAGTCAGGTAGCCGCCGCTCCGGTAGGTATCGCTGGGCTGCCGTCACCGCTGCACCAAGAGCGGGTAACCAGAAGATGTCAAGCTGGGGTGGGCGGATTGCTTCAAGAATAGGTGTGCAAGGCAGGATGGCCCGTCACAGCTCCCCAGGCCACAGAAATGCAGCAACGGCATTCTGCCCATGTCTGCACTGCACTTGCCTGCTCCAAGTGCCGCGTCGCTGTACCGCACGCCATGGTACCGCTCGTACCGGCCCCTCAGGCCGTGCAGCCAGGTGACAGCCTCTGCAGGTGAAGGCTCCTCGACAGCCACCGGCTGTTGGGGGTCAGGATGGATAGGAAAATGCACGTCAAACCGGGTCATTGCAATCGTGCACACCACTCCGAGCCACTCCACCACAATGGCATGCCCAAGCATCTCAGCCGTGTTGTGAATGACCAACCACAAAGTTCATGCAACATTCCGCACTTGACACGTCAGGTGCGTGGCCGCACCTGGAAGCGGCGGGCAAAGGCGCCGTCCTGCTCTATGTGCTTTCGATACTCCTCCACTGTAGTGGCAAGACAGGGAGGGGGCATGCATGACCACATTGAACCGGCATGGCCATTCAGGCAAATATTGCAAGGCAAATGGCCTGTTGCACACCGCTACTCAGAGATGACAGCAACCGCGTACAGTGGCAGCTTGCAGCAGCATGCACCGCACCTGTGGTGGCGCCGATGCAGTGCAGGTCGCCACGGGCAAGCGCAGGCTTCAGCAAGTTGGCTGCGCAACAGCGGGATGAAAGGCACTTGCCGCATGGTAGCATGGCAAAGGCGTGGTGTGGTGCATGGCATGCACAGCAGCAGCACCAGCCCTATCTTGCCTCCATCCTATCCCTGCAGCCCATGCGCCGTCTGGCACACCATGCCGTGCCATGCCATGCCATGCCATGTCATGCCATGTCATGTGCTGTGGCATGCCATGGCGGCATGGCCCACCTGCATTCATGCCGCCCTCCACCCTTCCAGCGTCCATCAGCATGTGGAGCTCATCAATGAAGAGGATGACGCGGCCAGCGGCCATGCGCACCTCATTCAGCAGTGACTGCACAGCATGAGGATGGGAGCAAAGTTGGGCATGGAGCGGGCGCAGACGCCGTGCAAGCGGAAAGCTTGCAATGATCTTTGGCGCTCAACAAGCTGCCGCTACCATTACAGGCATGTATGGCTGCCTGACATGGCACGGCACCACATGGCATGACATGCATGGCATGGCATGGCATGGCACATGTTACTCCTGGCATGCCCATGCCATGGCGAGCATAGCACCAGCACCCCACAGCCACGCACCGTCAGGCGCTCCTCAAACGCTCCGCGGTACTGTGTGCCCGCCACCAGCGAGCCGACATCCAGCGCAATCAGGGCCCGCCCTCTGAGGCCAGGGGGTGCTGCGGGTGACACAATGAGCTGCGCAATGCCTTCCACAAGTGCCGTCTTGCCCACACCAGGGTCGCCGATCAGCACCGGGTTGTTCTTGGTGCGCCGCAGCAGCACCTGCGGGGCAATGCAACACCATGGCGTGCGGCAGCTGAGATGGCTAGATCAGGATTATGATGGAGCAATCATCAATCAACTCGACGCTGTTGCGAAAGCAGATGGCATAGGGAGTTGCCAAAGTCGCCAGGCGCCACCCCAAGCCTCCCACCTGCAGCGCCCGCTCGATCACGTCCTGCCTGCCAATCAGCGGGTCCAGCCGCCCGTCTGCCGCATCCTGGGTCAGGTCACGGCCATGGCGCTTCAGCATGGATCCGCTCACCACAGGCCTGAGGGTGGGTTGCAGGGAGGGAGGGAGCGGCATGTTCATATGCGCATCATGCCTCAGTTGCCGTGTTGGCAGATGCGCAAGGAGCGTCACATGGACTGCCCAGGGGCAAGCATTGGCACTTCAACAAGCACACCTGTACGACCCGGCTGGCTGCGGGGATGCAAAGGCATCTTGCGCCGCAGTGTGCAGCTGGTCGGCAGTGGCGGCGGCGGCGGACGAGTGCAACGCCGCTGCTGAAAGGCGTCCGCCCGCCAGCGCCTGGCGTGCAATCGAGCGTGCACTCAGCATCCTCCTGATACAATTGACGGTCGCAACAGCGCGGCACCTGCCCCAGGAGGGCAGCTTGCGACGCTACCACGCTCAGCCGCCAAGAAAACCGCGGAGCTGCTTCATGAAATTGTCCGGATCCACTGCCCGTGACGGGTAGTCGGTCGCATTGCCTGCGCAGCTGATCACAAGACGAGCTGTTGACTGCCGCTGTGCTGCGGTGCCGGTGCCATGGCCGGCAGGCCCCATCTTAAGTCCTCTCTGGTGGACTGCAAGCTTACAGTCAAGCCTAGTCATAAGAAGTCATGAAACATTGGACTACTCCAGTAGGAACTCGGCAATCTGCTGCCGCAGCTGCTCTGTGCTGCACGGGCCGCCTGCCGCAGCCTGCGGGCCCGCTGCCGCCAGCCCTGCCATCTGCTGCCGCACATCCCCAGGCAGGGCCGCCGCCACGCTGCTGCCCGACCCGTCAACGCCTCCCAGAATCTGCTGGAAGCAGCTCAGGCAGCAGCCTGCTGCGCCTGCAGCGGACGCTGTGCCGCTGCCGCCGCTGGTGTGGCCGCTGCTTGCATCTGCATTTCCATCGCTAGCTCTACAGCCCGGCAGCTCGTCATCGGCCAGTGGCGCCAAGCAAATGGGGCACAGGACGGCCGCCAACTGCTGCTGCTGCTGCAGTCGCTGCTGCTCGTCCGCCTGCTGCTGCCCCTCCTGGTGCTGCTGCCCGCCGTTCGCCTGCCGCTGCTGCCCAGGGCGCACAGAAGGCCCCGCAGGGGCCGGCGGGTCGTTCCAAGCGAACGCATCCAGCTTGGAGATGGTGTTGAGGATGTTGGGCACGCTGCCTGCACTTGGCCAGGGGGGTCATACACACTGGGTGAGCTGGAGGGTGGAAGCAGCAGCTAGGCAAAGCCAAACAGCTCTGCAGAACGAGACAAGTTGGTCGCCACGCCACTGCACATCCCCTCCTTGCTATGCTCCCCACCTGGGTTGTGTGCCTCCATGCCCGCCACAAACGCCGCCGCCAGCGCATTGATGTTCTTCTTGTCCACTACAGCTGGAGCCGGCCCTGCTGCCCCGCCCAGCGCGGACGCGTCCGCCAGCGGCAGGCGCCAGCGAGCGCACACCACGCCCAGCTCGCGAGCCGACACCTCCCGCAGCGGCAGGAACACGGGCGGCAGGCGGCCGCCGTGCCTGCATGGATATGGAGGGGAGCAACGGCGGGCCTTCATCGCGCACCCACTGCAGCCTCTGCAACCTCTGCATTGTTGCCTCCCCTGCCACCTTGGTGCCTGCATGTTTCTCAATCCAACAGCACTACAGCCAACCGGCAAGGCCCACCTGGCATCCACAAGCCGCACGTCTCCCGCCAGCGAGTAGCCGCATCCCTTGGAGGCTGCTGCCACAACGTGCGCTGCCAGTGTGGTGGCGCAATCGCCGCGAGCCAGCCGGGCACACCCCAGCTCCGCCGCAGCACGCAACAGCAGGCGGGTGCGCAGGTGGCGAGCTAAGTCCTGGCGCCCGGTGGGGTCGCGGACAGAGGCCAGCAGCGACTGAAGGCGCTGCCGCTGCTCCTGCCGCGGCGCCGCGCCGAACAAGCCGCTGCTGCCAATGCTGCCATCTGCACTGCTGCAAACTGCGGTTGCACTGCCATCTGCACCTGCTGCTGCTGGTGTTGCCTCGTCGAAGACAGCCTCCAGTGGCAGGCAGTAGAAGTTCACACCGCCCTCGCTACCCTCGCAATACTGTGCCGCAGCCGCCGCCACGCTGGCTATGCCCGCCGCCTGCTGCTCTGGGGACAGGCCCAGGGCAGCGGACTCATCGATGTGAATGACGTGCAGCGTGAAGGACACCTGAGAAGGGGGGAGACAGGTTGGACGCAGCAAGCTGGATGTAAGGAGGAGAGGTGCAGACCTGCTGCATGCAGGTGAACAGCCATCCATACCTCAACCAAGCAGCAAACAACGGCGGCTCGCGGCAAACAACACCAGCGGTGCACCACCGCACCTTGCCGCGTGCTGGCCGGTCTGTGCGAGGGTTGCGCAGCTGTGCCAAAAAGTGCAGCAGGGCGGCCGATGCAGGGCCGCCTGAATATGCCAGCGCTAACTGGTCTCCGGGCAGAATGAGCGAGTGCACACGCACTGCATTGCGGACCTGTGGGCAACGAATGAGGAGATGCCATGGCTTAGCCACCGGAGAGGGTGCGACGGCAGAGTGGCAGACTGGAGGCAGCTAGGAGGAGCTTGCATGACAGAGATTGCCGGCATTGCAGCCGAGGCTGTGCACAACCTCGACCACAGCGCCAGCCCATCCGACGCACCTTGGACAGCAGCTGCTCGTGCAGGCACGGGTGGCAGAGCGGCTCGCGGCCACGTGCAACCACCTGCGCAGGCAGGGAGGGCGCTGTGCAGGCGTGTGCAACAACACTGGGCAACTGCGTGCTGCTGTGAGCTGTGCCGTGAGATGGAAATCTGTACAATGTGCATGCAGGCTGTGCTCACCTCGGCTTCCTGCTTGCGGCACTTGATGCACACGGTGCCTGGCGGCGGCACTGCGGCGGCGGCAGGCAGCGGGTCACCGCCGCCGCCGCCGCACCCCTCGTCGCCGCACTGCTGCTCCTTGTTGCTGCCATTGCATGCTGCGGAAGTATGCTCTTCTGGCTGCTGCTGGGCGGTTGAGTCGCTGCCTGTAGGCGTCGGCATGGTTGCGACCGGCGGCCTGAGGGCGGCTAGACTTGCGGGCTTCCTATCTGATGCTTGTAATGGGTCGGGGTAGATCGGTAAGGCAGCTGGCGGGCCCCAAGGCCAGCTTGCGCAATGCCTGCCCATGCGGGCTCCAGTGGGTCACCATCGGCCCAGCCACCTGCCCTCAGCCGCTTTGATCGCGTTCTACTTCCTTGGGAACGCACCCGGCGCGGGATCCGTCTACCAGCCCGGCGGCTGCCCCCAACCGAGCGAGAGCCAAGCCGAGGCCCGGCGCGACGGCAGCACCGCGCAGGCAGCCATGAATCTCTTCCGGCTGGCAGGAGACATGAGCCACCTGCTCAGTGTCTGCGTGCTGCTGCTGAAAATTCGGGCCACCAAGTCCTGCAGAGGTGCGGGGAGGCGTGGGATCAGGCGTGCGTGCCGGCGCAGGCGGGATGGCCGCCCCGACGGGGGTGCACCGGCTGCCAGGAACCGCCGCCGCCGCGCCGCCGCCGCACGCCGAGTTGACCGCCGCCAAGTCTTTCCCTGCAGGCATCTCGCTCAAGACGCAGGAGCTGTACGCACTTGTATTCCTCACGCGCTACCTGGACCTGTTCTACTCGTACATTTCCCTGTGAGCTGCCGCTCTGGCTCAGCAGCTGCCGCCTGCCGCAGCAGCCGAGCGCCGCCTGCCTGCCGCACGCCACCCGCTGCTGCCACGATGCTGGATGCCCCACCCACCCCGGCCCCGCTGTCCCCGCGCAGCTACAACTCCATCATGAAGGTGACCTTTGTGGCCACGGCCATCTCCATCATCCGCTACATGCGGTTTGACAAGGTGGTCAAGCAGACGTACGACAAGGAGCAGGTGCGGTGTGAAGCGCTGGGTCCTGGTAGCGTGCGTGGCACGCTGCAGCTGCTGCTGCCGATCTGCTTGCTAGCGCGGTGCAGACGGTTGTGTCTCATCAGTGCTGCAGAGGGCGTGCTGTTTGGCTGCTAGGCCGGCCGTGCTGCCATGCTGCGGCGGCGGCAGTGGCGCATCTGTTGTTGAGACTTTGCTGCAGCTGTTTGCCGGCCTCGCACCGCCCGTCCTCTGGTACCAGCTTTTGATTTGCTATGTGCTGCTGCTCAACGCTGGCCAGGCTGGAACGGCACAGTTACTCTTCATTGGCTCCCTGCTTATGCCCATGCACCCATGTTTCGGCCGCTGTGTGTGCAGGACACGTTCCGCTACGTCTTCCTGGTGGTGCCCTGCTTCCTGCTGGCCCTGGTGCTCAACCACCGCTTCACATTCACAGAGGTGAGGGCAGCAGGCAGCGCAGGTGGAAAGGTGGAGATATGCAGCTGGCAGCTGCTGACCGCAGGCAGCGGTGCGATGCTTGGGGGACCTGAGCAGCGCTGGCGGCCAGGGTGCTTGGTGCAGATTCGTCCACCATCCCAGCCTACAAGCGCAAACATATTAGCTCTCCTTTGTTCCGCCCCGCAGGTGCTGTGGACCTTCTCCATCTACCTGGAGGCGGTGGCCATCCTGCCGCAGCTGGTGCTCATGCAGCGCACGCAGAACATCGACAACCTCACCGCAAACTACATCGCGCTGCTGGGGTGCGCAGAGCTCAGCGTGCTGCAGATCCATGGCTTCCCGCGGAAGCCAGTAGCAGCGGCGGCTGCCGCTGGCACTGGTTGATGTGGCAGCTATGCCAGCAGCAAGGGTGCCTGCTTGTAGCGAACGGAGGTGCAGCCACTTGCTGTCCTGCTGAGCCGTCTGCGCACCCGCTGTGCCCACTGTACCCTGCAGCGCATACCGCGGCCTGTACATCATCAACTGGGTGTACCGCTACTTCACGGAGCCGCACTACCGGCAGTGGCTGGTCTGGATCAGCGGGGTGGTGCAGACGGCGCTGTACGCGGGTGCGTGGGGTGTGCCGGACTGGTGGGTGAAAGAGTGCGCTTGGGCTGTTTGCGTCAATAGCCTGCGGCGGCATGCAGCACTCGCTGCTCGGCTCCAATGGTCAGGCATGCTATACCTGAGATGGTTGCCCTGCCCCTGGCCCTGCTGTGCGCAGACTTCTTTTACTTTTACGTCAAGGCGTGGAAGCACAACACGCGGCTGCAGCTGCCAGCATGAGCTGGCCGGGCAGGCAGCGCCCTGGACACACAGCAGACCTGCCAGCCTGCACCAGAACTTCTTCCTTCACCGCTGCCAGCCCCAGTTGTGTCCGACTTGCCACCTCTCGTCTCAGGTCGCCTTGTTGTTGTTGTGTGTTGCTGCGTTGTTTCCTCCTGCCTCTCCCTCCGCTCCGTCTGCCGTCCCCCTGTCCTCCTGCCCACATTTGCCGAGCGCCCGTTGCTTAGAAGTGCTAGCCGCGCTGCCTGCGCGCTGCTCTATCCTGATACTGTAACACTGATCACTTCCGGGTGGGAGCAAGGGAACCGCAGCTTCAAGCTTGCGGGCGGAGCCAAAGCGCGGCAGCGCCAGGTGCCAACTGCTTCGTCTGCACGACCCAAATGTGCATATGCACAAGCTTGCGACCCTGCTGCACCTGAGGTGGGTCCCACAGCAAGCACAGGCGTGCCGGGTTTGGGCGGCCGACGTCCGAGGCCGTGTCCTCGGCCCTCGGTGTCGGAACGGGGTTCGGCTTTGCTTGCAGGCTTGACAGGCGCAGTAGGACACAGAGGTGCAACACGGCGGCCGCATGCCCTGCTTAGCCCGGGTTGGGGTTTGCCGCCGTCGCCGTCGCCGGCGCTGGCGCCGCCGCTCGCGCCGCCGCTCCGTGGCAGCAGGCGCCTCCGCCTTTGCCCACGGACAGAAGCAGCCCCCCACAGTTCCCGCAGGCCCAAACATGTCTGCACCTGCTGAGAAGCCGAAGGCTGAGCCCCAGGAGGGGCACAAGGCCTTCAAGCTGATTGAGAAGAGTGGCATGGATCTGGAGGCGCTGGAGGTGGAAGGTAGATGAGCTGTTCCGCTGTCGCACTGCAAACCGTCCCATCTGCTCTGCATCTGCCCTTGGACAGCACGTCGCCGGCAGCATGCTATGCAGGACAACTCAACTCCCTGTTTGTGTCTCAACCAATGCTGCGATTCTGCACGGATGCAGGCGAAGAGGGGAAGGCTGGCGGCGCCCTGGCGCAGGAGGCTGCCGCCACCGGTGCCCCCACCAGCCAGGCGGAGAAGCGGTGAGGAGGGGCATCCTGTGGGCTGTGGGGGCCGACAGTTGCGAGGTGGCGGTGGGAAGAGGTGCATCCTGTTTGGATGATATCGGCTGCAGGCACCGGCGTGCACCTGTCGTGATCCCCAAATGGTCTTTCTGCCCTCCGTGGAACCAGCATGCGCCCATGTCTCACTGCCTCACCTGCCCGCTGCCCCTGCTTGGCTGCAGTGAGATTCAGGAGAGGGAGGCCAACCGCTGAGGGACCTGTTGAAGCTTGCCAGCTTGTTGGAGTGAGGCTTCCCAGCCTGTCGGAGTGAAACAAGGCAACAAGGCATGCCGGCCAGGTGTAGGACTCGGCTGCCACTTGCCTGAAGAACCCTTGTAGTGTGCATGCGTTCTGTTGTTTGTTTCTAGTGGCTGTGTGCTATTTCGTGGTTTGTCAACAGATCAGGACAGGTAGCAGTGCTGTAAAGTTGTGACAGAGAGCAATGCCTGAAAACTTGAACATAAAACGCGGTCATCAAAACTGAGATGCATGCTGGGGGCTGGTGGTCCTGTACACACGCAGCCTGCCCTGCAGTACCGTACAGCCTGGCCGTTACGAGTGCTCTGGCGCGTGCGTGAATTCGTAGTCTATGTGCACATCTGCAGAAGAAGAGGAAGGGGCGTGAGCCGTCGCAGTGGGACGGAAATGTTGCAAGCGCCTGTGCAAGCGCCTGTGCAATTGCCCTCGGTCCAGCAGGACTGCAGCATGTCTCACGACGGCACCCACACCAAGATGCAGCTGCTTCACAGACTCACATGCTCGCGAGACTTCGGGCAGCAACTCCAGCTTGACCTGCAGCGACTCGCCTGCAGGACAGGGAGGCAGGGCAGAGCATGGGCACTTGGCACCAGCATCGACACCACCTAGAGGCCATGCCCGTGTGTCACAATGAGCATCTTTGACTCTCTGGTTGGCGAAATCACGCTGCAAGCAAAAACAACAGCACTGCCCTGCCTCACCAATGTCGTGAGCTTCTCGAACCGTCATGAGCGGGTCCAGCACAATGTCCACCCTGCAAGCACATGTGCCGCCTTTGCAAGCTCGAGACGCAGGCGTGTGCCCGCAAGCAGGCTCATGTGGATGCCAGCCAACCCTGTGGGATGTGGCAGGCAGCTTGGCTGCTGCTGTTCCCATCTTGCATGCTACAGTAAGACGTGCGATCGCACTCACTCCGCAATATAGCTGCTGCCCAGCGTGAAGGCCCTGCGGCGCAGCAGGCGGGCAGTTGTGAGGGTTGCATCAATTGAGCAGGGCGGGTTGGTATGTTGGTTGCATGCTCGACTGCGGCAGCGCCAGAAAGTGCCGACTGGGCAGCATGCCACAGGGGTCAGCCTTGCTCTGGCTGACGCGGACCATTGCTGGTTTGCCACGCATTCTCAGCCCTGCCGTGCGTTGTCCACCCACCGCACGGTGTCAATCTTCTGCACGCGCTCGTCGTGATAGAAGGCCAGGTACGTCAGGCGCTGCAGCAAGTCGGGCGGCGCCGATCTGCCCACCAAGTTGAGCAGGTGCTCCTGTGCCTGGCCGCCCCAGGTCCACACGACCCACAGGGACAGCGCAATGGCGATTGCGGGGTCCCAAAAGGGAGCGACTTTGGCGCCCAGCACCGCGCCTGCAGGGCAGAGGGGTGGCAGGGGCGGCGTGAGAGCGTTGTGTGGTGGCAGGCATGCCACCAACGCAGGTGGGTGGGTGATCCACCCACGTGGCAACACGAGTTTCTGTGCCAGCCACAGCGTTCGATGGTTCCAGTGGTGCACACTGCCAGAAGGAATCGTGCTGTTGGAAGCTCGCCTGCCAGGCCGACACCGTTCACCAGCACATCATTCAGGTGGTCGAGAGCAAAGGCTGCAACCGCGGGGCTGGGGCTGCCGCGGCTGCGGGCAGAGGGGCACCAAGTGGGTGGGGTAAGTGGCAAGCATGCACAGCATCCCTGGTTCCTGGGCTGATTCATGTTGAGACGTCAGGAGAGCTGTAGATGCGGAGGCAGATGTCTGTGGGGCTGCCATGGGTTGCCTTTGCAGCATGCTGCCCCAGCAGTCCACCGCTCGAGCACTTACCAATATAGGAAGAGAGCTAGCTTCATTGCGACCACTCCAAGTGTGCCTGCAGCGCAGCACAGCATGGCAGGCGGAGGGATCACACGGGTGCGTACCGAGTGCATCACCTGAGCATCTCAACTTTCAGCGGCATGGCTTCCTTGCTGCCTTCTGGAGCAGGCGGCAATGCAAGCCTTCTTTCATAACTGCTCGGCAGGCATGCTGGGATGCCACAGCAGCATCCTCGTAGAGCAAGCGCACAGCGGCTGGCCTCACCTCCCACCACAATGCCCATCTTGCCGCCCAGGTCTGGCGCCGCACCGCTGAGCAGCGCCTGCAGAGCAACTAGGGCGTTCGCCGCACGGCACACGTCGGGAGATGGCATGTCGAGCAGCGCAACATGCTGCACAACGTGCGGCCTCCAACCCCTTCCAACAGTTCCAGCGCGCCTTGACGCCTTCTACAATGACTTGAAATGCGGCCGTGCCCATGATGACGCTGAACACGATAATGCCCAGCGGCTCCATGCGCTCCTTGCCCACAGGGTACTGGTCTGCAACAAACAGCGGAGGGGACGGCAGCTGGCAGCAAGTCAGTGGGAGAAATGTGGGGCCACCACTGGTCGGCACGGTGCATGCTGTGTGCATCAGTGTGCAGCAATGCCGCCCAGGCGGGCCAGAGAACCCCTTGCACACCACCTGGCCCCGGCCGTTTAGCTCACACTTGTTGCGCTGCTTGGCCTGGTGAGCGCTCCAGTACAGCATGATGGAGCTCAGCACGTCCAGCACAGCATCCAGCGTGGCAATGACCAGGGACAGGCTGCCCGACAGCAGCGCCAGCGCCGTCCGCACCACCAGCAGCACGCAATTGGCGATGAAGGATACCACTAGCGCCCGCCGCACTTGCGCCTCCTCCTGGGGAGTTGTGGGAGCGAGATGGCAGTGGGGTGGCAGGGTTGGCGGACCGGCTTGCTGGGTGTGTCCCATCATTTGTTGTGAGAGCCGAGCCTCGCGCTGCCTTTGCGGTCTGCGAATCCCCGGCTGTAACCCTCCCCACCGCCACGTCATCTGCACGCCACCCCAACTGCGTACCCGGTGTGCATCATTGGTGTAGAGGCCGCGGTGGATCTGCTCCGTCTGCAGCAGCGCATCTATCAGCTCGTTCTGCCGCAGGTAGTAAGCGTGCAGCGAGCGCCGCTGCTTGCGGCTGATGGTGGACGTGTGTGCCAGCAGGCGCTGCAGCAGCGGTGGAGCGGGGCAGGGGATTACCAGGCAGCAGCCAGACATAAGTTGCATTTGTGAAAAGGCAGGGCCGCGGCGACGACGGCGGCAGGCTGTGCCGGCGGCGGCAGCAGCGCTTGGGGAGCGTTCGCCACCTGCAGCTGCTCGGGATCCTG
>VFQQ010003411.1_pt1 | contig 15487 bp, 26 predicted proteins | sample 3512341 | NCBI WGS metagenome assembly VFQQ01 (sample SAMN10412373, study PRJNA504923) | tailings metagenome | isolation source: Relicate 2 Philex TSF1 revegetated site | place: Philippines: Tuba, Benguet | collected 2017-08-29 | reverse complement strand
ATCCTCCCACTTGCAAACGGCAAACACGTGCAGCTTTACACATGCACTGCACCTCTCCAAAAGAATCGCCGTGAGCGCCACTGCGGCTGCGCTGCTGCACCCAGGCCTCAGAGCCGCAATGCAGTTGGTGCAATGCCCCGCACCTTGAGCGACTCCACCACGCCCGGCACCACCTCGTGCTCCAGGCCCGAGTACTCGCCTGCAGTGCAAGAACAGGGCAGCACCATACAGCAGGTCAGGACTTGGCAGCAAGCTGTGTGCCAAGCTGCCGTGGCAGCCAGCATGCTCCACCGCAGCCCACAAACGCCCGTTTCAGCACATGGCGGCCTAGGTGACGCTGGCCTATGCCCAAACGCCTCCCAACACTACGTCCGCACAGCTGCAGCTCACCCTCGGTGTTCTCGCCAATGGTCTGAATCCTTCTTTGCACAACCACAACCCCACAACCCACAACCACACCCGCCACCCACCCTCGGTGTTCTCGCGGATGGTCACCAGGTTGATGCCGTCGTAGCGCGTCTTGTAGCCGGGGATGCTGCGGGAGTGAGAAGGGAAAATAACTTGTCTACAAGGTGCGGTCCAAGTTGCGGGTGCTGGACCTCATCCACTGGGAAGCAAGAGGCACAGGGTGCAACCGCTGCTGCCCTTCTGCTGCCATGCCCCTCCCCCCCTCCCTCACAGCCCCAGCCAAGCTGCTGCTCACCTGAGGCAGGGGCGCACGTTGGCGTACAGCTGCAGCTCCTTGCGGAGCGTGAGGTTGAGGGAGCGGAAGCCCTTGCCGATGGGGGTGGTCATGGGGCCCTTCAGGCCGATGCGGTTGCGCTGCAGGGGGTGCGGTGTAGTGAGCACAGCGATGAGCGAGAGCGAGGTGGCGGGGCGCGGCTGCTGGGGGGCGATAAGCTGGCACTCGCCGCCATTGTACCATGCCCGCAGTCTCAGACAGCTTGGAGATGGCCGAGGTGGCAACACAGGCAGCAGGCAGCAGGACAGCGGCAGCGGCGCCTCACCAGCACCGAGTCCAGGTTTTCCCGGGTCACGAACGAGTTGGTGCGCGGGTCCACCTCCTTGCCAATGTGCTGCACGTCCCACTGGATGGGCGCCTGCGGTGGGGAGACACAGGCAGGAGGTGCAGGTGTTTAACTAAGAGCTGCAGGGTGGCGCCATGCCGGCTCAAGCAGCAGGAGAAGCTGCCCTTCCACGGGTAATGCAACAGGGCAGCGCGGCAAAGGAATCAAGTGGCTGGGTGCCTGCAGTGTAGCTAGCACAGCACACTGCTTGCTGGCATGGTTTGAACAGCCAGCTGCTGCCTGGAGCAGCCACACGACGCGGCAGCGCATGCATGCATGCATGCATGCGGAGCGGCGGCGGCAAATGCCCCCTCAGGCGCGGCATACGCAGCGCCGGCTTGCCTTGGCGGCTTCAAAAATCTCGCACACGGCATCCGCAATCTCCGGGCCAATGCCTGTAGAAAAACAGCCACAAAACAGGGCAGGGGGTGGGCCGGCCGCCGAGGGCGAGGGCAAGGGCGGCACACGGCAGAGCTCGCATTGGTTGCAGCTCGGCAGTGGCAGCGGGCAGTGGCAGCGCCCTGCAGCGCTGCCGATGTCTTGTCATGCGTGATACAGAGGCGGGACCCTGCTACAGGCCGGCCCAGAGCGTGGCAACGCTGCTTCGCGCCCGCTCTCAGGCGGCGGCGGCGGCCGGCGGCGGCAGTAGTCACCCTGGGAGCGGGGCGTCGCATGCGGGTTCCGGGGTGCACACCCTCCTCACCATCGCCAGGGAAGAGTGTGGCAGTGACCGGGGCCTGGGTGGACAGCGCCCGCACCGCCACTCCGCTGCTGCTGCTGCTGGGCCCGCCGGCCTGCAGGCCGCGCAGCACGGAGGATGCAATTGCCCTGCGCATCCCGATTACGCTGCCTGCCGTCAACCCGCGGTGAAGCCCTTGGCGAGGGCAAGAGTGGACCGAGCGTGGGGCAGCCGTGAGGGCTGGGTGGGGCACAGGACGAGCGAGGGGCAATGCGCGGATGCGGCTGTGGGTCGATCCGGCCGACTGGCCTTTGGTTTTGCCAGCCGGCGGGCGCAGAAGCCAGGCTGGCAAGGGTGTCCCTTCTGCCCATATGCAGTTCCCATTGCACCTGGCCAGCCGATTCTGGGCCCTTGCGCCCCTCACAATTGTGTTTAGGGCCTCAACCTGGGTGCAGCAGCCTGCTGCACCGCTTGGACGTTTGACCTGCGCCTGCAGGGCCCTTTCCAGGGGTCGCCATGGAGGCCAGCGCCCTAGCCGCGCTACAGCAGCGCTGGGAGGCAGCCGAATCCGCCCGGCTGGCGCTGCTGGACGCCGCCGCCGCCCGCGCGGCCACGCTGCTCGCCGTCGTGCACTTCTCACGCTCGCTCGCGGTGCGGTGCGGCTGGGCGCCCTGGCGAGCCCTCATGCACAGAGCTCAGCAGCAGGCGGCAGACGCAGATGCGCTGCGGCGCCGCAGCCTGGCCGCTGCCACGCTGGCAGCCTTTCAGAGGTGCAGGCATGCAGCGGTGTGGCGGGCAGTGGCGGCCGAGGCGTGCGCAGCTGCACAGGCGCGGCGGCTGCACCACGAGATGCTGCAGCGCCGCTCCCTGGCTGCCCTGCGCCGCCACAGACACTGGGTGCAGACGGCGCTCCCCGCGCTGCATTCAGCCCGGCTGCTTGCTGCTGCCTGGCGCAGCTGGCGCCAGCTGGCGGCAGCGGCAGCACAGGGGGCTCGCCTGCAGGCTGCCCGTGCCGTCGCGCATGCACACTGCAACCTGCTGCGCCGCAGCCTGCACGCCTGGCAGAGCGGTGCGGCGGCATGCAGCAAGGAGCGGCTGGTGGACCAGCGGCGGCAGCAGCGCTGGGCTGACGTCCAGCACTACCTGGCAGAGCACCGTGCTGCCAAGAGTGCAGCAGCTGCAGGAGGGGCTGTGCCATCTGTGGGGCAGCGGCAGGGGGTGTGCAGCAGCGGCGGCCGCAGGGCGGCTGCGAGCAGCGGCAGCGGGCAGGAAGGCACACCGCCCTCGTCGGCTGAGAACAGCGCTTGGGACCCCAACATGCTGCCCGGGGAGCTGTTTGGCGGCGGCCACAGCCTGGAATTTTGAGAGCAGCGGGATGGGCTGCAGCCATGGCTAGGCTGATGCAGCAGCACGTGCTGCTCGGAGAGCAGCAGGCACATGCCCCCCATGGCGTGGACAGTGCGGTTGGGCTGCATTGCTGAGAGGGCATGTGCGCCATGCCCTCCATCTGGTCGCTGATTTCTGTTTGAGTTTCCCTCCATGGATGAAACACGTGCGTTTGTTAGGCAGCAGGCAGGTTGACACGAAAGAGGCCGCGTCCCCTTGCGTGTGGCATGCTCACGACGCTCCATGCTGCGGCAGCGGTTAAGCGCCTGTGCAGGCCATGCTTTGCAGCCTAACACCTGATCTAAGCAGGATGAAGCCATGGGGTTGCCGTGGGTCAGCCTACAATTAACAGGTGCTGCTGGGCTGGCCTGCGTTCGGCGTCGTGCGGCGGGGGGTTTTAGGGCGCCGTGCGGCGGGGTGCGGCGCCGGCGCCATGTAGCGGCCCCAGGGCGCGCCGCCGCGCTCAGGCCGTCTAATCCAGCTTGTACCGAGCTGGCGGGGGCCCAGCGTGCCTCGAGCAGCGCGCCAGCGCCCATGCAAGGGCAGGTCTCTCAACCTGCGCCAAAATTGCTTGTCTTTGCCCGTTGCAGCGTTTTCTGAGGAAGCGATCGCCTGCCTGCCACCTCGGTGCACTCCGCAAGCCTCCCCAAAGCTTGCTCGCACTGTTTCGGCAGCCCTCGCTCGTCTCGGCGCGCTTGCAGCGGGCCCTCGACATGGCCCAGCTCGGGGACTACCTCCCCCAGCAGCTTAGGGTGGTGCAGCGCTGGGCGTGGGGCGGCGAGGCGGCACCAAGTGGCCCCTGCGCCCAAACTTGCGTTTGCACGCCCGCGGCGCCTGGCGCGGTCCCCCAGGGCCGACCGTCGGCCTCAAATCGGCCCGCAACACCCTCCGCCTGGGAGCCTGGGATGACGGGTGGGAAGACTGCAGCCACCTGCTTTTTCCGCTCGCCCAGAATCCCACCGCCACCGCCATCTGCCCAAGCCCTCCAGCCGCCACAGCGCCTCCCACCCCAACCCTGCCCCTTCCCATCCCCCTGGGCCGTGCTCTCAAACCAAAGAATGACAACAGGTGCGCTGCGGTGGCGGGCTGAGCGCTGCATAAGCAGTTGTCACGCATTGCAGTCTGCACACAGCCATCTGTGCTGCCTGCAGCAGCTGTGCAAGGGCTGACGCAGGCTCGGCTTGTGGATTTGCACGTCTACCCCCCGCATGCACTGTTGTGCTGACCCCTGCCTTGCTTCTGCTTCCCTGCCTGCAGCCCCAGCCTTGCCGGCTGGCACATGGGTGCCACGGACGCTGACGGTAACGAGGCGAAGTGCGGCGCCGCAACTAAATCCGCGTCGCACAGCCCCACCTCCGTGCAAGCCGTGTTTGAGGGGCCAGCCACCCCTGATAGCAGCACAGCCGAAGCGCTGGAAGAACTGCTGGCTGCCATGGGCATTGATGACGGCTCAGTCGCTGCACGCACTGCCGAGGCGGTTTTTTCGGGCTGGAGCAGCCCCGTGGGCTCCCCGCCCCAGGACAACAACTGCTACCAGTGGGGCAGCTGGGGCAGCACGGGCGCGCTGTCTGAGGCTGGCGGCACCAGCCTGGGCGCAGACCTGTCCGCCGGCACAGAGCGGCACAGCCAGCGGGCGAGCCGTGAGGAGCGTGCTCAGCGCGAGGCGGCGCGCCAGGCTAGCAACAACGCGTTTGTGCGCAGCCGCCAGCTCATTGGTAGCATGAAGGAGGAGGCCAGCAAGGCCTTCCAGCAGGCCATCGACGCACGGGTGAGCTGCTGAGATGGGTTGGGTGGGGCGGGCGGGCTGGCGGGAAGGGAGCGCAAGTGCGGGAGCGGTGCAATGTGCCTGCCCGCGCCTCACCAGCCCTGTGCTGTTGCCCCCCAGCAAGCCCACACCCAGCCTTTCCTGCCCGCTCACTGCCCCACCTTCCCCTCTCCCCTGACCTCCCCGCAGCGCAAGGGCCGCCTGGCCGAGGCCGCACAGTTTGAGCGCGAGGCTCAGGCCTGGAAGTGCCAGGCCGCCGCGCACCGCGAGAAGGCGGCGCGTGACGCCTACCGCCGCAACAACGGCGGCGCCAGCGTGAACCACATGCCGGACGTGAACCTGCACGACCTGGACCTGGAGGTGTCCCAGGCGCTGAAGAAAGTGCGGTCCGCAGTGGGTGAGCGGCTGGGGCGGGGGAGGGCGCAGTTTGGCACTAGGGCGGGGCGGAGGCGGTAATAATGAGCAGGAGCATGGCCGTGTTGCGTTTGGCTTGACTTGGCGCAACCAGCCTAGTGGTCAGCTGAGAGTGTGGCAGCCGACATGTGGGCTTGTTGCTGGCCGCCATGCGTTTGTACGCGCCCAGCCGCCACTTACCATGTCCCCATGCTTGCACCCTTGCTCCCGCAGACGCCGCGATGAAGCTGGCCGGCGACGGCGTGTACTCCCTGGTGACTGTAGCCTTCATCCCCGGCTGGGGCAAGCACAGCCCCACGGGCGAGGGCAAAATCCTGCCCGCCATCCAGGACCTGCTGGACAGCCTGGGCATTGATTTCCAGATGCCGAACGCCGGCAAGATTCAGGCCCTGTTCCCTGCGGACGCATACTAAACTAGGCTGAACGGCTCACTGACAAAAGCGTGAGCCCGAGCCGTGCGTCCCGGGGGCAGGCCGGCGGGCGGCTTGAATAGCACCCGCCCGCCGGACGGCAGCCTGGCCACCAGCTTTCATGCTGGCCTGTCTTTCTGCTCCAAGCTGCTTTGCTTCCCGCTTTTACGCGCCTGCTGCACTCTTCCTGCTCTTGCATCGCTTTTGCGCCTGTCCTTCATATGCACCTTGGGGTTCTTTGCCTCCCCTGCACCCGCATACACACACCGCATGCATACACGCCTGCACCTGCAGCTCTTTGCATAGTCGATTCGTCAACCCGCTGCACGGGATCAATTAATTCTGCAGCACATGCACACGTCATTCTCTCTGGGGATTTACCGGGCCACTCACATCCACGGGGTTCATGGGAACTTGCATGCCAAAGCCAAACCCTACTGCATAGTGCAAGCTGCACAGTGTAAGACCACCACCCAGCGAAGCAGGAAGGCGGGCGCATCGCAGGCTTGGCCACCTGCGCATGGTACGGCGTGGCGCAATGCATGGTGCTGCGTGCACTGCTCCTGCTGGGCAGCACCCTCAGCGATCAATTCTGGCTTTGATCTACAGCTTTCACGCGCGCAACACCCTCTGTGGCCGCTTGAAGCGGCTCGACAAAGTGACAGCGGCCACTCGAGGGCTCGTGCCGGCCTCCAACACACTTCACGCTTTGAGCATCTGTTATAAAACCGTTTAAGCTGGAGGGCATGGCCAGTGAGCAGCTGGGCGACCGGCCAGCCCTCCAGCAGCCCGTCTGCCGCTGCCAGCAGTCCTGCGCGTGCAATGAGGAGCAGTCGTGCTCAGCCATGTGCCTGCCGTCGAGCGGCGAGGCGGCCCCGGGCTCCCCGCTGCTGCAGCCGCTGCTCGGCGGCGGCGGCGGCGGCGGCAGCGGGCCGGTCACGCCACGCAGCGGCACTGTGACGCCCCGCGGCGCCCCTGTGCACGCCGTGCTGGCCATCGGCGGCATGCAGTGCTCCTGCTGTGCCGTGGCAGTGGAGCGGGCCCTCAGGTACGCATTCGCTGGGGGCCACCGCCTGCCCCGCCGCCGCTGCGCCGCCTGCATGCATGCATGCCGACCGCTGCCAGCACCCACCTGCCCGCCTGCCATGCAGCTCGCTGCGCGGCGTGCGCAGCGCAGGAGTGTTTCTGCTGGCCGAGACGGCGCATGTGGAGCTGGACCCAGCTGCAGCAGCAGACATGAAGCGGGTGCTGGCTGCTGTTGAGTCGGTGGGCTTCACAGCCGAGCTGCTGGACACCGCAGGTGTGTGGGCCGGCCCTGTTGTGTATGCTGCACGTTTGGCACTTGTCTGAAATGCTTGGTTTGAAATTGGCAGCGAGGCAGTGCACCTGTTTGGAGAGCAGCCTGCACTGGGGGAACGAGCTGCCTGCCCGGTGCTGCTCGCCTACCGACCGTACCAGCGCATCCTTGACCATCCGCCTTGGCCGCCCCAACCCGTCCTTGCCGAGCTGCGGTGGCGGGAGGCGCCCTGATGCTGGAATGGTGGTTGATTTTGCATGTGCTGATGTCTGCCAACTGCAGCCAAGACTGAGGTTGTGAAGCTGGCCATTGGAGGCATGGCCTGCTCCTCATGTGCCACGGGTGAGCCGCTGAGCTGCCCATGCAGCTGACTGCGGCAAGCAAATAGCACACACCTGCCCTTTGAAAATATCCTTGTGCGGCTTGTGCTTGCTGCATCGAATGCTGCCGCAAGTTTCCCGAATGCTGCTGGGGTGTGACTTGCCTCTGACATGCCGCTGTCCGCCTGCAGCTGTGGAGGCTGCGCTGCGGCGGGTGCGCGGCGTAGTGGCTGCCACCGTGTCCCTCACGCTGGAGCAGGTGAGCGCTCATGTGTTTGCAGGGCAGTACCTTCAGTTGGGTAGGGGTGCAGGTGGCAGGCCTCAGCATGCAGGTACTGCTGTCCCACAGCCCACAGCGGCCTGTCACCTGTCGCTTGGCACAGGTGGGAAGGCAGCCATCATGTCCAGAATCGCCCCCTCTGCCCTGCCTGCACTCCACCTGCTGCTGCGCAGGCTGAGGTGCAGTATGGCGAGGCGCTCTGCTCCCCTGAGCAGCTGGTGGCGGCAGTTGATGGCGCAGGCTTTGAGGCCTCGGGTGCGTTTGCAACCGCACATTGCACGCATGCTGTTGCACATTTAGGTGGTGGCGGCGGTGGATGGAGCAGACTTTGAAGCCTCGGGTGCGACTGGCTGTTGTGCTCTGCTGCACTGCATGCTGTGCTCACGCTGCATGCATGCTGCGCTGTGCTGCTGCAACACATCTATCTGTGCCTTGCTGCGGTCATGCTGTTTTGCCGCCAGGCATTGCTGCTGGAAAGCGGCTGTGTGGCCTTCAGGAGTCGCTGCAGCGGGCACGGCTGTACTGCTGGCCTGGTGACACTACTTGCAGTACTTGTGCACAATTGCAGACCCGCCTGCTGCCCTGCTGACCCTCCCTTGTTGCAGTGCTGGGGAAGGAGGAGGTCAACGTGATGCGCATGCAAGTGGGGGGCATGACGTGCAGCAGCTGCGCCGGCACAGGTGGGGACAGCCTGAACTCGGCAGAGCAAGGCAGCGGCAGGGCGCCCTGGTGGAAAGATCGTCCTCAGCAGCCGACCGCCGCTGCCTGCCTCCCGTTTGTGCCTCTGTTCCCAAGCATGCAGCAAGCTGGGCAAGGTCGGCCCGAAGTGCGCAGCTCTGACACACCAAGGGCCTCCCCTTCCCCCTGCGGCCTGCAGTGGAGTCTGCGCTGCGCAAGCAGCCGGGCGTGCTGGACGCCTCGGTCAACCTGCTGACGGGGGTGGTGGAGGTGAGGGTGGTTGCCAGCTCCTCGCCGGCTTACTTCAGGGACCCATGTCCTTGTTGTGCATGCTCGCCTCAACCCGCCAAAGCTGCATGCGCAGCCTGTTTGCTTCGCCCATGCTGCGCTTTGCCTCTTGCTTGTTCCTGCCAGCCAAATTGCCCGCTCTCCCTCCCTCCACCTTCCCCAATTACACCTCTCCCTCCTTCTGCTTCACCTTGCAGGTGCGGTATGACCCGGATGCCACGGGCCCGCGCCACCTGCTGGCCGCAGTGGAAGGGGTGGGCTTCACAGCACAGCCGTACGCGGAGCAGCGCCTGGGTGAGCCCCATGTTGAGGGGATTGCAAGGTGCACATGTGCGGCTGCAGGGAGTGTTCAATCTCACAGCAGTCGACCCTGCTTGTTGGAAACCATCTCGATCCCCATCTCGATTTCCACCTCCCATGCAGACTTTGTGGAGGCGGGGCGCGCAGAGTCTACCGGATTGTCCATCTCAGTTCCCATCTTATAATTCCCATCTCGATTTCCACCCCTCAACCAGACTTTGTGGAGGCGGGGCGCGCCGAGACGTCCCTGCTGGATTGATTCTCACTCTCTATCTTCATTTCCACCCCTCAACCAGACTTTGTGGAGGCGGGGCGCGCCGAGACGGCGCGCTGGGCGGCGCAGTGCAGCCTGGCCGCGCTGCTCACGCTGCCCGTCTTCCTCTCCTCCATGGTCCTGCCCATGGCCTGGCCCGCCGCCGCCGCCTGGCTGGCCGCCCGCACGGTGCGCTTCTGTGGCGCCGCTGCTGTGCGCTGCTGAGCGATGTGCGATGCTCAGCGATCATACTGCCCAGGGCCGCGCAGGCCGCTGCTCGCACCCGCCGAATGTGCCCTTGCGTCCTTGGCGCAGCCGCGTGTATGTTGTGATTCGCTGGCTGGCTGTTGAACCCGTCTTCCATCCTTTCATTTTCGTTGCTATTCCTTTGTTCGTGCAGCTGCTGGGCTTCCCGCTGGACCAGCTGCTGCGCCTGGGCTTTGCCACGCCTGTCCAGTTCTGGTGCGGCTGGCGCTTCCACCGAGGCGCGTACCTGGCGCTTCGAGGTGGCAGGTGGGCGGCGATTGATTGCTTATATGGGCTGTGCGCCATGCTGCTGCTCTGGTTCGGACATGTGGGGCTTGCTGCTTGTATGGGAAGAGTAAATAAGCTGCAGCTGACTGGCTGCTGGTGTGTGGCACTGGCAACATTGCCGGCTTGTCCCACCAACCACTCTTCGTCCTTCCCTTGCAGAGCCAACATGGACGTGCTGGTCAGCCTGGGCACCAACGCGGCCTACATCTACTCCCTGCTGTCCATCTTTGGGCAGCGCCTGCACGTGAGGATGCTCTGGGGAGGGCAGGGCAGGCAATAACCTAGTTGACGAGCCTCATGCGCCACTGCCTGTTCAGTTGGGTAGCTGCACGCTCGCATCCCAACCAGAATGGCGGGGTGTCTGCAGTCCCCAACCTCAGACAACAAGTTGTTCCACATCTGTGCCTTAGCTGAGCTCATTTTCCAATGCCGGTCCCTGTGCTGTCCCCCCGTAGCCGCAGCCGCACCCTGTGCCCGGCGGCAGCGGCATGCCCATGGCTGACGACTTTTTTGAGACGGCCGCCATGCTCATCACGCTGGTGCTGTTTGGCAAGTACCTCGAGTCGGCGGTGAGCTGGATTTTTGCTTGCGTTGGCACGTGCTTAGTCTCAATCTTTGCTAGCTCGTGACTACTGCTAAAGAGGCTGGCAAGCAGACAGGCATGGAGGCCAGGGGCCTGCCGCCGGCATGCAGCTACCCGCGCAGCTGCACCCGCTGCTGCCACTGGCGTGCCGCCTGCTCACAGTATGTGTTGCCCATTTATCACCTTACCCACGTCGCTTCGCAGGCCAAGGGGCGCACTGGCGAGGCGATTGGGCGGCTGTGCCAGCTGGCGCCGCCCACCGCGCTGCTGCTGGAAGGGCCAGACGGCGCGGCGAGCGGAGAGCGAGAGGTGCCGACTGCCCTGCTGCACCGGGGAGACTTGATCAAGGTAAGGCAGAGCGGCGAACAGGACAGAATAATTGCAGCAACCTGGCTGAGCAGTTGTGCAAGCTCAGGGTTGCTGGAGAGACATGGCCACATCATGAGGCACGGACCAGTGCCCAGGACAACCGGACAGGTCGCACAGGGCTCCACACCTCTTGGCCACTGCCCTGCCTTGTTCCAGGTGTTGCCGGGCGCGCGGGTGCCCACCGATGGCATGGTGGTGGAGGGCCATTCCCACCTGGACGAGTCAATGCTGACTGGGGAGTCAGGTATGTAGCACCCGCTGTTGCCTGAATCGAAGGGTGCGTGCGCTGCGGACTGTGCCTGTACTGTGCCAGCCTGCATCTGCTATGTTGCCAAGTTGCTGCGGGAGCACAACCCAGTGCACAGTGTGCGCCTGCATCCCAACACTTTGCGCACACCGCCTCCGGCCGCGCATGCCTTGCCGCTGCTCAGGCACTTATGTACTGCCCCTGCCGCCTTGCAGTACCGGTGGCCAAGGGCCCTGGAGATCCGGTTGTGGGCGGTACCGTGAACGTGGGCGGGCCGCTGAGGGTGCGGGTAACGCGCGTTGGAGCCGACACAGCGCTGGCGCAGATTGTGCGGCTTGTGGAGACTGCGCAGGTGCGGAGGAGGCTTGCTTGGAGGTGTATGAGTGGCGGCGTGGGTTGACACGCTGTCATCAGAGGTGCATGAGTCGTGAACTCGCTCCTCTTGTTCATTTTCACCTATCTCTCTGCACCCACCTCCTGCAGTCTTTCGCCTGTGCACCATCAACTTCCCACCTTCTCACCTGCCACATCCTCTCACCTGTCTCACCCTTTGCTTTCCCGCAGATGAGCAAGGCGCCGATCCAGGCATTTGCTGACCGCGTGTCGGCTGTGTTTGTGCCCGTCATCGTCGCCCTGGCGCTGCTCACCTGGGCAGCCTGGTGAGCCTTACAGTAGTGGCTCTGCCTGCTTGGCACCATACGTTGCGCCTGCTGCCTGCTGCCCGCTTGCAGCACACATTGCGCACAAAGTTGTGCAGAGGGTTGACATGGCCTTCGTCTGCCTGCCTTTGGCCTCAGCGCGCGCAGCGCTGTTGCCCAGCCGCTGCGCCTGCCCTGCCTGTCGCAACGAACGCCTGCCGGTGCGCATCCGCCTGTCATGTTGCAGGTATGCCGCCGGCGTGCTGCGCTGGTACCCGGATGCCTGGCTGCCGCCCGGCCACAGCCACTTCTTGTTTGCGCTGCTGTTTGGCATCGCCGTCCTGGTCATCGCCTGCCCCTGCGCCCTGGGCCTGGCGACACCCACAGCAGTCATGGTTGGCACAGGTGGGCTGAGGCTGGTGTGGCTGCATTTGAAGCTGTTTGAACGTAGCGGGACCCTTGGCTGGCTCAACAATCTTGCACATGCTGGCCACACTTTTGCTGCGATGCCTGAGGTTGCTGAGGACGGTCGTGGTTGTGCAGGCGTGGCGGCCGCCAACGGAATCCTCATCAAGGGCGGCGACGCGCTGGAGCGAGCGTGCCGGTAAGTGGCTGCACTGTCCTGCGCGTCCAGTGCAGCGGGCTTGCAAGATAACACGGCAAGTGGCTGGGCCTGCAAGGGGCTCGTCTGGCAGTGGCCGCCACCCCCGCTGCCCCGAAGATCCTGCTGTGCATTGGACAATACGCGTGCACGTTTGTCATGCGGCAGGGGCACCTACACAGCTCCTCCTGCCTTCCTCTCTCCGCAGGGTGCGCACCGTGGTGTTTGACAAGACCGGCACGCTCACAGCGGGCAAGCCGGCAGTCGTGGACTTCCGCACCTGGCAGCCAGAGGTGAGGGGCGGGAGGCAGCGGGCCGGGTGGCAGGTGCTCCTGCTAGCACAGGCTGTAGCTGCTGGCGCCAGCAGGCCAAGTTTGTAGGTATTTTGCCATGTTGTGCCACAAGCAAAGGCATCGAGCGAATTGAGTTGTATACTGCACAAACATGCTCTTTATGTTTCTCTCGCCCCCATCACGCCCCGCAGGTGGCTGCCGCGGATGTGCTGTTGCTGGCGGCAGCAGTGGAGTCCAACAGTGAACACCCGCTGGCCTCAGCTGTGGTGGCGTTTGCACACGCATTCTTCCAGCAACAGCAGCAGCAGCAGCCTGCGGCACAGCAGCGGAACGGCCAGCTGAATGGAGGGGCCCTAGGTGGCAAGGGCGGCAGCAGCATCAGCAGCGGCAGCAACAGTGGTACACCCCTGCCGCCCTGCCGTGACGTGGCAGTCGCAGTGGGCCAAGGCATCAGCGCTTGGGTGCAGCTGCCGCCGCCCGCCACAAATGGCAGCAGCGACGGCTCGGGCGGCACTGGTAGCAGCAGCTGTGCGGCGCAGCTGCACAGCCGCGACGCTCTGGTGCGCTTGCAGCTAGCTGCTGCTGGCAGCCAGGCAGCAGGAGCACCTCCCGCAGCAGCAGCAGATGGGCTTGCAGCAGAGGCAGCAGCAGGCGACACGCTTGTGCCGATAGGAGAGGTCTGCGTGGCAGTGGGCAGCCGGCGGCTGATGGCGGCGATCGGACTGGGCGTGCCGCCGGCCACAGAGGCGTACATGCATGAGCAAGAGGTAAGCTGCGTTGTCTTTTTGGGCCGTTTGAGTGGGCCAAGTGGTGTGGCTGAGCCAGTGCGACCTGGCAATTTTCGTCTAGGATTGCAAATGCTGCGTGCTGCAGCAGCCGACCAGCACTGCTGCGGCATGACGTTGGCATGTGCGCCCGCAGCACTCCAGCTGACTGTATTAGGCGGTTTCCTTGCAGCGCTGCCATGATGTGCCCTGGCTGTGCTCAGACAGTTGACTCGCAATGCTGCCGCGCTGCCGCAGGGTCTGGGCCGCACATGCGTGCTGGTGGCGGTGGGTGGCGCCATCGCTGCAACCATCGCCATCCAGGACCCGCTGAAACCGGAGGCTCGGTGAGCATGAGCCCGGGCTACCGCTGCACCGATTACTATCGGTGCTTATGTCACAGGGCATCTGATCCATGAGACTGCACTGCATGATGCTTGTTGATACGCTTCCTCCTGTACAGGGAAGCTGTGCAGTGGCTGCTGCAGTGTTGCCGGAGCATTATTTGACATGGACTCTTCCGCTCTGCCTCCCTGCTCTGCTCTGCCCTCCTGCAGCGGTGTGGTGGGTGCGCTGGCTGCCCAGGGGCTGGCCCCTGTGCTGCTGACGGGGGACAACTGGCGCACCGCTCGGGCCATTGCCTCACAGCTGGGCATTGCAGAGGTTGCAGGTGGGCTGGGATTTGCAGCGGTGGGGGATCTGCATTGTGCATGGGGCGCTGAGGTGGCAGGTGGGCTGGGAGTTGAGCTGAGGCTCTGCAGTGTGCATGGGGCGCTGAGGAGTGTTGCTGCTGCTCCCAGCAATGTAGCAGTTTTGAAGGCTCGACCCGCTGTTTCGTCCCTTGCTTCCATGCAGCCGAGGTGATGCCTGCCGGCAAGGTGGCCAAGATCCGGGAGCTGCAGCAGCGGCCGGGGGCGGGTGGCGTGGCCATGGTGGGGGATGGCGTCAACGACTCCCCCGCGCTGGCACAAGCAGGTGCGGCACTGGTGGTGGTGTGGCGACTGCCGCGACTGTTGTGGTATTGAGATGCCTGTCCCGCCTGCATGGCAGACGTGCTGCACCCCCAGTGCAGGCCATTGAGCGCGCTGCCCAAGCAAATTATACTCCGCTGCAGATGTGGGCATCGCGGTGGGCAGCGGCACGGATGTGGCCATTGAGGCGGCCGATTATGTGCTGATGCGCAGCGACCTGGTGAGGTTTGCAGAGGCAGGGGCAGGTGGCTGGTGGCATTGAGCGAGGAGCATTGCTGCTTCATTGCCATGGGGCCTGCTCGTCATTGGGTTGTGGTTCCCAAAGGTTCTGCGTTCAGAGCATGCGAGCGCTGGCCGGAGGGTGCTGGAGGGTCTCGGTGCCTGTGCCGGCACCAGGCTGCCAATCAGCCATGGCGCAACCACCCGGCTGCTGCTCTCCTGCTGCTCCCCTCCCACTTGCCTGAGGCTCGCTCGTTCACCTCCCCATTAGCTGTGTCTTACTGGCCTGATCCCACCGCAGGAGGATGTGCTGGTATCGCTGGACCTGTCCCGCACCATCTTTGCCCGCATCCGCCTCAACTATGTGTGGGTGAGCCCTGGCTGTGCACTTGTTGCATGCAATCCCGTCGCTGGCAGAGATGCTGCACCTCCGGGCAGCAGCGGCGGTTGGCCCGCGGCGGTTGGGCACCCAGCCAGTGCTGGCTGGGCCCTTCTACAGCCATGCGCCCACCGCCCTGTGCTCGCCCCACCAACCCCACCAACCCCTGCTCATGGGCCTCCTGTGATCAGGCAAAGGCACCCCACCAACTTCTCTTTCTCCTCCTCTGCCCCTCCCCCTTTCTTCAAAGGCTCTGGGCTACAATGCGCTGATGGTTCCGCTGGCGGCGGGCGCCCTTTACCCGTGGATGCGGGTGCAGCTGCCGCCCTGGGTGGCGGGAGCTTGCATGGCCTTTTCCAGCGTGTCGGTGGTCTGCTCCTCCCTGCTGCTGCGCCGGTACCGCCGGCCGGCGGCAGTCATGCGCGAGGTGGCGGTGCTGCAGCGCTGATGTGGCGGTGGTGCACCGCTTATATGCGGCAGAGGTTTGTTCGGTGCCGCCTGCAGCCCTGTGATAGCAGCGCCAGAGCGTGGATGCACGGCACAGCAGTCAGAGAGATGCGATGCATTGATTATTTGCTATCATGTGATAACACTGCACTTTATTTGAATGTTGGCTCCCTTTTGTTAATGTCCTCGAGCATTTGGTGCAGAGGCATAAGCAGTGGCAGTGTAGCTGCGGGGTAGGCGCCGACCGATGCAAGGCTGCAGATTGCAGGTGTTGCTGCACCCCACCCATGTGCTGGCCGTCACAG
>VFQQ010003410.1_pt1 | contig 15488 bp, 19 predicted proteins | sample 3512341 | NCBI WGS metagenome assembly VFQQ01 (sample SAMN10412373, study PRJNA504923) | tailings metagenome | isolation source: Relicate 2 Philex TSF1 revegetated site | place: Philippines: Tuba, Benguet | collected 2017-08-29 | reverse complement strand
AGATTCGCTACCTGGACAAGCTGGTGGACGAGTTGGCGAAGGGGAAGAAGATGGAGACGATACTGCGGCAGTAACACTGCGCCAGCACGGAATTTGATCAGCGCAGCTTGAGCGCACTGGCTGCAGTCTCAAGAAATTTGCTCGTTGCAAACGAAAGTCTTCTACCCTTGTGCACGCAGATTGAAACCTCCACTGTCTTCAATGATTTGTTGTCGATGCGAATCGGGACAAGCAAACCTTGCTCGACTTCATAGTCGATGGATCGCAATGGAACCAAGGCGACCGCGGCACCTGTCTGTACGAGCTCCTTCATGACACTCAGTGAATTTACGACGTAAGCAGGTTCAATTCGTGTGTCTTCCGCGCGCGCGGCTCGATCCATTGCGCGGCGTACCCCGAATGTCGTCTCGGGAACGGCGAGTGGATAGTTGACCAGCTCGATCATCTTGATGCGCTTGCGATGTGCGAGCGCATGACGCGGAGAGACCACCGCGACGTGGATCAGGTCTGCACTCGCCAGCACTTCGACTTCTGGGCGGCGAGGTGCATTGAGGGTAAATCCAATGTCTATCTGGTCGGCTCGAAGAGCCTCGAACGTCTGATCTGCACCTGCCAGGCCGATGTTGAAGGTGATCCCGGGAAAGTCGTTGCGAAAGGACGCAATGGTCTTGATCAGGAAGCCGGAAACCAGAGCCTCGGCAGCGAAGATCGAAACGGTGCCCTTGCGCAGGCCGCGCAAGTCGAGGATGTCTCCCTTGATGTCTTCGAAGTCACGCATCAGGGGCGCAACGCGGCCCATCAAAACCTCGCCTGCCGGCGTCAATCGGATGCCGCGTGCTCCGCGCTCGAAGAGCGGCGCGTTGACGTACTGCTCCAGGTTTTCAATCTGCCGACCCACCGCTGTCGCGGTCACATGCAGTCGTTCTGCGGCCTTGCGGATCGATCCCGTGGATGCAGTCTCGAGGAAATAGCGGAAGGCATTGATCTGCATGGCGTGTTTCTCCGTGTTCGTCGGTTGCGCATATTTGGTGCGTGCGTGCATCAATTGCGTGTAAGTGCGGGCGCGCTCGCTGGGAGCGAGTCGTTGTGCGACGCACCATTCTAGTGAGTGCACACAAAACCGATGCACTCTGACGCCGAAATTGCTGGCATGCGCTCGCACCCCTTGTTATAGATTCCGCAAATCGACCCCATCGAAACGAGGAAAGAAAGAATGCCCAAGACAATCGTCATCCCGCCCCATGCGGCACCGCCACTGGCCCCGTACTCGCCTGGCGTGCGTGCTGGCGACAACCTTTATGTGTCAGGCATGCTCGCCATCGATTCCAAGGGCGGCTTCGTCGGTGTGGGCGATGTGCAGGCCCAGACGCGCCATGTGCTCGAATCGGTCCGTGCAGTCGTCGAGGCCGCAGGCGGCACGATGCAGGACGTGGTGCACAACGCGATTTTCCTGAAGGACTTGGCCGACTACGCGGCGATGAACGCCGTGTATGCGGAGTTCTTCCCGTCGAACCCACCGGCACGCTACTGCATCCGTGCCGACTTGGTGAAGCCCGAGTTCCTCGTCGAGGTGAGCACCATCGCCTGCATACAGGCTGCATGACGCGCCACGCCACACCATGATCCTCCAGCTCCTGATCTCCGGCATCGCCCTGGGCAGCATCTATGCGCTGCTCGGTCTGTCGATGGTCCTGGTCCACAAGGCCACGGACACCATCAATTTCGCGCAGGGCGAGATGGCCATGTTCACCACGTTCATCGGTTTCACGCTGATCAACCAGTTCGGCTTGCCGCTCCCGGTCGTCTTCGTGCTTTGCGTGCTCGCCGGTGGCCTGTTCGGCGCTGGCGTGTACCGCGTGCTCATCCATCCGCTGATCGGCCGCTCGCATGTCAGCCAGCTCATCGTCACGCTGGGCCTGTTCACCGCGCTCAACGCGCTGGCAGGGCAGATCTGGGGTTTCGATGCCTACAGATTCCCCGCGCTGGTGTCCTCCGACCCGGTCGAGATCGCCGGTCTGCGACTGGCACCGCCGAGCCTCGTCATCATCGGCGTGTCGATGGTGCTGATGCTGGTGCTTTACGTCTTCCTCGAGTTCACCCGCGCCGGCACCAGCATGCGTGCCGCCAGCATGAACCGATGGGCGGCGCAGCTCATGGGCATCCGCGTCGTGCGCGCTTCCATGCTGGCCTGGGCCATAGCGGGTGGCATTGGTAGCATCGCCGGCTTCCTGATCGCGCCAACCACCTTCCTCGACTTCGAGATGATGGTCCCCATCCTGCTCAAGGCGTTTGCCGGTGCCATCCTCGGCGGCTTCAACAGCTTGCCCGGCGCTGTCGCCGGTGGCATGGCCGTCGGCATCATGGAGGTGATGTTCGGCGCGCTCGCATCCACCGCCTACAAGGATGCATTTTCCTTCGTGCTCATCGTCGCGGTGCTGATGTTCAAGCCCGCCGGTCTCTTCAGCCGCGCGAAGGTAAAGAAGGTATGAGAACTCCCATGCAAAGTTACGCCATGCCGGCGCTCGCCCTGATGGCTGCACTCATCGTGCCGCTGCTGGGTGGCAACTACCTCCACTTTCTGATGGCCACGCTGCTGATCTACTCGCTGGTCGGCATGGGCATGGTCGTGCTGACGGGTTGGGGCGGCTACATCTCCATCGGCCATGCGGCGCTCTGGGCGGTGGGTGCCTATGGCTCCGCACTGCTCATCACCAAGCTCGGCTTGCCGTTCCTGCTGGCGGTGCCCCTGGCCGCCGTCATCGCAGCCCTGTTCGGCGCGCTCATCGCCATTCCGGCGCTTCGGGTGCACGGCCACTACCTGGCCATTGCAACACTCGGGTTCGCGTTGCTGCTCCAGCAGGTGTTGTTCGAGTGGGAATCGCTCACCGGTGGTCGCCAGGGGCTGTTCGTGCCGAGACCCAGCATCTTTGGCCATGAACTGGTCAACGACTTCGAGTTCGTCTACCTGCTCGTGCTGGTGGTGGCTGTCGCAGCCTGGCTGGTGCGCAACTTCCGGGAATCGCCCACCGGCCACGCACTCATCGCGCTGAAGAACAGCCCCATCGCCGCCCAATGTGCCGGGGCGAGCCGGCCGCGGCACCTGTTCATCGCCTTCACGTTCAGCGCCTTCCTGACCGGCCTGTCGGGTGCGCTCTACGGGTCGTTGATCGGCTACCTCAGCACCGAAACGTTCACGCTGGCGACATCCGTGGCGTTCCTCACCCTGGTGGTGGTTGGCGGGGTTGAAAGCATCTGGGGCGCGCTGCTGGGCGCCGCGTTCCTGACCCTGGCCCCTGAACTGTTCCGCAACCTCAAGGGCGCACAGACGGTGGTCTACGGTGTCACGCTGATGGTCTGCATCTACGTGCTGCCGGGTGGCCTCGCCAGCTTGCCCGCGCGCCTGCGCAGCCTGCTGGCCAGCCGCAAGGGGCGTCCATGAGCACAGTGGCACTCGCGGTCGACAATCTGTCGAAGTCGTTCGCCGGCCTGCGGGCCCTGCAGGACATCAGCTTCACGGTGACGTCGGGCCGCATTGCGGGTCTCATTGGCCCCAACGGGGCGGGCAAGACCACCTTGCTCAACTGCCTCAGCCGCATCTGCACACCCGAAACCGGCACCATCCGCTTCGGCAGCACCGACATACTGCGTGTACCGATACACGGGGTCGCCGGTTGCGGCATCAGCCGCACGTTCCAGAACCTGGAACTGGCGCAGGAGCAGACCGTGCGCGAAAACGTGATGCTCAGCGCTTTGCGGCTCTTCCCTTCGAGTCTGGTCGCGCAGCTGCTCACACTGCCCAAGGCCCGCACGCAAGCTGCGAACGCACGTGCGCTGGTGGATGAATTGCTGGCCGAATTCGGTCTGGAGCAGGTGGCCGACACCCGTGTGTCCGACTTGTCGTATGGCATGCAGAAAGGCGTCGAACTGGTTCGTGCCGTGGCCGGTCGCCCAAGCCTTTTGCTGCTGGACGAGCCTGCCGCCGGTCTCAACAACGAGGAAAGCCGCCAGCTTGGCGAGACCATATGCCGCCTGCGTGAGCGACGTGGCATGACCATCCTTTTGGTGGAGCACGACATGAAGCTCGTGATGGACATCTGTGAAGAGATCGTGGTTCTCAACCACGGCAAGCTGCTGTGTACCGGCACGCCAGAGACCGTCCAGGCCGATCCGCGCGTCATCGATGCGTACCTGGGGGCCGAGCATGCTTGAGATCGCCAATCTCACTGCGCGCTACGGTGCCATCTCGGCGCTGCGCGGCGTATCGTTCTCGGTGGCGCCCGGCCGTATCGTTGCCTTGCTCGGTGCCAATGGTGCTGGCAAGACGACGCTGCTCAACTCCATCATGGGTAGCCGCGCGATGTCGACAGGCGGGAGCATCCGCTTCGACGGCCGCGAATTGCGCGGCATCCCGACCGAGAGCATTGTCGCGGCCGGGCTCGCGCTCGCCCCGGAAGGGCGACAGGTCTTCACCGACCTGACCGTGACCGAAAACCTCCGCCTGGGCGCCTTCCTGAGACGTGATCGTGCAGGCATCGCCGACGACCTGAAGATGGTGCAGGGCCTTTTCCCGCGCCTGGCCGAGCGGCGGAACCAGCTGGCCGCAACGCTCTCAGGCGGCGAGCAGCAAATGGTTGCGATCGGCCGTGCGTTGATGTCGCGGCCCCGCATCCTGCTGCTGGACGAGCCCTCGCTCGGCCTCGCACCGCTGCTCACGCAGGAAATCATGAAGCTCGTCGGCGACATCCGCGACCGCGGCATCACCATCCTGCTCGTCGAGCAGAACGCACGCCAGGCACTTCGCATTGCCGATGAAGGCCTTGTCCTGGAATCGGGGCAGATCGTCATGTCCGGTCCCGCCGCGACGCTTCTCCAGGATCCGCACGTCATCTCCGCCTACCTGGGCGGCTCACGCCAACACTGAAAGGAAAGAAACATGTCCCTCCACAAGCTTTCACGCCGCGCGCTCGTCTCGGCGGCCATCGTCCTGCCCACGCTGTTCGGAGCCGCGCATGCGGAAGATGGTGTCGAGAAGGGCGTCCTGCGCATCGGCTCGTTCCTGCCGCTGCAAAGCGCGCTGGCCGCTGGTGCCACGCAGTACAAGGCCGGTGCCGACGCCTACTTCAAGTCGGTGAACGACGCCGGTGGCATCCACGGTCGCAAGATCGAGTGGATCGTCGAGAACGACTCGTACAACCCGCAGCAGGCCGTCGCGGTCACCAAAAAAATGCTCGACCGGGACGGTGTGCTCGCCATTGTGTCCACGCTGGGCACTGCGACTGGTCTCGCCGTGCTGCCTTTGCTGGAACAGCGCAAGGTGCCAGGCATCAATCTGTCGGGCGCGAGCCCCTTGCTGTCGGAGCCGAAGTCACGCAACCTGTTTGGCCTGGTCCCCACTGGTATCGCGCAGGGTCGCTCGCTTGCCCAGTACGCCACCGGCCCGTTCGCCGGCAAACGCGTGGCCATCTTCTACCAGAACGACCAGTTGGGCAAAGACATGCGAGATGGCGCGGTCGAGCAACTCAAGGCGGGTGGCATGACGCCGGTGGCCGAGGCAACCTATGTCCCGACCGACGTGGACGTGAGCGCACAAACACTCGCCTTGCGCAGATCGAACGCCGACGTGGTCATCATGGCCGCCATTCCGAAGCAGGGTGCGCTCTTCCTGCAGGAGATGTCCAAACTCGGCTGGAGTCCCAAAGTCATCGCCGGCACCATGATGTCTGACCCAATCACGCCTTCGCTGGCCGGCAAGCCGCTCAATGACGTGGTCATCGGCATCATCACCGCGCTCCCGAGCAACCCGAACCCGAAGCTGCAGGCGGTGAACGCGATGATCCGCAAGTACTACCCCGAGGTGGAGCCGGGTTACTGGTCATACCTCGGCTACGCGGGGGCCGCCGTCTTCGTGGAGGCGGCACGCCGCGCCGGACCGGATATCACCCGCGAGAAGCTCATCACCAGTGTCGAGAGCATGAAGGACTTCGATGTCGCGGTGATGCCGCCGTTGTCGTTCAGCCCCACGCAGCACGGGGGTGGCTCCAATCTCGACTACGCGGTCTGGAAGGAAGGCGTTCTCACCTCGATGCCGGCGCGCTGATCCTCCATCGAGAAACACAACAGAAAGCATCATGACCCAAGACATCGCCCGCCTGTCGGCGGCCGAGATGGCGCGGCTCGTCCGTACCCGCGCCCTCTCGCCCGTCGAGATCGTGAAGAATTCGCTCGATCGCATCGACGCGACCCAATCGACACTCAATTCGTTCATCACCGTCTGCCACGAGAAGGCCCTGGCCGAGGCCCGCGAGGCCGAGGCCGCCGTGATGCGCAAGGACGAACTCGGCCCGCTGCATGGCGTGCCCTATTCGGCAAAAGACATGATCCAGACGGCGGGGGTGCGCACCACCCTCGGCTCGCGGGTCCTGGAGAACAACGTGCCCGATCAGGATGGCGTGGTCATCACAAGGCTGCGAAAGGCCGGTGCCATTCTTGTCGGGAAGACCACGACACCGGAATTCGCTCACTCGTGCATCACCGCTGCACCGCTGTATGGCCATACGCACAATGTGTGGGACCATGGCCGTACGCCGGGTGGCTCCAGCGGTGGCGCGGCTGTGTCGGTCGCCGCTGGGTTGGTGCCTCTCGCGCTCGCCACGGACAGCGGCGGGTCAACCCGCATTCCAGCAGCGTGCAACGGCGTCGTCGGATTCAAGCAGACGCAGGGTTGGGTACCCGATGACTCCACGCGTGATGCCTTCGCCACGCTGGTTTTTGTCAATCCGATTGCGCGCAACATCGAAGATGCCTCGTTGCTGCTGGACGCGATGGTCGGACCCCATTCGAGCGACCCGTATTCTTTGCTCGCTTCAAGGACGACGACGCTCCCCTGGGCCGCGGCCCGAGGCGACCTGAGAGGCGTGAGAATCGGCTGGCTTCCCGTGACTGCCGACGAGCGCGTCGATGCCGAGGTGCTCGCAGCGTGTGAAGCTGCTCTTCGGACGTTTGAATTGCTTGGCGCAGAGGTCACCACACTGAAGACCAAGCCGATCCCATTCCAGCATGCATGGGCCGTCATTCAGAACGGCTACCGCGTATCGCGCTACGGCCCCTACATGGAAACGGCACCTGAAAAGATCGGCGATTCCTTCCGCCAGCTCATGGCGGCATCGAAAGCCTACACATCCAAAGACCTGACCGATGCCATGTTCACGCGCACCGAGGTTTTTCGCGAAGTGCAGCACTGGTTTGACGATGTCGATATCGTCATCACACCAACCATGACGCGCACCGCCATCGCCTACGATCACGACGTCCACAAGGCGCCCGTCGTCGTGGAAGGTCAAGACCAGGGCCTTGCAGCGGACGGTTGGTTCCCCTCGCTCGGACGCTACAACATGACGGGACATCCGGCCGTTTCAGTCCCTTGCGGCTGGGCCAGCGATGGCTTGCCTGTGGCGTTCCAGGCGGCTGGACGTTGGGGCGAGGATGCCCAACTGATGAGACTGACCGCGCTATTCGAGCAAGCACGGCCTGAACTCAACCGCGGCTTGCCCCCCATCTGAGGTCATCGGCTCGGCTTGTGCTGGTGGTGCGGTCACATGGACAGCACCCGAAAGATGGAGTAGCCCACCATCGCAAGCAGCGCGAGCGAGCCGATGCTCCAGAAAAGCGCGCGAATGTCGTGCAACTGCGCCGTCGCATACGCCACGAAGTGCGCAGCCCTGGCGGCCACGTAGGTCCAGATGAGCACCTGCGCCAGCACCAATGATGGACCGGCCAGGACAAACAGCAGACCCGCCGCCAGAAACGCCGGAATGCTCTCCAGGTCGTTCAAATTCATGCGCCGGGATCGCTCCACATAGTCGTTGGGCTCCAGCTGACCGGGCCTCGGATCGGGATTGGCGGGACTCTTCTTCGCATCCTCGGGATTTCGAAAGCCTCCCTTGATCTTCATCATCCTGGCCACCGTCATCCACGGCTGGAGCAGGAGCTTGAGCAGCATGATCAAGGCCGCCACCGCATACGTCCAGAACACGGGATTGTCGAAACTCAGTGTGACGGGCATCTGAAGACTCCTTGTGCGGGAAATTGGGCGTTGACTGTGTAACAGATTCTTCGGCCGTAGCGCTATGACGCAGCGCGCTCCCAGTCCGTCTTGCCCGTGCGCATCAACACGAACGCGCCCAGAATCGTCCCGATGGGAACGGCGAAAAGCAGCAGCACGCCCAGCACGCGAGACAGGGTGCGGCCCCAACCCAGTCCCCGGCGAACGCCCTTCAAGGCCAACGCGTGAAGCGCGGGCAGCAGCCCGAAGATGGCCAAGAGGATCAGCACACCGCTCCAGCTTGCCTTGTCGCCGGACAGATGCACGGCGATCAACAGCACCGCGATCAGCCCATAGAAGATGACCAGGCCCAGATGAATGCGAGCGAGTGATTTGTTCATGATTGGCAGCCTTCAACGGCGCGATGATTGGCCCCTGGCCGATTGTGAGTATCCTGTGCTCTCTATTGAGAATCAAAGCAAACCCTCGAGATATCACCATGTTGGACATCTTCTCATCCGTGGAATTTTGGAAGTTTTCATTGCCATTGTTTGGTGCCGTGATCGCATGGTTCGCCAATGAGAAGCACAAACGATTGGCAGATCAGTATCAGCGCAAGGAGACCAGTTACAAAGAGCTACTTCGCTCCTTGCGAGGCTTCTATGTAGACGCCGAAGGGGCAGACGATTTGAAGCTTGAATTTCTTCAACAACTGAATCTCTCTTGGCTCTACTGCCCTGATGACGTCATTCGCAAGGGCTACGCCTTTCTTGAGACTATCCATACAGCCCACTTGACGTCGGATGAAGAGAAGGAACTGGCCCTCGGTGCCTTTGTGGCTGCAGTTCGCAAGGACATTCTTTCGCGAAACCTTGTACGAAGCACACGACTCACTGCTGCAGACTTCAAACACCTCCATCCCAACACCTAACTCTTCACTCAATGGCAAAGTCAATGGCGCGCCGGCAGTACATTGACGTAGCCACTGGTACTGCCATGAAGTATGTAGCCACTGGAAGAATCCATCCCGAACGAGCCGACATCTCTTTCGGTCCGATTGTCTGGAGAATCTCTGAACAGGAGAGAGTGAAGGCGAGTTGCGCGTCATCACAGGTGACCATTTTGCTTGAGCTTGCAACAATTGATGGATACATCACTGCGCACCTAGCAGCAGAACAGTTTGCGCACATTGTCGTAGGCGCTCTTGGATTTTCGCTCGGCAGCGGTTACTCAGTAGAACTTATCCAGATCACGGAGGAGGATGGAACACCGCATGTATTTGGTGTCCGGCCTACCTGTCCCACTCAAGGTGAAACCCCCGGCTTCTCTCCTCACAACGATGTATTCAACCAAGCTTTCACTTTGGCAAATCGAGACGTCTTTTTCCGAATGGCGCTTCGCGACTACTTGCGTGCCATTAACAACCCTGTCGACTGCGGAGCGTACTGCTATCGCTCTATTGAAGCTATCAAGTCATCCTTCTCGGCTCGCTCTAGGGACAATGGATGGGCAGCAATGCACGCTTCACTTGGGACGGATCGGTCAACGATCGAAAGTACTGTCAAAGCTTTTGCTGATCCCGTCCGTCACGGCAACTGGGTGGGCGCCAAGCCGTCGAACACATTGCAGCGGTGGAACATGCTAAAGCTAACCCGCGACATCCTGTTTAAGTACCTTGAGCATGAGCGCCAAGCTGACCGATCTATCGCTACAAGATAGTCCCTCACCCCAATATCGTCTCAGTAAATACAAAACCGTTGCAGGCCGCCACAAACGCCTTCGGCGTCTGCCTTCCCCCAAACCCATAAACCCGCAACCCCTCTCGCCGTATGCGGATCGCCAGAGGCGTGAAGTCGCTGTCCGATGACACGATGCAGAAGCCGTCGAGCTGGCCCATGTGCAGCAGGTCCATGGCGTCAAGGCTGAGGGCCATGTCTGAGGCGTTCTTGCCTGCGGTGTAGCTGAAGAGCTGGACGGCCTCGATGGCATTGTGGTTGAGGACTTGCCTGAAGCTGCGCATGCCGGGGCGGGACCAATCGGCGTAGGCGCGTTTCACAGCCAACACGCCGTAGCACGCGGCGCGCAGCAGGATGGAGCGGGTGAGTGTGTGGGACGCGTTTTCGGCGTCGATCAGAACGGCGAGGTTCTGTTGTTTGTGCAGCCGGCTGGGCATGCGGCGCTCCCTGTTCGTTCCTGGTCTGCCGCCGCCACTGCTGTTGAAGAATGGCGGCGGCCCGAACGGGCTGAGAACCGATGACCTCTCGCGAAGAATCGGCAGGCTCTCGCGAGCCTCCCGTCCGAGCCGCCAAAAAAATGGAGCACGAACGAAGAGGCCGCTGTCCTTGCGGTCTTCAGCGGCCTCGTAGCCGCGAAACGTCGTCGGGTTCTCAGGCCCGGCTCACCTTTTTCGTGAGCGGGGCAGACTTTACCGCACGCCGTTCGCAGCCAGCAAACGCCCCACGGTATCAAACCGTCCAACCCTGAGCCGCATGTCCCCAACAAATTTTGATGCCTTCCAAAAACAATTCAATAATCCTTGTATTATCAAACCATGAATGAAAGCACCGTCATCCAATCCCTCGCCGCTCTAGCCCACGAACACCGTCTTCGCGTCTTCCGCGCGCTGGTCGTGGCAGGAGAAGAAGGCCTCACGCCCGGTGTCATGACCGAGCAGCTCGACATTGCCGCCACCAAGCTGTCCTTTCACCTGAAGGAACTGGTGAACGCCGGCCTGGCCACTCAGGAGCGGGATGGACGCAACCTCATCTACCGCGCGGCCTACGCCCACATGAACGGCTTGCTCGCCTACCTCACCGAGAACTGCTGCCAGGGTGCCGATTGCTCGGTGGAGAGCGCCGCGTGCAAGTGCTGAATCAACTTGATCCCCAACCGACCACAAGCCAACCGGAGAACTCCCTCATGAAGCGATTTCATGTTCACGCCCATGTCGAGAACCTGCAACAGAGCATTGCCTTCTACTCGGCGCTGTTTGGTGCTGAGCCCACCCGCATCGAAGTGGACTACGCGAAGTGGATGCTCGAGGACCCGCGCATCAATTTCGCCATCTCCACCCGAGGCGACAAGCCCGGCATCGACCACATGGGCATACAGACCGACACCGACGAGGAACTGGCCGAGCTCAAACAGCGCGCGCAGGCCGCTGACATGGCGCTGCTGGACGAGGGGACGACCACCTGTTGCTACGCGCGAAGCGACAAATACTGGTTGACCGATCCGCAAGGCATCGCCTGGGAGCAGTTCCGTTCGCTGAGCAACATTCCGGTGTTCAGCGAGCGTGCGCCCAAGCCGCAGGAAGTCGCCTCGGCTTGCTGCGCTCCCAACATCAAAGCCAAGGCCGGTCATGCGTGCTGCTGACACCCCCATCAACGTGCTCTTCCTGTGCACGCACAACTCGGCCCGCAGCATCCTGGCCGAAGCCACGCTCAACCACCTGGGCAGCGGGCGCTTCAAGGCGTTCTCTGCGGGCAGCAGCCCTCGCGAGAACCAGCGACCCAACCCGCTGGCACTGGAGGTGCTGCAGCGAGCCGGCATCTCCACCGAAGGCCTGAACAGCAAGAGTTGGGATGCGTTCGGTCAGCCCGATGCACCCCACATGGACCTGGTGATCACGGTGTGCGACAACGCCGCCGGCGAGGTGTGCCCGTACTGGCCGGGCCAACCGGCCACCGCCCACTGGGGCTATGCGGACCCGTCGGAGGTGAAGGGCACGCATGAGCAGCAGCTCGAGGCCTTCCGGCAAACGCTTCTGGCCATCCGCCGGCGCATCGAGCTGCTGGTGAACCTGCCGGCTTCGAGCGTGGACAAGCTGGCGCTGCAAGACGCCGCACGCAGCCTGGCCAAGCACTGACCCATGAGCACCACCACAACAGCGCAGGAAGCGCCTGCAGCCGCCCAACCCACCATGGGTTTCTTCGAACGCTACCTGACCTTGTGGGTGGCGTTGTGCATCGTGGCCGGCATCGCGCTCGGCCAGTGGATGCCGGGCTTCTTTCAAGGGGTCGCGGCGCTGGAGGTGGCGCAGGTGAACATCCCGGTCGGGATGCTCATCTGGGTGATGATCGTTCCGATGCTGCTGAAGATCGACTTCGCAGCGCTGGGTCAGGTTCGCGCGCATGCGCGTGGCATCGGCGTGACCCTGTTCATCAACTGGGCGGTCAAGCCCTTCTCGATGGCACTGCTGGGCTGGATTTTCATCCGCCATGTGTTCGCGCCCTGGCTGCCGCAAGACCAGCTTGACAGCTACGTGGCCGGCCTCATCCTGCTGGCGGCCGCGCCCTGCACGGCCATGGTGTTCGTCTGGAGCCAGCTCTGCAAGGGCGACCCGTACTTCACCCTGTCCCAGGTGGCCTTGAACGACGCCATCATGGTGGTGGCTTTCGCACCCATCGTGGCCCTGCTGCTCGGGCTGTCCTCCATCACCGTGCCATGGGACACCCTGCTGACTTCGGTGGGTCTGTACATCGTGGTGCCGGTCATCGTGGCGCAGGTGTGGCGCAAGGCCTTGCTCAAACGCGGGCAGGCGCATTTCGACAAGGTGATGTCGCGCCTGGGGCCGGCCTCCATCGGCGCCCTGTTGCTGACGCTGGTGCTGCTGTTTGCCTTCCAGGGCGAGGCCATACTGGCCCAGCCGCTGGTGATTGCGCTGCTGGCGGTGCCCATCCTGATTCAAGTGGTGTTCAACGCGAGCCTGGCCTATGGCCTCAGTCGAAAACTGGGCGTGCAGCACTGCGTGGCCGGGCCTTCGGCGCTCATCGGTGCGAGCAATTTCTTCGAGCTCGCGGTGGCCACCGCCATCAGCCTGTTCGGCTTCCAGTCCGGCGCCGCGCTGGCCACCGTGGTGGGCGTGCTGATCGAGGTGCCCTTGATGCTGGCGGTGGTGGCGGTGGTGAACCGCAGCAGATCCTGGTACGAACGGCCCGCCGTGCCAAAAACGCGCTCTTGAGCCGCATTTCCCGAAATACGGCTCATTTTTTGAGCCGTATTTTTCAAGAAGCGGTTCAATGCCCTGCCAGAAAGCGTTGCACCAAATCCAGTTGATGCGGCACGTTCAGCGCCGGGGCATGCCCACAACCCGCAATCGTCACCACCAGCGCTCTCGGACCCCGATCGCGCATGGCTTCGGCGGTGTCGGCGAGCAGCAGGTCGGAGTCCGCGCCGCGCAGGCAGAGCACGGGCACGTCGATGCGGTCGTAGGTGGGCCAGAGGTCGTAGTCGTTCGGGTGGTGTTCGAACTGCTGGACCATGGCGGGGTCGTAGTGCGGGGTCACGCGGCCGTCGGGCAGGCGGCGGGTGGAGCTTTCGGTGAACAGGCGCCACTGCGCGTCGCTGATGTGGCCGTAGGGCTTGTAGACGGTGCGAAAGTATTTTTCGAGTTCGCTCACGGTGGCGAAGCTCGGTGGGTTGCCCGCGTAACTGCGGATGCGCTGCACCGCCGCGTCGGCGAGCTTGGGGCCGATGTCGTTGAGCACCAGGCGTTCGATGCGGCCGTGCAGCGGGCCGGCGGCGCACACCATGCCGATGGCGCCGCCCATGGAGGTGCCCACCCAGTGGAAGCGCTTGAGGGCGAGCTGGTCCACCAGCGAGGTGGCGATGCGGCTGTAGAAGTCCAGGCAGTACTCGGCGCTGGGCTCGGGGCTCCACTGGCTAAGGCCACGGCCGATGGTGTCGGGGCAGATGACGCGCCAGCCCAGGGCGCACAGGTGTTCGGCCAGCGGGTCCATGTCGCGCCCGGTGCGCGCCAGGCCGTGCCAGGCCACCACCACGGGGCCGGTGGCCTCCTCGGGAACCCAGTCCATGTAGTGGATCTCACGGCCTTCGCACTGCAGGTAGCGCGAGCGGGGCAACACGGGGGTGGCCGTGGCGTTGGCAATGGCGGTGTTCATTTGCTGCTGCCTTTCAGGCGCGCGAGCACGGCGCGTTCTCTGAGCCGGCCCACGATGCCGGTGGGAAAGTAATACACCGAGAGCACGAAGAGCAGGCCCAGCCAGAGCAGCCAGCGGTCGGGCGTGAGCAGCGCGGGCAGCAGCGGGATGCCTTCGGTGGCCTGGCCGGCCAGGCGCAGCAGGTCCGGCAGGTAGCTCTGCGCCACGAGGAACAGCACGCTGCCGATGAGCGCGCCGTAGAGCGTGCCCATGCCGCCGATGACGACGATGAGCAGGATGTCCAGCATGATCTCGAACGAGAGCGAGGTGTCCGGCCCGTTGTAGCGCAGCCAGAGCGCGAGCAGGCAGCCCGCGAGCGTGGCGAAGGACGCGGCGATCACGTTGGACAGCGTGCGGTAGACCACCACGCGGTAGCCCAGGGCCTCGGCGCGGAAGTCGTTCTCCCGGATGGCCTGCAGCACGCGGCCGAAGGGCGAGTTCACGATGCGCAGGATGGTGAGGAAGATCGCGGTGACGGCCAGGAAGATCAGGTAGTAGGTGATGAGCCGGCCGTTCAGGTCCACCTGGCCCAGCGGCGTGCTGATGGGTTCTTCGCGCAGGCTGAAGCCGGGCGACAGCAGCTCGGGCACGCGGAAGGTCAGGCCGTCTTCTCCGCCGGTGAAGTCCGAGAGTTGCGAGGCCAGCGTGAGGAAGGCCGAGGCCACGGCGAGCGTGATCATGGCGAAGAAGATCGCCTTCACGCGCAGCGAGAACAGGCCGATCAGCAGCGAGAGCACGAGCGAGATCAGCAGCGCGCAGACGATGCCGACCAGCATGGCGCCCCAGCTCGCCTGCTCCACCGAGTTCAGCGCAATCGCCACGCCATACGCGCCGATGCCGAAGAACATGGTGTGCGCGAAGCTCACGATGCCGGTGTAGCCCAGCAGCAGGTCGAAGCTGGCGACCAGCGCCACGAAGATCAGCACCTTGGCCGCCACGTTGAGCGCTTTCACGCCCGGGAACAGGAACGGCGCGAAGGCCAGGCCGAGGAACAGCACGACCAGCAAGGCGGTGAGCCAGCGGCTGCGCGGCAGGTCGTTGGAGAGGATGCGGGAAATCATGCGGCGCTCCTGTTCAACGGTTGGTCACGGGATACACGCCTTGCGGCCGCCACAGCAGGATGGCGACCATCAGCGCGATGTTGGAGAACAGCGCCACCTTCGGGGCCAGGAAGCCGGTGTAGTTGGCCATCAGGCCCACAAGCAGCGCGCCGATGAGCGCACCCGTGGTGGAACCGAGGCCGCCGATGATGATGACGATGAAGATCAGCACGTTGACCTGCGCGCCCATCTGCGGCACCACGGTCTGCTGGTACAGGCCCCACATCACGCCGCCCAGGCCGGCCAGCGCGCTGCCCACCACGAACACGCCGATGAACAGTTGGCGGATGCGGTAGCCGAGCGACTCGACCATTTCGCGGTCTTGCACGCCGGCGCGCACCAGCAGGCCGACCTTGGTGCGGTTCAGCGTCCACACCATGGCGGCGAACACCGCCCCACCCACCA
>VFQQ010003409.1_pt1 | contig 15493 bp, 14 predicted proteins | sample 3512341 | NCBI WGS metagenome assembly VFQQ01 (sample SAMN10412373, study PRJNA504923) | tailings metagenome | isolation source: Relicate 2 Philex TSF1 revegetated site | place: Philippines: Tuba, Benguet | collected 2017-08-29 | reverse complement strand
TTTCACCTTTATTCATCAAAACTATTATCTTATTCCAAAGAACTTTTATACCCCTATTTTCACTAATTTGTAAACATAGGAGTTACACTAGGTGAGTTGTAAGGTGATTTACTAATAATTTTGTGAGTATTGACATGAAAAAACTATTCCTTGTTTTAGTACTTTTTGTTACATCGTTAGTTCTCAAAGCACAGGGGCTTGATATCGGCACTTGGAATATCTTGAACCTCCGTTATAGTATTAATCAAAAATGGAGTGTATTTGGTGAAGGTCAGATTCGTTCTCTGAAATTGTACAATCAGTTTCATTATTATGAGTACAAAGGAGGAGTTAATTACAAAGCGAATAATAATTTAATGTTGTCATTAGCCGCGGGGTCTTATCAAACCTATAAAGAGGGTGGCAATTTTTTGAAACCCAAGAACAATGACGAATTCAGAATTTGGCCACAGGTATTATTGACACAATCATTAGGGAATTTTAAAATAGAGCAACGCTATCGTGCAGAGTTACGATTCACTTCGAATGGTTATCGCAATAGATTCAGGTATAGATTCGGTGTCTCCTATCCTTTCGGTTCATCAACATCACAAACAAAACCATGGCAAGTATATTTCAATAATGAAATCTTCCTCACAGATGGAGAACCTTTTTTTGAGAGAAACAGAATGGCGCTAGGTCTTCAATACAAAACTTCTGCAACAACAACACTTCAATTAGGATTCCTTCACCAGTTTGATTACAAAATCAACGATGAAACAGGTAGGGACTTTATTCAGATCGGGTATTATTTTGAGTTACATCGGAGAGAACATAGACCATAGTCCATGGTCCATGGCATATAGTTTATTGCGTATAGTTTTAAGATTATGCGCAAGAAACTATGATCTATATGATATCCTCCATGGGCTATGGACTATGGACCATCGACCAAAACAGAAATCCCGCCACGAGGACGGGATTTCACTCAAACAGACAAAGCAATCGAAGAGACCGAGTTTAGTATCTTTATAGAGTACCCTTCAGCAGTTAAGCATGAGGGGCTGCTTGTAAAATTTCATCGCTTACACCGGCTGCATATTTAGAGAAATTATTGATGAATTGTTGTGCCAGGTCTTTTGCTTTTGCATCATAGGCATTGGCGTCAGCCCAGGTATTACGTGGATTCAACATTTCTGAAGGCACGTTCGGACAGCTTACAGGCATCATCATACCAAAAACTGGATGTGCTTCAAATTGAACATGATCTAAATCACCATTCAAAGCTGCTGTAATCATAGCCCTGGTATAGCTGAGTTTCATTCTGCTACCAACGCCGTAAGAACCACCACTCCATCCGGTATTGATCATCCAAACATTCACTTCATGTTCTCTCATTTTGTTACCCAACATCTCAGCATATTTACCAGGATGTAAAGGCAAGAAAGGTGCGCCGAAACATGCACTGAAAGTAGACTTAGGTTCAGTAACTCCGGCTTCCGTTCCTGCAACTTTGGCTGTGTATCCACTGATGAATTGATACATTGCCTGTCCCGGCGTTAATTTACTGATCGGAGGTAAAACACCATAAGCATCACAAGTCAGGAAGAAGATATTTTTAGGTAACCCTCCAATGCTGGGTTCAGCAGCATTGCTGATAAAATGAAGCGGATAACTTACACGTGTATTTTCAGTAATCTTTTTACTCGCAAAATCAATTTTATTGGTGCCATTTTCAAAACCTACATTCTCCACCAATGCACCCGGACGAATAGCATGATAAATCTCCGGTTCTTTTTCTTCACTTAAGTCAATGGTCTTTGCATAACAACCGCCTTCAAAATTGAAAACGCTGTTGGCAGTCCAACCATGTTCATCATCACCAATCAGTTTGCGATTAGGATCTGCACTTAAGGTTGTTTTTCCGGTTCCGCTCAAACCAAAGAAAATAGCCACATCACCATCCTTACCCATATTGGCACTACAATGCATGCTCAATACATTTTTCTGTTGGGGTAATACATAATTCAAGATGGTAAAAATGCCTTTCTTCATTTCACCGGTATAACCAGTGCCACCAATTAGGATGGTTTTGTGTGTAAATGAAACAACCGCAAAATTATGCTGACGTGTTCCATCCACCGCAGGATCAGCTTTGAAGCCTGGCGCCTGAATGATATGCCATTCAGGTTGAAAATTGTCCAGTTCCTGTTCTGTTGGACGAAGGAACATGTTGTAAGCAAATAAATTACTCCATGGATTCTCATTGATCACACGGATATTCATGCGATAAGCAGGATCAGCACAAGCATAAGCATCACGAACCCATAGTTCTTCCTTACCATTGAGATATTGCATCATTTTTTCTTTCAACTGGAAAAAATATTTTTCTTCAATGGCAATGTTGAAATTGTTCCAATGAACGGTATTTTCAGTGATACTGTCCTTCACAATGAATTTGTCTTGAGGAGAACGACCGGTGAACTCTCCGGTATTGATACAGAGAGCACCTGTATCATTCAGTGTTCCCTGGTTTCTCAATACGGCTTGCTCAGTCAATACTTCCGGACTTAATTGATAATGAAGCTGATGGGTACCGGTTAAACCTAATGCTGTGATTTGTTGCAGATTCAATTGGGTCATAGATTCAGTCATATACGAACAATCGTTAGTTAGTTCGGCAAAATTAACCGTTTAATCATTTCACCAATTCTTTTATGTAATATCTACACGTTATAGTTCATCAATCGTTTGCGGAAATTCTTGTACGATATTCAAAAAAACCAACATACTCTGGCGAATTTTATGAGCTCTTGATGAAAAATTTGAAGTTTTTATAAAAAATTCAGCGCAAAAGCGCAGATTCCTGCATACTTGTGCCTGACAGGAATTATTTTTACCAAAATTATTCAGATATGGGGGTTATAGCCGGAAAGGGATTGATTACAACCGCACATGTAGAAAAATTCAAATCTATTGTTGGGGATGCTTATGTGTTAGCAGATGAAGAAAATCTGAACCATTATGGGCACGATGAAACGGAGCAATTGCTCTTTCTACCGGAAGTCGTATTGAAACCTAGAACGGCTGAAGAAATTGCCGCCATCATGAAAATTTGTAACCAAGACCGTATTCCAGTAACTCCAAGAGGTGCAGGTACAGGTTTAAGTGGTGGTGCGTTACCGCATTTGGGTGGGGTATTATTATCGACAGAAAGAATGAACAGTATTCTATCTATCGATGAAAGAAATCTACAGGTGATCACTGAACCCGGTGTGATTACAGAAGTATTACAAAATGCTGTAAAAGAAAAAGGATTGTTCTACCCTCCCGATCCCAGTAGCAGAGGGAGTTGTTTCATCGGTGGAAATATCGCAGAAAATAGTGGTGGACCAAAAGCTGTAAAATATGGCGTGGTAAAAGATTATGTATTGAATCTTGAAGTGGTTTTACCCAATGGAGAAATCATTTGGACAGGCGCCAATGTTTTGAAAAATTCAACAGGTTATAATCTTACTCAGTTAATGGTGGGTAGTGAAGGTACATTGGGTATTGTCACCAAAATCGTGTTGAAACTGATTCCTTTCCCAAAATATGATCTGCTGATGCTGGTACCATTCGCTTCTTTGGAAAAAGCAAGTGAAGCCGTAAGTGCCATATTCCGAGCGGGTTTTGTACCAAGTGCTTTGGAATTGGTAGAGATTGATGCATTGAAGATTGTGAGTCAAATGGTAGACAGTACCGCTGTTCCTGTTGATGATTCTATTGCAGCACATCTCATCATTGAAGTAGATGGCAACAATATGGATGTATTGATGAGTGAGATGGAATCCATTGCAGAACTCTTGACGCAATTTGATGCCGGAGAGATATTCTTTGCAGATGACGCACAACAAAAAGCAGAACTCTGGAAACTACGTCGCCGTGTAGCAGAAGCGGTGAAAACCAGTGGTTATACCATCGAAGAAGATACGGTAGTACCTCGTGCCGAATTACCCGCTCTGATCAAAGGAGTAAAAGAATTGGGTAAACAATATGGCTTCCATGCTGTTTGTTATGGACATGCCGGTGATGGTAATCTGCATATCAGGATCAATCACCCTACCATTAAGAATAGTCATGGTAATGAAGAAATGACGCAAGCATTACGGGCTTTATTCGAACTGGTACAAAAATTAGGCGGAACCATTAGTGGTGAACATGGTATTGGTTTGATTCAAAAGCCATATCTATCTACAGTGTTCCGTGATGCAAACATGTATTTGATGAGAGAGATCAAAAAAGCATTTGATCCTAACAATATTTTAAATGCCGGAAAGATTTTTGACCTCAACTAGTAACGTATTTTTGATGAAACACCTGCAACTATGAAAAACAGTATACTGTTAACCTCTCTCTGTTTGCTTCTTTGCTTGTCTTCTATGGCACAAAACAATGAGGCAGATGAAAAGAAAGGAAAGTTTAAAAGAGAAAATACTTTTTTGGGTGCCGCAGTCAATCTTTCTTTAGGCAATCGTTTTTTTAATGTAGGTGTCAACCCGGAAATCGGATACAGTTTCAATAACTGGTTAGATGCAGGCGTAGCACTGAACGTGAATTATTTTTCACAAAATGCTTCTGATTTCAGCAATACACGTTTTCGGAATTTTAATTATGGAGCAGGTACTTTTCTACGTATCTGGCCGGTGAATTTTCTACATGTGCAAGTACAACCTGAATACAACTGGATCAACTCCTCACAAAAGAATGTGATATCGGGACAAACTTTTAAATACAACTACAGTGCAGAAAGTTTATTGGTAGGTATTGGTTATGGTTCCAGAATGGTTGGCTCACAATATTCTTATGTAACACTGATGATTGATGTGTTACAAAATATCAATTCCCCTTATCGTGATCAGTTCAATGATCCTTTACCGGTTTTCAGAGCGGGATTGGGTATGTATCTCAATCGAAAGAAGTAAGCGCTTCATCTACACTGTCGGCCACAATCAACCGTTTCCGCCAGTCTTCATACAGAAAACCTTCTTCGTTCATTTTTTTAATATGATCAATCAACGATTCATAATATCCTGCTGAATTCAGCAGGATAATTTTTTTATTGTGGATATTCAAAGTATTCCAGGTAAGCATTTCAAACAGTTCATCCAATGTACCATGGCCGCCAGGTAATACAATGGCAGCATCGCATAATTCATACATCATTTTTTTACGGATATGCATATCCTTCACCACATGTAATTCTGTAATGCCTTCGTGTTGATGTTCCCATTCCAATAACACTTCCGGTATGACACCAATGGCTTTACCTCCATGTTCCATTACTGCATTGGCAATAGCACCCATCAATCCTTTATTACCACCACCATAGATCAGTGTTATTTTCTTTTCAGCCATTGACCTACCCAATCTCGAAGCTTCTGCCGCGAAAAGAGGGTTATTTCCATTTTTTGAACCGCAAAAAACTGCAACATGCTTTACCTGCATCTATTTGAATTTACGTCGCAATGTAAGCAGGAATATGTTTACAGAATATTGAACGATGTATTTTATTTATGAATTTTACCAGCTAAAACCTGCAATAAAACGCAAACAACCCCTATCTTTATCGGGAACGATCGTATTAACGCCATAAACCCTTTGGATATGTCCCCACTCCTGTTGTTCTCCTTTGTCATCATTTACTTTTTAATCTTATTGGTAGTTGCCTGGTATACCGGAAGAAATAGTAACAACGATTCTTTCTTTATCGGTAACAGAAATAGTAACTGGATGTTGGTGGCATTTGGCATGATCGGTACTTCATTGAGTGGTGTCACTTTTGTAAGTGTTCCCGGAGCTGTGGCCAAAGAATCATTTGCATATATGCAAATCACACTGGGCTACCTGATCGGTTATATGGTGATAGCGTTTGTATTATTACCATTGTATTATAAACTGAACCTCACTTCCATCTACAACTATCTAAGCTCTCGCTTGGGAGTGAATTCCTATAAAACGGGCGCATCGTTTTTTATCTTATCCCGAACACTGGGTGCCACTGCACGCCTGTATTTAGTAGTGCGCATTTTACAAGATGCAATTCTAGAAAGTTTTCACGTACCGTTCTGGGCAACCACCCTCATCATTCTGGCGATGATCTTATTGTATACGTATGAAGGAGGTGTAAAAACAATCGTATGGACCGACACCTTACAGACTTCCTGTATGTTGATTGGACTGGTGATTTGCGTAGTGTATATTTTGAGTCAGCTGGATATGGGTATCTCTGAAAGCTTTGCTGCCATGGGCGATAAAGGCTATTCAAAAATATTCTTCACGGAACCCGAAAGTCGTTTCTTTTTCCTGAAGCAAATTCTTGCAGGTGCTTTTGTAACCATTACCATGACTGGTATGGATCAAGAGATGATGCAAAAAAACATTTCTGTGAAGACTTTGAAAGACTCACAAAAGAATGTAGTGACTTTAGGATTTATTATGTTGGCGGTCATCGGTCTGTTCTTATTCCTTGGTGGACTCTTACACTTGTATGCCGATGCACAAGGAATAGCTGCAACAGGAGATAAACTCTTCCCTACGATTGCACTCAACCATATGCCGAGTTTGGTATCTGTGATATTCATCATAGCCCTGATCTCAGCCTTATTCCCCAGTGCCGATGGTGCCATCACGGCATTGACCTCTTCATTTTGTATTGATATCATTGGATTACAAAGAAGAGAAGACTGGACAGATGCACAAAAGAAAAAAATCAGACAAAGGGTACACCTGGTATTTGCCGGAATATTCTTGTTGTTTGTGATGGTGTATAAATGGATTGATAGCAGCAGTATGATTGGCGTCATACTAAAAGTAGCTGCTTATACCTATGGACCATTATTAGGTCTCTTTACTTTTGGGATTTTATTGAAACGTTCAGTGAATGATAAACTGGTGCCTATTATTTGTATCGCATCTCCATTGATTTGTTTGATACTCGATAAATTCCAGAAACAAATATTCGGTCCTTTTGAAATTGGTTTGGAGTTGTTGATTATTAATGGAGCGATTACTTTTCTAGGACTCTTGTTAATATCCAAAAAAGCTGTAAAGAATTGAGTAGTGCTAGATATTATTTCAATATAACACTCCATATATCTATTAGTTGTATTGATATTAAGAAACTGGCTTGAGCAACTTGTAATCAAGAAATCATTTTTCAAGATGAATCTGTAAACCAATTGCCAATTGGATAGTACGACTAACTTCTTTATATGTATTTCGGGTCGTTCGTGTCAAAGCATTGTAGTTTACTAGAAATTCTACTCCAACAGATGAGTTAAAATATATTACGGGACCGACCCCAAGAATAACACTATTAAATGAGTGCTTTGGATTTGATATACTTGCAATTGAATGCTGATAGCTTGTTTCAACAAGTAAATTAACAGGATTTTCTAAATCCAGCCAATAATAACGTGCAAAAGTGCCGGCTGCAAAACTAAAAGAAGTAAGTTCGCCTCCACTTCCCAGAATTGTCCCATCAGGCGCAAAAGCATCACCACCTCTCCCCCTTTCATAATAAAGAGTAGGCTTCAATCCTACAGCAAATTTATCCTTTACAAAATAACCAAGAGCAGGAGAAAATTGTATCCGAAAGCCCTTTATATTTTGAGTACTAGCAGGTGACACGAATGTTTGATTCGTACTATAAGCGGAAAAACTACCGCTACCTCCAACCAACCAATTACCTTCAGAAATTTGTGAATACGAAAATTGAACCAGCATGCAACTAATCACAATCAGGATATTTTTTTTCATCCCTTTCAATTTTTTGATATTTAACAATTAAAGATAGTAGAAATACATTAATGATAAATAATTATCATATTACAGATAAGACAATTACAGACAACTATAAGCAAGCTCATACTCTCATTTGACCTTTCACAGCTCAGCTCTCACGATTCATTATCTTTGTCCCATGGCTCTTCCCCTCACCCTTTCTCCCGAAGCAGAAGCCTATGCACAAGCATTTACAGCTTCAGAAAATAGTCTTTTACAGGAAATTGCGGCTTTCACTGCAAGGGAACATCCCCATGCCCATATGCTGAGCGGACAGGTACAAGGGAAATTTTTATCCTTTTTAAGTACTATACAGCGTCCCAAATACGTTTTAGAAATAGGAACATTTACCGGATACAGTGCTATTTGTCTGGCGGAAGGTCTTCAACCAGATGGAGAATTACATACCATTGAGTGCCGGGAAGAAGATGCCACTATAGCTAGGAACTATTTTAGCAAAAGCCACAGAAAGGATCAAATACATTTGCACATCGGAAATGCGGGGGAAATCATTCCTACGCTGAATCATCCATGGGATCTGGTTTTTATTGATGCAGATAAGACAGGATATATAGGTTACTATGAACAATTGATTCCACGTATAGCTGAAAATGGTATCATTCTTGCGGACAATGTGCTGTTTCACGGACAGGTATTGGAAGACCCTATCAGTGGAAAGAATGCCAAAGCCATACATGCATTCAATGAACATGTGAAACAAGATCCTAGAACTGAACAGGTTTTACTCACCATCAGAGACGGTTTACTGATGGTAAAAAAGAAAACGACATGAAAAAAATCTTCTTATTGATCACTCTGCTAAACGCTGCACTGCTAAGTTCAGTTGCACAGACTACCAGTGTGAAAGAAAGAACTGAAGCTTATATCAATAGCTATAAAGACCTGGCCATTCAGGAAATGATCCGTACGGGTGTTCCTGCTTCCATCAAATTGGCACAAGGTATTCTGGAATCACAGTTTGGTGAAAGTACTTTGGCTAAAAATGCTAATAATCATTTTGGTATCAAATGTAAAACCGAATGGACTGGAGACAAAATATTCCAAGATGATGATGCCAAAGGTGAATGTTTCCGTGTATACAAATCACCGGAAGAATCTTACCGCGATCATTCTGATTTCTTAAAGACACGTTCCCACTATTCTTTTCTCTTTAAATTGGAACTAACTGATATTACCGGTTGGGCATACGGATTGAAAAGAGCTGGTTATGCCACCAATAAAACCTACCCTGAAAAATTATTACGTGTCATTGAAGACTATCAATTGAATCAATACACCATTCAGGGCATCGCCATGATGGAAAATAAAACGGCCCCCATTGTAGCAACGGTACAAAATACAACAGCCGCCAATGTGGTTACAGAACAAACAGCTGCACCTGCCATCAAAAATGAATCTGCTATTAAAAATGATACTCAAAAAGCAACGTTAGTTAAAGAGGAAACAGAGGCTCCACAAGCAGAGCTTCAGACAGCTAATACTAGTGTTGAAAAAATAAAACCCATAGAAGAGACGGATAGAAAACCAACCACTGTTGCTGAAGAAAAGAAAATAGTTACGTATCCTGAAGGCGTATTTACCATCAATCACACAAAAGCTGTACATGCCAGAGAGGGTACTTCTTTGCTGGCATTGGCACATCAATATGATATTAGCTTAAGCAAACTTTTTGAGTTCAATGAATTAGCAGAAATGGACATCCTTGATATGGATCGGGTACTCTTCATCGAGAAAAAACAAAAAAGAGGTGCTTCTGATTTTCATGAAGTAACAGTAGGTGAAAATCTACACGATATTTGTCAGAAAGAAGGTATTAGAATGGAGAGTTTATTAGAGTATAATAAATTGAAAAAAGACAGTCAGCTTTCTGCCGGACAAAAATTATTGTTACGCTCACCAACAGAGATCAATAAAGGAACAAAAAAGAAATCTACAAAATAACAGATCCATGCAGGTAATCAAAGTTCATGACAAAGAATTCATTCCCTATTTACCGGAAACATTGATCCATGAAAAGATCAAAGAACTGGCGGCTCAATTGGATAAGGATTATCAGGGTAAAAAACCTTTGTTCATTTCTATCTTGAATGGATCGTTCATGTTTTCGGCTGATTTGTTCAAAGAGTTATCGATCGAAGCTGAGATCTGCTTTATTAAATTGGCTTCTTACAAGGGAACCAAATCAACCGGACATGTTATTACTGCCATTGGATTAGATACAGAGATCAATAACCGACATGTCGTAATATTGGAAGACATCATTGATACCGGTAAAACACTTAGTGAATTTCTACCGCAACTCATCAATCAACAACCACTCTCTTTAAAAGTGGCCGTACTACTACACAAGCCTGATGCCATGAAGTATCCGGTACAGATCGATTATTGTTGTTTTACCATCCCCAACCGTTTTGTACTTGGTTATGGACTGGATTATGATGGTTTGGGCAGGAATATTCGCGAAATCTATCAGCTCAAAGACGAAGCATAACAAGGCTTTAACGGCTTATACATACCGAGTAGCAGCATTTTTACGTTAACTTGTTATGTAAACCCCTGCCAAATGCGCTCATTCATTTGGATACTGCTATTGCTATCGGTGACCCATACTGCACGCGCTCAATATTATTTACGCGGTGAGATCAGAAATGAGCAAGGTGTTTTATTGAGTGGTGTCAAAATAAAAATCAGTTCAAAACCTAGTCTCATTTTTCATTCGGGGGGAAGTGGATCTTTTGGTATACCAATACCCATTGTAAAAGACAGTATTCACTTAAGCTTTGATGGCTATGATCCATTAAGCATATATGTAGACAGCCGACAGTTTCAACTGCTACAGATGAAATCAAGTTCTGGCACTTCGAAATTGTATAAAAACTATAAATCTTCTGTTGTAAAAAATTTCTCAACGGGCTCTGTCATCAATAGTCTGGGGTTGGGAGAAAGTTATACCAGCATCATCGAGAATGAGTTGATGAAAACAAATACATTTCCGGAGACTGGATTTTCCTTGAATATCGACAATGCCTCTTACAGCAATATCAGAAGATTCATCAATAATGGAATGATGATTCCACAGGATGCCATACGTATTGAAGAAATGCTGAACTATTTCAGCTTACCACTTCCACCGAATAGCTTACAGTCTGAAAGAGGGTTTTCTTACGCATATGAACATAGTAGCTGTCCATGGAATCCTAAACACCAATTATTGTTCTTACAATTACAAGCTCCAACAATTCCTCTTGACCAAGTACCACCTTCCAATCTGGTTTTTTTAATTGATGTTTCCGGCTCGATGGATAAGCCCAATCGATTGCCCTTGTTGCAGTCTGGGTTTCGTTTACTCATCAATAACCTCAGACCTATTGACACCGTTTCAGTCATCACATATGGTGGTGGTGTAGCGATGGTATTAGCTCCTACCGGTGGACAATATAAAGACCTGATCAAAAAAGCCATTGATTCTTTATCTGCGGGAGGCGACACCCCCGGCTCAGGGGCCATTCAGCTAGCTTATGAAACTGCGAAGAAAAATTTTATCAAAGGAGGAAACAATCGGGTAATACTGGCCACTGATGGAGATTTCAATGTTGGACAATCATCCGAAAAGGAACTGGAAGAACTCATCACGCGTTATCAAATGAGTGGCATCTATCTCACTTGTTTGGGTGTAGGAATGGGGAATTATAAAGATAGTAAACTGGAGACTCTATCTAAAAAAGGTAATGGCAATTTCGCATACATCGATCAAATCAGAGAAGCTGAGAAAGTATTGGTAACAGAGTTTACCAAAAATATTTTTACGGTTGCGAATGATGCATCCATCACACTTCAATTCAATCCGGAAACTGTTGCAGCATATCGACTGATTGGATTTGACAATAAAAAAACTGCTTTAGAAGATAGCAGCAGTACATTAGAGGGAGGAGAAATAGGCAGTGGGCATTCCATCATGGCAATCGCTGAAATCATTCCTGCGAAAGACAGTATCAATTCCGCGAATTTACCTTTAGCAGAAGTAGTACTAAGATATAAAGACCCTTTGAGTGGTAATCAAAAGGAGCAAAATTTTACAGCCAATTATCGCGGACAAAAAATAGAACGCACTGATAGCATCTATCGTTTTGCCGCCGCTGTTGCCATGTTTGGGAATATCCTACGAAAATCAAAATCCACGCATGGATTTCAGTTGGAAGATGTGGCTTTGTTTAGTAAACATACTGTCTCACCCAACAATATCCTGCAACAGGAATTTCAACATTTGTTGGAAAAAGCTATTCAACTTTACAACCCGCCAAAGAAAAAAAGAAAATCAGATTAACTGAATGCTTCTTTTACGCGATCAAAGAAACTTTTATCACTCTTTGTAGGTTGAGGTTTGAAGTTGGGACTATGACTTAGCTTTTCCAATATCTGTTTCTCTTCATCGCTCACTTGCTGTGGTGTCCATACATTGACATAAATCAATTGATCTCCTTTATTGTATCCTTGTACTTCCGGAAATCCTTTGCCTTTGAGTCTGAATATTTTACCGCTTTGTGTACCAGCCGGAATTTTAATTTTTGCTCTCCCATCAATAGTAGGCACTTCTACTTGTGTTCCGAAAACCGCATCCGGAAAAGAGATATGAAGATCATAGGCCACATTCAAGCCGTCGCGCTGTAATTCAGGATGTGTTTCTTCTTCAATTTGAATGATTAAATCTCCTGCAAATCCACCACGTTCGCCGGCATTTCCTTTTCCACTCATGCTTAGTTGCATTCCCTCAGAAACACCTGCCGGAATATCAATGCTAATGGTCTCTTCTCCATATACCCTACCCTCACCTTTACAAGCACCACATTTCGTAGTCACAGTAGAGCCTTCGCCATTACAGGTTGGACAAGTAGTTACGGTTTGCATTTGTCCAAGAAAAGTATTGGTAACTCTTCTCACTTGTCCACTACCACCACAGGTACCACAATTCTGTACACTATTTTTATCTTTTGCACCATTACCGCCACAGGTATTACACAAGACATGCTTTTTTACTTTTACATTCTTGGTGACACCTTTTGCAATTTCTTCAAAACTCAACTTGAGTTTAATGCGCAAGTTGCTTCCTCTTTGTCCACGAGCTCTTCCACCACCACTACTTCTTCTTCCGCCACCGCCAAAGAAACTTCCGAACATATCATCACCGAAAATATCTCCAAACTGGCTGAAGATATCATCCATATTACTATACCCACCTGCACCACCGCCGGTACCCGGACCAAAAGCAGCATGTCCATAACGATCATACTTGGCTTTCTTATCCGCATCACTTAGTACTTCATAGGCTTCTGCAGCTTCTTTGAATTTTTCTTCTGCTTCTTTATCATTCGGGTTACGATCAGGATGGTATTGCATAGCTACCTTACGATAAGCTTTTTTAATCTCATCGGCAGAAGCTGATTTGCCCACACCCAATATTTCGTAAAAATCTCTTTTAGCCATCTTTCTTGAATTTAGGATGTCTGATGTAGGATGTCTGATATAATTCAAATCAGACATCCTACATCAGACATCAAACATTATTTCCCTACCACCACTTTTGCAAAACGAATGATCTTATCATTGAGGTAGTATCCTTTCATGACTTCATCCAGTACTTTTCCTTTTAACTCTTCAGTTGGAGCAGGAATTTCTGTAATGGCTTCGTGTTTCTCTACATCAAACTCTGCATGGATACTTTCCATGGCTTTCACTCCTTTAGATTGAAGGTTAGAACGAAGTTTATTGAAGACCAATTGAATACCCTCTTTTTGCACAGCGATATCATCATTGCTTTGCAATTGTTTCTCTGCACGATCACAATCATCCAACACATCCAGCAATGAAACAATCACATCTTTCCCGGCTGTTTGAATCAGCTCAATACGCTCTTTGGCAGTACGACGTCTGAAATTGTCGAACTCAGCCATGAGACGGAGGTATTTATCCTTCTGCTCTTGTAACTCAGCCTGCAGTTTTTCCAACTGATTTTCCTCTGCTACCGGCTCATTCAAATGAGAAGTACCTGCTGCATTCTCATCGGCATTGATATCAATATTGGCTTGTGTTTCTTCGTTCACGGGTGTCTGTGTTGTTGCCTGCTCTTCCATAATTAATTGATTGAATACTTTTCGGGGCAAAACTGTCAAAAATTTTGCCGATGCAAAGAAAAGGGAAAAATTGACAGTCTGCCTGATAAATCAAGGCTTCCTGTCAGTCAAACGCCCTGTTTTTCAGGTTTTTAGCTGCCAAAGAACATGGCTTGGAGGGTGTGGACTATCTTCGCGGCATGACGAAAGTATATCTTAGAAAAAAAATCGCCCAGCGTATTGCCAACGGGCACCCTTGGATATTTGGAAATGAGGTAGACAGGCTAACCGGACCTGTCGAAGCCGGAGATATTGTGGATGTATATTATGCAGATGGGAAATACGCCGGCAGAGGATATGCAAACCCGAAATCGCAGATCATGGTCAGATTGCTGACCCGCAAACAAGAAGAGATCAATGACCAGTTTTTTCATGACCGTATTGCCAATGCCTGGCAGTACCGACAAAAAATCGGGTACACAGAAAATTGCCGCTTGATTTTTGGAGAAGCCGATCAAATGCCTGCACTCATCATCGATAAATTCAATGACTATTTTGTTTTACAAACCTTGTCATATGGAATGGATCAATGGAAACCTGCCATTGTAAAAGCACTGGAATCCATCTTTACCCCCAAAGGTATTTATGAAAGAAATGATGTGCCCGTTCGCGAACTGGAAGGATTAGTTCAGCAGAAAGGATTTTTATCTGCCCCCTTCGATACTAATATCATTATCCAGGAAAACGGATTGAAGTTTCATGTTGATATTGAGAACGGACAAAAAACAGGTTATTTTTTAGATCAACAGGATAATAGAAGAGCCATTCAGCACATAGTAAAAGGCGCAGAAGTATTAGGAGCTTTCACCTATACCGGCACTTTTGAAATTCATGCTGCACATTACGGAGCAAAATCGGTTTTGGGTTTGGATATTTCTGAAAATGCAGTGGCACAAGCCAATAGAAATGCAGCTTTAAACGGACTTGATAGCATCTGTAAGTTCGAAGCGATGAATGCTTTTGATGTATTAAAACAATGGGGTAAGGATGGCAGACAATATGATGTAGTGATGTTAGACCCACCTGCCTTTACCAAGAGCAGAGAAAATATTCAAAAAGCAATTACAGGTTATAAAGAGATCAACCTCAGAGGTATGAAACTGATTCGCAATGGAGGATTTTTAGTGACTTCCAGTTGTACCAATCTCGTTCAACCCGAACTTTTTTTACAGACCATCGAAATGGCTGCCAAAGATGCTCGCAAAAAGATCAGACAAGTTACATTCCAGGCACAAGCCAGTGATCACCCGATTATTTGGGGGATGGAGAATACCAACTATTTGAAATTTTTAATTGTGGAGGTTACGGATAGATAGAGGGAATGCAGATGGCAGATGTCTGATTTCTGATGTCTGATTTATAAAAGACTTTGTGCAACTCTGTGGTTTATTTCACCACAGAGATTCTGTGTTAAGAAACAAAGTTTTGATTAATCTTTTTAATTTTGTTCTTTAGGCGGTTTTATACCAGCCTGTTTAGGGGAGTTTCCTTTATGGTACTCC
>VFQQ010003407.1_pt1 | contig 15505 bp, 8 predicted proteins | sample 3512341 | NCBI WGS metagenome assembly VFQQ01 (sample SAMN10412373, study PRJNA504923) | tailings metagenome | isolation source: Relicate 2 Philex TSF1 revegetated site | place: Philippines: Tuba, Benguet | collected 2017-08-29 | reverse complement strand
CGATGACGATCGTTGCCGACGTCATGTTGGCGCTGTCGATATCGGTAACCAGGCTGTCGGTGTCTGCGATCGCCACACCGACACCATTCTCGATATAGGTAGCCGAGAAACCTGTCCCCGAACCTGAAGCATCGAGGTCGAGCACCGGCGCGTCATTGACCGGAACGATGGTGATGGTAGCGGTATCGACGTCGGATAGGGCCCCTCCGGAGCCGGTGTTGCCGCCGTCATTCGTCGTCATCGTCAAGGTGACGGAAACGTTCGCATCGACCACAGGCGCATAGACCGGCGCAGAGGGAGAGCCGAGATAGGCGTTGATGCCGGCGAGCGTGCCGGTCAATGTCAGCGTGCCGGTGCCGGATCCGGCGACAGTCACGCCGCCGCTTGCCAAGGCATTCAGCGTGCCGGAGCCGACCGAAAGCGTCACTGTCATTGTCCCTCCAGTGACATCGGGATCGGCCACCGACAGACCTGTCAGGGTGACACTGGTATCTTCGTTGGTCGTCCAGCCGCCAGCAGGCAGTGTGTTCACCGGTGCGTCGTTGGCGGCGGTAATGGCAATCGTGGCGACTGCGGTATTGGAGTTTGCCTCGCCGTCGTTGACAACGACGTTTATTGTTCGGGATGTCGCAACACCACCGATGGTCGGATCATCGGAGGTTGACGAGAAGCGGATTTGCTCGATTGCCGTCTCATAGGCCGCCTTGGTCGCGGAGCCCGTCAGCGTCAGCGTGAAGGTTGCAGGGTTCCATGTCGCGGTGATCCCTGCCGGCAGTGCCCCGGCGGCAGACAGCACGTCGCCGGCCTGCGCATTGGTGATGACAATCGTGGCCGATTCCATATTGGTGTCGTCGATATCGACGATCAGGCTGTCGGTGTCGGCAAGGACGGCTGCCGTTCCGCCCTCGGTATAGGTCGACGGGAAGCCGGTGCCCGCGCCAGACGCATCGAGGTCGATAGTCGGCGCATCGTTGACGGAGGTGATGGTGATGGTACGGGCATCGCTGTCCGTAAGAGCGCCGCCGGTGCCGGTATTGCCGCCGTCATTGGTCACCATCTGCAGGTTTACAGGGCCATTGGCGTTGGCGACCGGCACATAGGGCGCCGAAGCGGTGGCGAGGTAAGCGTTGATGTTGGCAAGCGTTCCCGTAAGCGTGAGCGATGTTGAACCGGAACCTGCGACTGTCACGCCGCCTGAATTCGCAGCCGTCAGTGTGCCGGAACCAACGGTCAATGTGACCGTCATCGTGCCGACGCCGACGTCCGGATCAACAACGGAAAGTCCGTTGAGGACAAGGTTTGTATCCTCATTGGTCGTCCAGCCCGAAACCGGCAAACCATTTACTGGCGCGTCATTGATAGCGGCGACTGTGATCGTGGTCGTGGCGGCAGCGGAGGTCAGAGCACCGTCATTGACGGTTACGCTGATCACGCGCGCGGTCGTCGACGGATCATCCCCGGTGTTGGAGAAGGTGACGCCGCGTATCGCCGTTGCATAGTCTGCCTTGCTGGCGACCCCGGTCAGCCGAACCGTGATCTGCCCCGCCACGGATGTGTCGATCGAACTGCTGATGCCAGCCGGCAAAGCACCGACATTGAGTACGTCACCGGCAAAGGCATTCGTCAGCACGATCGTCGCCGATGCCATGGTCGTGCTGTCGACATCGCGCACTGTGCTGCCCGCGTCGGCGATAGCGACCGGCGTACCATTTTCGGTATAGGCACCGCTGAAATTCACACCGGCGGTCGCATCGACCTGGGTCAGCACGCTGACATTGTCGATGAACATGTCATCACGGCCGGGGAATAGTATATTCCCGCCTGAGTCGTAGGCAAACGCAAGCGCACCTGTCGCAGCGACGGTGGATGGCAGGTTGATGGTGATCGGCGTGCGTGTCCAGGCGCCGAAAGTCGAACTGGCGACGGTAGCGGGGCTGCCAGACGCACCGTTCAGATAGGTGATCGTTGCCGTATTGGCAGCACCGGAGGTGTTGCCGCTGGTGATCCGCGCATAGACGACACCGCCGACCGAGATTTCAACCGTCGCCGACGAACTGTTGTCGGCTAGAGCACCCGAAGGATTGTTCCAGCCGAATTCGAAGGTGAGTTGAGCTGCACCCGATGGTGCCGACCCCACATCCCAGCCAGTTATCCCGGTCTGGGTCAAGGTGCCAGTGGCGCTATCGGTCGTCCAGGCAAAGCCATTATTGTTGGTTGCCCCGGTACCGCTCACAGTCCAACCGGTCGTGCCGGTGAAACCGCCATTGGAAACGATCTCGGTCGGATTGGTGCCGGAGTTCAGGTCTACCACGGGCGGACGGCCGACGTTGATTGTCGCGTTCGCTGTTGTCGCGTCCGACGATATCTCATTGAAGACGGAAACCGACAGACTTCGATTGACGAGCACCGAGCTTGTGGAATTGAACATCACCTGCCGCAGCGCCGTCTGGTAGGCCGCTTCGGTGGCGCTGCCGGTCAGTGTCAGCGTGCTGCCGACGATCGACGCAGTGATACCCGACGGCAAGGTGCCGACGACACTCAGCACATCCCCAGTCTGCGCATTGTCGATGGTTACAGTGGCGCGCGAAATGTCGGCGATGACATTGTTGATGACAATATCGGAATCGACGATGCCGACAGGCGTATTGCTGCCCACCCCATAGGACGTGACATAGTTGTTGCCCGTGGCGGTGCTGTTGTTGGCGTCGAGGTCGAGAGCGGTGTCACCGTCGAAAACGAGACGGTAGCTAAAGGTCGTCGCCGCGTTGATGGCGCCAAGGTTGAACTGCACGCCGAGGCCGTTGTCCGTGGTCGCAGCAGTCGTAATCGTATTGGTGATATTACCGCCATTCGCGATACCGCCGTAAAGGCCGGCGCCGTTATAGAGACCGGAGTAAAAACGATCGAACTGGCGCCCGCCATCGACTTCCGCGAAACCGACGAATACCTCGCTGGCCGTGCCGAAGTCGCGGCGCGTTGCAATCACCTGCAGATCCGCGGAAGTGTTTGTGGTAGACCCGACGCCCGGAGCAAGCGCATAGGCCGGACCGGCATCGGAGCCGCCAAGATAGGTGTCCGCAGCCTGATACCACTTTACCTGGGCGGCGTTGGACGATGGCGGCGTGACCGTCACCGTATTGGTAAAATACTTGGCGCCGGAAATGTAGGACGTCAGCACCGTGGCCTGGAAATCCGCCGCCGCCTGATAACCGGCCACGCCATTGGCATTGTAGTACATCGTGGTGGTCACGACATAGGGGTCCGCCGCGGTGCCGGAGCCGGTCAGCGTCTGGCTGAGCGGCGTCCAGGCAACCTTTGTCATGTTTTCCGCGCCGGTATCAGGCCCGATGACCTGAGTGCCGACGGCCATATACATGCCGTTAAACAGGTTGGTGCTGGTGTCCGTCGTGTTGGGTTCGTAGAACTGGTTCTGGTTCTGGTAGCGAACCTGGATCTGGCCGAGATTGGTGACGTAAATCCTCAGGCCGTCCGCCCCGCTGGCCAAAACGCCGCCCGTCGGGTTTATGGTCGTCTGGGCAAGCAGGCTGTCGTAGCCATGGACATCAATGACATCGGTATCGATTGAACCGACGCGATACTCCAGATCCCAGTTACCGCCGAGTTTCTCTGAACCGGTATTGTCCGTCGTGGCCGCAACATCAGCGCCCGTGAGGTCGCTCATCAGGTTTGCCGCGCGTATGCCGGCTTCGCCCTGCGCGAAGTTGCAGCCATAGATCATGATGTCGGCATCATCGCTCAGGGACGAGCGCAGCCCTCGCAATTCGTCCCTGTATTCGCCGGTCATCGACTCTGTTGTCAGCGCAGCCGAGCCGAGCGACAGCGTACCCTGGTTGCCGTGCGAGATGATGTGGATGGCCTGGACGTCCTCCATGTTCTGGAGAACCTGCGCCATCTGCTCGACACCATCCTTGTTGGCATCGAGCACGACGATTTCATAATCCCCCTCGATACCCTTCAGAAGCTCGTCATAATCGGGAACCGAACTGTCGACGAAAACAACTTGACTCGGCTTCTCAACTTCTGGCTGAGGGGCTTCCCCCGTTTCCGGCACGGTGTGCTTCAGCGCCTCGACCAGAGCATCATGGTCGGAACTGCCTGCGCCGCTATCCCGCGACACTTCGGCAGGATGCGCCGGTTCGGCCTGCTGGGTTTTTTCGGCCGTCGCGACACCGGCAGCGTCGAACGCGATTCGCTGCTCGAGTTCCATGAGCATGGACGCGTATTTGTTACGGGACTTGCGGGAAGAAGCGGCATCGCCGGCTGAACTGGATTTCGGGTGACGGAAGCGTTCATTCATAGCCGCACTCACAGAGATCGCTAATTAAGCAACCCTTGTAGTTTAGCCCCTACGCCCGACCATTGTCCGGCAGCCCACCGAACAACAACCATCAGTGGACTGATTCGATATTCACCCCAACAGACACGCCTACCATTAACGACCTTGAGCAATTCCTCAAGATCGAATCAGTTATCTTGGTCAAAGTCACATTTAACTGTTTGACCTGTGGTCTTTTTACAATTGCAACAAACAGGAAAGACAAGGTAAGGCTGTAGCCAGTGGTGAATCGGGGGATGGGCTTGGCTCAGGGCGGGCGGGTCAGAACCGGGGTTCGACGCATTGAGGTTGCAGATATTGGCGCTATCCGCCAGCTTGCTGGCGACTGGTTGCGCGGTGACGATGGAGCCTCTCTCCGAGGACCAGAATCTCGCATTTGCCAGTGAAAAGCTCATTCGTGCGACAGCCAATCAGGAGCCGGTCACCGGGTCGATCAGCCTATACGAGGCAATGGCTCGCGCGCTGAAATACAACCTAGACACGAAGGTCGAGATCATGGAGGCCGCTCTCAAGGTCCGTGAACTCGACCTCGCGAACTATTCCGCACTGCCGAAGCTGGTAGCAAACTCCGGCTATGCGGGCCGTACCGATCCGGATTCAAGTACGCCATCCACGCGCGACCCGGATATTTTCACGGACGACCTGACCTTCTCCTGGAGCATTCTCGACTTCGGTCTTTCCTATGTGCGCGCGAAGCAGACCGCCGACGAGGCGCTTATCCAGGAGGAGATGAAGCGCAAGATCGTGAACAGGGTGATCGAGGATGTCCGCACCGCTTATTGGCGCGCGGTCAGCTACGAACGTCTCGTCGGGCGTATGCGCGCTCTGGAGGGACGCGTCTCAAGCGCCCTTAGAGACACGCGCCGGCTCGCAAACAGCGGTGAAAGCTCCCCACTCGTTGCCCTGACCTATGAACGAGAGCTCATCCAGGTTCAACGGGAAATCGAACTTCTGGAAGGCGAATTGAAGGTCTCCAAAAGCCAGCTTGCCGCCTTGATGAATGTGACGCCCGGCTCCCGATTTATGCTGTCAGTTCCCAAACGGCGCACGACAAAGCTTGGCCTTCCCGGCAAATCCGGCGACCTGTTCCAGATCGCTGTGACGAACAGACCGGAGATGCGTGAAGTCGCCTATCGCATGCGCATCAACGAGAAGGAAGTCGACGCGGCGCTGCTCGAACTGCTGCCGAGCTTCAACCTCTACGCCGGCGTAAATTACGACTCCAACAAGTTCATCTCCTCGAATGATTGGGTGTCGTGGGGCGCCAAGGTCAGTTGGAACCTAATGAAGCTGGCAACAATGCCTGCCGTGATGAAAAAGGTGGATGCCCAGCAGGCAGCACTGGACGCAAGATCGCTTTCGGTCGCCATGGCGATCATGACGCAAGTCCATATCAGCCGCGTCCGCTACGCTCATCTGCAAAAATCCTATGGCACAGCGGCTGCCCTTTCCAATGTATCTCATCGCATCCTCACGCAGGTTCGCGCCGAGACGGCGGCACAGCGCACCAGTGAACAGGTGCTGATCCGCGAGGAGATGAACGCCCTGCTCGCCGACGCCAAACTGGATATGGCCTATGCGGATTTGCAGAACGCATACGCCAATGTCTACGCTTCGCTGGGCCTGAATCCGTTCCCGACAAATCTGAGTACCGAGGAAAGCGTCTCTGTCATTGCGGAAAAGCTCAAGGGCATGTGGATCGAGCGCGGGACCAAAGCCGGCACGGAGGTTGCAGGGCTACAGTAGCAGCGGGGCGATGAAATGAGGGAGAAGTCCAGAGCATGATTGTATCACGCTACGCCTTTGCCTCGACATTGCTTGTCGGCCTGATGATCGCGTTGCCTGCATCATCTCAGAACGAGGAAACGTCCGTTCGCGGTATTGTCCGTTCGGTAGACGAAGCCTGGATATCCACCGATCTCGGCTTTCGTGTCGAGACGCTGCCTTTCCGCGAAGGCCAGTCTTTCAGGAAGGGGGACATACTCGCGACGTTCGACTGCGACGATCTCACGGCCGAGTTGAACTCTGCCGAAGCGCAACTGCGGGCGGAACAGATCACCTACGAGAACAATTCCCGTCTCGCCAAGCTGAACGCTGCGGGCAAATTCGAGGTTCAGCTCTCAAAGGCTAAGGCCGATCAGGCTGCGGCAATGGTCGAGGCCTATCAAAGCAAGCTTTCACGCTGCATCATCAAAGCACCGTTCGACGGCCGTGTTGCGGTGATGCGAGCCCATGCCTATGAGATTCCCGACCGCACCCAGCCGATCATGCAGATCGTCGGTCAATCCGAGCTGGAAATCGAGATGCTGCTGCCATCCCAATGGCTGAGATGGCTGAAGCCTGGCGTAAGTTTCGATTTCAGCATCGAGGAAACCGGCGGTTCATTCCCGGCCGAGGTGTCGCGCGTCGCTGCCGTCGTCGATCCCGTCAGCCAGACTGTCAAGGTGATCGGCCGCTTCACCGGCAATACGAACGGCGTGCTGCCGGGCATGAGTGGGCCGGCGAGGTTCAAGGCCCCCGATGGCTGAAAAAGGCGGCCCGCAGCCTGCACAGGCCAAACCGACGCTGATTCAGGCGAAGCCCGCCCACGGCCCCCAGCAACCGCAAAACCAGCAGGCCTTCGATCTATTGCTGAAGATCGAGGCGGAGGCCAGGCGGGCTGAAACAGTTGGCGAACTGATCTTCCTCATCGCCAATGAAACGCTCCGGCTAACCCGCGCGCGGCAAATATTCGTGCTTGCCAACAAACGCTCCCGGCAGAGGGTTGAAGCCGTATCCTCGATCGGCAAGGTCGAGCGGGACTCGCCACGTATCCGCTGGATCGAAGGTGTGGTCCGCGCGCTGGAAATGGACGCCGGTCTCAGCGGCAAGCGTGAGTTTGTTTTGCCAGCCTATTGTCCACCTGACGACGAGGAACACAACTCATTCCCTTACCGGTTCCTCGTCTGGCTGCCGTTAAAGCTGCGGGACGGCCACGTCTTTGCCGGCATGCTTTTGGCCCGCGAAGTGCCGTGGAACGAAGGGGACCTGATCGTCGCGGCAAGGTTGGCGGAAACCTACGGCCACGCATGGTCGGCGCTGACGGGAGAACGGCGGCTGAAACGGAGTTTCCGTCTAAAACCGTGGCTCGCTGTCGGTGCGGTGGCTGCCATCGCTGCAGGGTTTTATCCCGTGCCGCTCACTGTCCTGGCCCCTGCCGAGATTGCGCCGATAGAACCGCGGATCGTGGCCGCACCTATCGACGGTGTTATCGATGCGATCGTGGTCGATCCCAATGCCAGCGTGCGGGAAGGTCAGCTTCTCCTGCGCATGTCCGATACCGCACTTCGCAACGAATTGGCTGTCGCAGAGCAGGATGTGAAGGTCGCGGAGGCCAAGCTCAAGCAGGTTTCGCAAGGTGCGGTGGCAGATCCGAGGGTGCGCGGCGATCTGGCGGTCACGCGCACAGAGCTGTCGCTTGCCATCGCCAAGCGAGACTACGCCAACGATCTTCTCAAACGCACCGAAGTTGCCGCGCCTTCTTCCGGGGTCGTTATCTTCACCGACAAGCGGGACTGGATCGGCAGGCCGGTTTCCACCGGCGAACGCGTCATGGAAATCGCGGACCCGGAGAAAGTACAGATCCGCGTCGACGTTCCCGTGGCAGATGCAGTCGCCGTGACCTCCGGCGCCAGGGTGCGCGCGTTTCTCGATTCCGATCCGCTTCGCCCCATTACCGCGCATGTCCGGACTGCTTCCTACGAGGCACAGTTGATAGAAGGCAACGTGCTTGCCTACCGCGTCTACGCGACGATCGACGAGAACCAGGCCGGCTTGCGGCTGGGCATTCGCGGAACGGCGCAAGTTTCCGGCGAGAAGGTGCCGCTTGCCTATTATCTGTTCCGTCGCCCGATCGCCGCGATAAGGCAGCGGCTGGGCCTATGAACGCCGCCGACATACCGCTGCCGCCGTTGCGTGAGGATCTGCAGATCATGCGCGGTGGAACAAGCTATTCCGGTGAGCCGGTATGGGTCGTGCTCGACCCCCTGCGCAACCGGTTCTTCCGTGTCACCTACGAGATGTTTCAGTTGCTTTCGGTGTGGAACCGCAGTGCCACCGTGGGGGCGCTCAACCGAACACTCAATGCTCGTTTCGGCAGGCAGACCGACGCCGAAGAAGTCGGCATGGTCCTGCGCATGCTGGACGTGAATTTCTTCCTGGCGCAGCCGGCTTCAGGGTCATGGCGTGGGCTCTACGACGCCTCCCAGCGACGCCATTCGCTGTTCATGCAACTGATCCACAATTACCTGTTCTTCAGGATTCCGCTGGTCAGGCCGGAGCCGTTCATTCGCGCCACTTGGCCCTATGTCGCGTTTCTGTTCAGCCGCGGGTTCCTCCTCTTTGCAGTACTGATCGGCATTGCCGGCCTCTATCTCGTTTCCCGGCAATGGGAGGCATTCGTCGGCACCTTTCCCTACGTCTTTTCGTTCGAAGGCGCCGCGATCTCGATCGTCTCGATCGTCTTCATCAAATCGCTGCACGAACTCGGCCATGCTTACGTCGCGCACAGGCATGGCTGCCGCGTGCCGACGATGGGCATTGCCTTCATGGTGATGATGCCACTGCTCTACACCGACGTCACCGAAGCCTGGAAACTGAAATCTCGCCGGTCGCGCATGGCGATCGATTCTGCGGGCGTCATCACCGAGCTTTGTGTGGCAGCCTTCGCGTTGTTCTTCTGGGCGTTCATCCCGGACGGCCCATTGCGCAGCGCTGTCTTCGTTCTTGCGGCGGCAGGCTGGATCTTGAGCCTGCTGGTAAACACCAATCCGTTCATGCGTTTCGACGGCTATTACATGCTGGCCGACCTGCTCGGCATCGAGAACCTGCAGCCGAGAGCGTTCCGCCACATGCGCTGGCGGCTGAGGGAATTCCTGTTCGGGCTCGGCTATCCGCCACCAGAACCGTTCCCCCCGCGCCTCGATGCCATCGTGACGATCTATGCGATCTGCACGGCGATCTACCGGCTCACGCTTTATCTCGGCATCGCGCTGCTGGTCTATCATTTCACCATCAAGCTGGTTGGCGTGATGCTGTTTGCCGTCGAGATCGGGTTTTTCATCATCCGTCCCGTTTTAGCGGAACTCAAGGAGTGGAGGGCTATGCGCAGCGACATACTTGCAAGCCGCCGGACCTATGTAACCATCGCCCTCGTTTCGGGCTTAGCGGCGCTCGCAGCCATGCCGCTTTCGACCCGTGTCAGCGCTCCGGCACTGATCCTGCCGGAGACTTTCGTGCGGTTCTTTCCCGAGGAAGCCGGCCGGATCGAAACAATCAACGTCAAGCGCGGACAGGCAGTGCGCAAGGGCGACGTGCTGTTCGTTATCTCCTCGCCCACGCTGGCGCAGGAGCGCGGCCTTGCCGAAATCGAGATCGACCTTGCGCAGCAGCGTATTGCCCGCATAGGTGCGGATGCCGAAGACCTTGCCGAGCGGGGCGTGATCGCAACCCAGCTGAGCAGCCTGGTAGCGAAACGTGACGGCCTCAGGCAGCGCGAGGATAAGCTTGTCATCAAGGCTCCATTTAACGGCCGGATCGCAGACATGAATGCCGAGATCGCCCCGGGACAGTGGATATCTCGCAAGGAGCAACTCGCCTTTCTCTCGGCCGGTGATGGTTCCGTCGTGCGCGGCTACGTCTCAGGCAACGACCGCGCCCGCATCGAACCTGGCTCGACAGGCTGGTTCATTCCCGACGACCTTACCCAGCCGAAGCTGAAGGTCGCCCTCGCATCAGTCGCGATATCGGGTGCCCAGCAACTCGAAATCCCGCAATTGACCTCCCAGTTCGGCGGCAAGATCGCAGTGCATCCAACCGACGGAAAACGACTGGTTCCGGTCTCTGCCGAGTACGCGGTAACAGCCCGTGCGTTGGATCAACCTGGCGATCCGACCCAGACCTGGCGTGGCGTGCTCCTGCTGGACGGCCGCGCCGAGAGCCTGCTGGCCCGTACCTGGCGACAGGTTCTCACGGTTCTGGTTCGCGAGGCAGGAGCGTGAAGCTTGACCGGTTGCGCAGCTTTTCCGCGCGTTTACGGCTCTTCACGAATCACCATGACGTACCCAAAGCTCGAACGTCCCGGTCGAGAGCTTACGCCGGCTGCAATATTCCTACGCCTCCAGCCGGCCCCGGCACCAAAGTCGCAACATGCGCCGACCAGCCTCGGTTAGGCTGACGCGGTTATCTACGCAGCCATTGTCCTGATTGCTTTTCGCCGATCTCCGAAAAATGCATTTTTAGCGGAACATGATCGTCGACGATATTGGCTTGGAAACCAAGGGGAAACAGGCCCCTTCGGACGTAAAAGCCCGCGGCCCATATGCCTAAGAGAAATCCGTTCTTCTCGCGCAGTTCGATGCGATGTCCCTGCAGGTCGCCAAGATCGAGATGTTCGCTGGAATTGCTCATCAGCGCGTCAAAGCAAATGAGGCCGTTCTCGTAGAACCGCCAGCGCACGGAATGCCAGCGGCATTGATCAAGCTCCGTGTCGCTGCTCCAGATGAATTCGCGCCAGGAAAGCGCCTTGCCATCCAGCATGGCGCTTCCCGTCAGTGAGCTTTCGCAATCTCCGGCCTGAAATTTCAGAGACGCCAGGGCTTCATCCTGGCGGGCCAATGGAATGGCGCGCTGAAGCGGTCCTTTAGACAGCAGATTTTTTACCGCAGAAGCGGTCGACTGGCCTTCCTGCTTGCCGTCTCCGCTTCGGGAAACAATCCTTTTCAGCACACCTAACATCGCCAGCATCCCGCGCTCGCTAACCACCCGCGGCCTGAGCGGCCTTGCGGGTTCTGGCAGTCATCGAGGCCACTGCCGCAGCAGCCGGCTTCTCGTCGCTTCCGACCTGCACGGTCGGCTGGGCGAACTCGACGCCGTTCTCGGCGAATGTATCCCTGATCATATTGTAGGCCCGCCGCCTGATGGCAGTCTGCTGGCCGGGTTTCGTCGTCATCGCGAAACTCAGGTCCATGCCGAAATCCCCGAACTGCTCAACGCCTTTCATCTTGACCGTCTGAATGATCTGCGGCCCGAGCTCCGGATCTTCGAGCAATTGCGCGCCGATCACCTTCACGAGTTTCTTCACCTTGTTGATGTCCGTATCGTAGGTGACACTGATAATGAATTTGTCGATCGCCCAATCACGGCTCATGTTTTCGACAGCCCCCAACTCGCTGAACGGCACAGTGAAAACCGGGCCGCGATGGTGCCGCAACCTGACGGATCGCAGACTGAAGGACTCGACTGTGCCCTTATAACTGCGGCTTTGAATGTATTCCCCGACGCGGAACGCGTCGTCCAGCATGTAGAAGACACCGCTGATCACGTCCTTGACCAGCGTCTGCGACCCAAACCCGATGGCGACGCCGAATATGCCGGCACCGGCGATCAAGGGCGCGATCTGCACGCCAAGCTCCGCCAGAACCATGAGAACGGCGACGGCGGCAATCAGAACGGCCAGCATGTTTCGGAAGATCGGCAGCAGCGTTCGCATACGCCCCCTGCGCGCCGCTTCAGCCGCATCGATCGGATCGTTGGATGAAGCGACTTCCAGCTTCCGCGCGATATAGGCTTTGGCCAGATGCCAGAGCAGATCGGCGACCAGCAGCGTTATGACCCCGCGCAACAGCCCGCGCATGAGTTGGGTCACCACGGCATCGTTCTGCATCAGCGTGCCGGGGCTCAGCCGCAGCACCGCACCCAGCCACAGCACTGCAAGCAGAATGACGAGCGCCCGCGCGCCGCGAACGATCAATACGCTCATCAGCGAATTCGCGGAATCAGGGCGCACCAGCGCTCCCGCGACCTGCCCCGTGATCGTCAGCGCCCTGGGCAGCAGCAGCGCATAGATGCCGAGCCACAGCAGCCCGTTCAGGCCTGCAACCCACAAACCCCAAAGCAGCACCAGATAGACGGTGACAAGCCAGTTCGTCACAACAGCCGGTGCCGCATCAACAGGCCGCCGCCAGACCGTTTCGATTGCGAGCGCCAGCAGCCCTATGCCAAGGAGATAGGCGATCAGCCGGACGACGCCGGGTGAAAAATCGAGCGCCGGAAGCAGGTTGACAGTCGCCCACGCGGCCATGAGATAGCCGATGAAGACGGTCAGTCGCCGATGCCAGAAATTCGCCTTGGCATCGCTGACCGGGATCAGCCGGTAACGGTCTTCCTCTCCTGCCGAAACGAGACTGCGCGTCGGTGAAAGCAGCGCCGCACTGACAGCCCTGACCAGCCGAACGACGATGAAGGCCACCAGATATGTCAGGATGATCCTGCGCAGCAAGGCAGGCCAGTCGAACGCCAGGAACGCGCCGATGCTGACAAGCGAAAACACGATAATCGGCGCGATCACCGAAAGCAGATGAAGCGCGCGGCCTTCACCCAGCGTGGTCGCTCCATACCGACCGGACCCATTGTCCCGCACGCGGTGGATCGCCCGCTTGAAAAGCCATTCCGCTCCGAAGCCGAGGGCGAGAAGAGCCGCAAACAGAACTATTATCGTGGCGAAGCCGCGATTGTTTATCTCTGACCTCACCGTCCGGACGGCATTCGCCGCCTCGCCGGGAATCTGCGGCAAGGCATTGCGCATGGCGGCAAGGTGGCTGCGGATGCCCTGATCCCAACTGGAGATCTGGTCGACCGCCGGCGCACCGGTCGTGTCGTCAGCGGCTGCGGGTTTGGTTGCGAGCCAGGCGCGGACATCTGGATCGTCGAGCAGCTTGATCAGCTCCTGAACCTTCGCGTCCGGCGGCGGCACAGCTGCAGTCTGGGCCAAAGCGAAACTGCCGAAGGCCAACGAGACAAATGTCAGCATTACCGCAAGACAGGCTGCCAGCAATGAAACTCGTAGGCGCGATGCACTGATCATTGTCAAACCCAATCTCATGAGGACGTTCGTCTAATCGCTGCAAGCCTTCACCGACGGAGACACCTACCGGCCTATCGCGAACTGGAAATTCACGCCGGCGAAAATCTGCCATTTCGGGTTGCCGATGCCTTCGCTGGCGACCGTGTATTGCGGTTCGACGAAGGCGTTCATCGTGACCTTGTCGTTGATCTGGAATACCTTGCCGACACCGAGGCCGACGGGAATGTAGTAGTCGCCGTTTTCGAGATTGAAGTTCCAGATGGCGCTTGAGCGGAGGTAAAATCCGTCCGACAAATTGTAGTTCACGATCGGCTGGAACGTCGCCAGCGAGACGTCCTCGCGGTCGCCGTCTCCGGCAAAGGATGCCTGATAGGTGACGAGGCCCCCGATCAGACCCCACTTCTGCGGCGCGATGGCCATGCCGACCGCGCCGGCCTGCCATTTGCCCGCTCCGAGCAGATCGTCCGTCGCGGTCGGCAGCACCACGAGCGGCCCGGCGCCGAACGAGACCGTCTTGCCGGGGAACACGAAGATATCCATCAGCGTCAGGTCGCCGAGGCCCGTCACGTAGCCATCGGGAAACTCGGGTGCGGTCGCGATCGGCAGGGTGAAGCGGAACAGTTGCGGCTTGCCGAAGAGGTCCGAGGGGATGAGGCCGCGCAGCAGGAACTGGTTTGCATAGCGACCGTCGAGCCCTTCGAGTTCGGGAACATAATAATCGTGAAAATTGATCGTGATCTTGGGCGTCAGCGGATTGTTCGCCGCGTTGAGGTCGTCGTGCTCCTGCCCGATCGAGGGTGCACTCCATGCCGCAGCGGCAAGGCTTGTCAGGAACGTCGCAATCCGTTTCAGCATCTGCCTTCTCCTGTTCGCAGTTGGCCGCGAAGCTTATTGCTTGGCGGGATAGATCACCTTCCAGTCCGTCTTCATGTCGACGACGAGCCAGCCGCGCCTGGGTGCCTCGTCCAGCGCCTTGTCCAGTTTTCCGATGTGCGATTGGCGGTCATATGCCCATTCGCGCTCGGCATCGGTGTGATGGACGATCAGCGCGAAGCGCGGGCCGTCATTGAGCGTCGTCCACTGCAGCATCTGCAGATCGCCGTCCGAGTTTCCGGCAGCGAAGACCGGACGCCGGCCGATGAAGCGGTTGATCCCGACAGGCTTGCCCGGACCGTCATCGACGAATTCGACCTTCGCTTCCTTTTTCAGCACAGGCTTGTCGTCAGGCCCGAGTTCATAGGTTACGACACCGGACGAGCCGACGACCTGTTCCGGCGGGATTCCATAGGCTTGCTCTACCCACGGCCGCATGAACTCCACGCCACCGCCCGAGACGATGAAAGTCTTGAAGCCGTTGGCACGCAGATAGCCCAGCAGTTCCACCATCGGCTGGAAGATGAGTTCGCTGTAGGGACGGTTGAATTTCGGGTGGCGTGCCGTCGCCATCCATTCCCGAACGGTGCCAGCGAATGCGTCCGTCGTCATGCCGGTGTGGGTCACCGCCATGATTTCGCCGAGACCTTTTTCGCCTGAGGCCAGAACGCCTTTGACGTCGCCGGCGAGCAGCGACCTGAACGGCTCGGCGTCGTTCCATTCCGGATGCTCGGGCGCCATCGCCTTCGCCCGGTCCAGCGCGAAGGCGAGCTGAAAATAGATCGGCTGCTCGCTCCAGAGCGTGCCATCGTTGTCGAACACCGCGATGCGTTCGGCAGGCTTCACGTAATCCGCCCCGCCCTCCTGCGTAGTGCGCGAGACGAAGCCTGTGATGGCGGTCTTCGCAGCCCCCTCGTTCCAGGAAGGCAGCGCGTCGGTCTGTGCATGACCTGGCCCTGCCACGACCAGACACAGGAGGAAGATCAACGCCACAAAGGAGCCTTTGGTCGGTCGGTTCATGCCCCTCTCTCCTCTTGCGCATGACCACCGTGCTGGCGGCTCCTGACTTCAGCCAGATCCTGCTCCAGGAAGTAGTTGAGAAATGTTCGAACGACGGCGATGGCGGCAACGCGAGCGATGGCGTCCCAGGTCGGCGTTATCGAAGTCTCGATTATGTCGGCGGCAAGCTGGAAGGTGAGGCCTGCAACGAGCCAGCGTGCAAACCGCAGCCAGACTTCGCGTCTCTTGTCTCCATTCTTCGAAATGAAGCCGACCCAGAGCGTACCCAGGAAAGCTTCGACCGAACCATAGAGGATGACAAGCAACGCCATCGCGTCGATCAGCATGACGCCGTATTCGGTCAAGGTTTTCAG
>VFQQ010003406.1_pt1 | contig 15508 bp, 14 predicted proteins | sample 3512341 | NCBI WGS metagenome assembly VFQQ01 (sample SAMN10412373, study PRJNA504923) | tailings metagenome | isolation source: Relicate 2 Philex TSF1 revegetated site | place: Philippines: Tuba, Benguet | collected 2017-08-29 | reverse complement strand
AGCGCATAGGCGACCAGCGAGCCCGCGCCCGAACCACGGCCGGGGCCGACCGGAATGCCTTGCGCCTTGGCCCATTTGATAAAGTCGGCGACGATCAGGAAGTAGCCGGGGAACTTCATGCGCTCGATGATGCCGAGTTCGAATTCCAGGCGCTCGCTGTATTGCTCTACGGAGAAGCCCTCGGTCAGCCCGGCGGTCTCGAAACGCATCTGCAAGCCCTCGCGGGCCTGCCGGCGCAACTCGTCGGCCTCGGCCTTGAGCGCGTCCGTCGGATCGGCTTCGTCACCGCCGGTGAAGCGCGGCAGGATCGGATTGCGCTTCTTCGGATAATAGGAACAGCGCTGCGCGATCTCGATCGTATTCTCGAGCGCTTCAGGAATGTCTGCAAAAAGTGCCGACATCTCCTTCTGACTCCTCAGATAATTGTCGGGAGACAGGCGGCGGCGTTCGTCCGAAGCAACGACGGACCCTTCCGCGATGGCAATCAACGCGTCATGGGCTTCATAGTCATCGCGAACCTGGAAAAACGCCTCGTTGGTGGCGACCAGCGGCAAGCGATGACGATAGGCCAGATCGATGGTTGCTGCTTCGAGGTTGCGGTCATAGCCGCCGAGACGCTCCAGTTCGACATAGAGCCGGTCGCCGAACAGTGACTTCAGTGCGAGCAGCCGGGTCTCGGCCAGCTCAGCGTGCCCGGATTTCAATGCGGTGCCGACTGGCCCGAGCGGCCCGCCGGTCAGGCAGATCAGGCCGGGCGAAAACTCCTCCAGCCATTCCGTAGTGACCTGCACCGTCTCGCCCGGGGGCGTTTCGAGATAGGAGCGACTGACAAGGCGGACAAGATTGGCATAACCTTCCTCGGTCGCGGCGATCAGCACGATCGGATGCAGATCGGCTCCGTGGCGGCGATTACCGCCGCGCGAAGAATCGTTGACTTCACCGGTGAAGGACAGGCTTGTCTGACAGCCGACCAGAGGCTGCACGCCTTCCTTTGTGGTCTTCTGCGCGAATTCGAGCGCGCCGAACAGGTTGTTGGTATCGGTGATCGCGATGGCTGGCGCACTGTCCTTGACTGCGTGACCGACGATCTTGCCGACCTGCAACGCGCCTTCGAGGAGCGAATATGCCGAATGGACGCGCAGATGGATGAAATTGCGCAGGACGGGCTCGGGCTTCGCCGGCGCATTCTGCATGCTGCGCAGGATGGGGTCGCGCGGAGGCCTGTCGCTCGCCATATCTTACGCCTTTGCTAGTCGGGAATCTGTTCGGCCAATGTATCGTTGGAGCCTAGCTGATTCCACCCCGACACCGAACCACGAACAGCTTATTCGCTCTCGCGAAATCCTGTGGTCTCAGACAGGCTCCAGCAGCGCCCCGATCAACCGACGCAGTTCCGCAGGCCGCTCGGCAAGTCGCGCCGCACCGGCCTCCTCAAGTTCCTTGCGGTCGCCATAGCCCCAAAGCACGCCGACGGTCTCGATGCCGTTGAGCCTGGCGCCGACGACATCATGCGAACGATCGCCGATCATGACGGTTTGCGCCGCATCGATCGGCTCGACGGCGAGAATATGCGCAATCAGATCGCCCTTAACCGCGTTTCGCCCATCCAGTTCGGAGCCGTGCACCACGTTGAAATAGCGGCGCAGGTTGAAGTGGTCGATGATCTCGCCGGCATAGGTTTTCAGCTTGGAGGTCGCGACCGACAGGAAATAGCCATCGGCAACGAGTTCGGCCAGCACTTCGGGAATGCCTTCGATCAGCGTGTTCTCGAACTTGCCGACATCCGAATAGCGCTCGCGGTAGCGCCGCACGCCTTCGTCGATCAGGCCCGGATCTTCGGTTTCGAGCAGGATGCCAAAGGCGGATTTGATCGGCGGGCCGATGCACCAGCGCAGATCGTCCGCAGCCGGCGCGATGCGGCCGAGCTTTTCGACCGCATATTGCAGTGATTTCGTGATGCCGACGAAAGGATCGGTCAGCGTGCCGTCAAGGTCGAAGAGAACGGCCTTACGCCGCGCGGAAACGTCCATCAGGCAAACTCCATGATCACCGCGTCGACGGCGAGGCTGTCACCGGCCTTGGCGTTTATTTTCTCGACGGTCAGGTCGCGCTCGGCGCGCAGCACGTTTTCCATCTTCATCGCCTCGACCACGGCCAGCGTCTCACCGGCCTTGACCTCCTGCCCTTCCGCGACGGCGATGGAGACCACCAGTCCGGGCATCGGGCATAGCAGCAGATTGGACGTGTCGGGTGCGACCTTCACCGGCATCAGGCGGTCGAGTTCGGCCGTGCGCGGCAGCATGGCGCGCGCCGCCACCGACATGCCTTTCCAGGCGATGCGGATGCCGTTCGGCACCGGCCTGATCTGCGCCGCGACACTGCGTCCGCCGACCGTTCCCTGCCAGACCGCCTCGCCCGGCCTCCAGTCGGAAACGACGGTCATCGGCTTGCCGCCGGCAACCATCAGATCGACCTCGATCGGAATGGAAACCATGCCTTCGCCGATCGACACCGGAATATAGTCGTCGCCAAGCCGCACCACCCAGTCCGGTTTCAGCACGCCCGAATGCGGTGCAAGCCGCCCGGTCAGGCGATCGAGCCGGTCGCGCCGCAGGAGCTCGACCACAGTGGCAATCGCGGCAAGAACCGCCTTTTCATCTTCGTTCGGCGCGATCGGGGCGAAACCGTCGGGATATTCCTCGGCGATGAAGCCCGTCGAAAGCCGTCCCTCGCGCCAGCGCGGATGCTGCATTAGGGCCGCCAGAAACGGAATGTTGTGCTCGATGCCGTCGACCACGAACATGTCCAGCGCTTCCGACATCGCATCGATCGCCTCGAGCCGCGTCGGCGCCCATGTGCAGAGCTTGGCGATCATCGGATCGTAGAACATCGAGATTTCCGAACCCTCGGTCACGCCGGTGTCGTTACGGATGACGATGCTACCAAACTCACCTTCCTCAGGCGGCCGGTAGCTGGTCAGCCGGCCGATGGAGGGCAGGAAGTTGCGATATGGGTCTTCGGCATAGAGCCGGCTTTCGACTGCCCAGCCGTTCAGCTTCACATCCGATTGCTTGATTGCGAGCTTCTCGCCGGCAGCGACACGGATCATCTGCTCGACCAGATCGATGCCAGTGATGAGTTCCGTCACGGGATGCTCGACCTGCAAACGCGTATTCATTTCAAGGAAGTAGAAGTTTTTGTCCTTGTCTACGATGAACTCGACCGTGCCGGCGCTCTGGTAGTCCACCGCCCTGGCTAGCGCCACCGACTGCTCGCCCATCGCCTTGCGCGTCTTCTCGTCGAGGAACGGCGAAGGCGCTTCTTCCGCGACCTTCTGGTTGCGGCGCTGGATCGAGCATTCGCGCTCGCCGAGATAGATGGCGTTGCCGTGACCGTCGGCCAGCACCTGGATTTCGATATGGCGCGGATCGACCACGAATTTTTCGATGAAAACTCGGTCGTCACCGAAGGAGCTTTTCGCTTCCGAGCGGGCACGGTCGAAGCCGTCGCGCACCTCGGCCTCAGACCACGCGATGCGCATGCCCTTGCCGCCACCGCCGGCGGAAGCCTTGATCATCACGGGGTAGCCGATCTCGCCTGCGATCTTCTCGGCCTGATCGGCATCCTCGATGACCCCGAGATAGCCCGGCACGGTCGAAACCTCAGCGGCATTGGCGAACTTCTTCGATTCGATCTTGTCGCCCATCGCCTTGATCGCCTTGGGCTTGGGGCCGATGAAGACGATGCCTTCCTTTTCCAGCGCCTCGCAAAACGATGCCCGCTCGGACAGGAAGCCATAGCCCGGATGCACGGCCTGCGCCCCGGTCTGCTTGCAGGCCTCGATGATCTTTTCAGCCACCAGATAGCTTTGCGCGGCTGCTGCCGGGCCGATATGCACCGCCTCGTCCGCCATCTCGACATGAACCGCATCGCGGTCGGCATCCGAATAGACGGCCACCGTCGCAATGCCCATCCTGCGGGCCGTCTTGATGACGCGGCAGGCGATCTCGCCGCGATTGGCGATCAGGATTTTCTTGAACATGGACGAATAGTTCCTCCGGTGGCGGGATCGTTTTATGGACTATCCCGCCGCGCCTCAAGTGCCGGATTTGCGGAGCCCCTCTCAGAAATGCTTGTCGCGCTCGAAAGGCCCGAAGCGCACGCCGGATGTAACGAGATAGGCCGCCGTCCAGCCCATGATGAGCAGGCCGGTTATGCCTTCCATGGCCGAAAGCAGCCGCCACTGCCTTTCGGGCGTCACATCGTTGAAACCCACCGTGGCGAATGTCGAGGCCGAGAAATAGAATGCGGTGTCGAAATCCGGCAATGCTCCGACCGCCAGCATGCCGAGCGCCCAGATCGCCAGTTCCATGCACACCAGGACGAACAGCCCCAGCGCCAGCGCGCCCATTGCCAGAGCTTTTTCGCCCTGTTTTCCGTCGATAAGCGGATGCGAAAGCAGAAACGAAACGAGGTGCGTAAGCGCCATCAGCCCCGCCACATGTAGGAGGAAGGTCAGCACGTCCAGGATGGTGGCGAGCGCGAGATTGGCGATCATGCTGCGAACTAAAAGCGCAGATGGTGGCCCGGCTATGGCAAAAGGCGGACATTTCGCCTAGTCAGTCTGACAAGCACCGACCCAATCATTAAGACAGATCGCAGAAGGAATTGCCTATGAAAACCCGCGCCGCAGTCGCCGTTGGAGCCGGAAAGCCGCTTGAAATCATGGAAGTCGACCTCGAAGGCCCGCGCGAGGGCGAGGTTCTGGTCGAAATCAAGGCGACAGGCATCTGCCACACCGACGAGTTCACGCTGTCGGGCGCCGACCCGGAAGGCATCTTTCCGGCGATTCTCGGCCACGAGGGCGCGGGCGTCGTCGTTGATGTTGGCAAGGGCGTGACCTCGCTCAAGAAGGGCGACCACGTCATCCCGCTCTACACGCCCGAATGCCGCCAGTGCCCGTCCTGCCTGTCGCGCAAGACCAATCTGTGCACCGCCATCCGCTCGACGCAGGGCCAGGGCCTGATGCCGGACGGCTCCAGCCGCTTCTCCATCGGCAAGGACAAGATCTTTCACTATATGGGCTGCTCGACCTTCTCCAATTTCACGGTCCTGCCCGAGATCGCGCTGGCCAAGGTCAACCCGGACGCGCCGTTCGACAAAATCTGCTACATCGGCTGCGGCGTCACCACCGGCATCGGCGCGGTCATCAATACGGCCAAGGTCGAGATCGGCGCGACGGCGGTCGTCTTCGGCCTCGGCGGCATCGGCCTCAACGTGCTTCAGGGTCTGAGGCTTGCCGGCGCAGACATGATCATCGGCGTCGACATCAACAACGACCGCAAGGCCTGGGGCGAAAAGTTCGGTATGACGCATTTCGTCAACCCGACCGAGATCGATGGCGACATCGTGCCTTACCTCGTCAACCTGACCAAGCGCGGCGCAGACCAGATCGGCGGCGCAGACTACACGTTCGACTGCACCGGCAATGTGAAGGTCATGCGCCAAGCCCTTGAATCGGCTCACCGCGGCTGGGGCGAATCGATCGTCATCGGCGTTGCGGGCGCAGGCCAGGAAATCTCGACGCGGCCGTTCCAGCTGGTCACCGGCCGCACCTGGAAGGGCACGGCCTTCGGCGGCGCGCGCGGCCGTACCGACGTGCCGAAAATCGTCGACTGGTATATGGAAGGCAAAATCCAGATCGACCCGATGATCACCCACACCATGCCGCTCGAAGACATCAACAAGGGCTTTGACCTGATGCATCGTGGCGAAAGCATCAGAAGCGTGGTGATCTACTAGGCCCGAGGAAACCGTATGCCGAACCCGATCATCTATGTCGACGCCGACGCCTGCCCGGTGAAGGCGGAGGCCGAGAAGGTCGCGGACCGGCTCGGGCTGGTAGTGGTTTTCGTCTCGAACGGTGGCTTGCGCCCTTCCCGCGATCCTATGGTCCGTCATGTCGTCGTTTCAAAGAGCGCGGACGCAGCAGACGACTGGATCGTCGAGAACGCCAAACCCAACGACATCGTCGTGACGGCCGACATTCCGTTGGCCGCACGCACCGTGGCGCTGGGCGCGCATGTTCTGGGCATGACCGGAAAGCCCTTCACGCATGAGACGATCGGCATGGCGGTCGCCATGCGCGACCTGAAACAGCATCTGCGCGAGACCGGCGAGAGCAAGGGCTACAATGCCGGCTTCACGCCGCAGGACCGCTCGCGCTTTCTCGGCGCGCTCGACCAGACGGCACGCAAGGCAAAGGCGTCCGCCGAAAATGCCGCGAAGGATGCGGCCGGATGAACAAGCAGCGCAGGCGCCATTTTCCCTTCTACGCCGGCGTGGTGCTGGGGCTGGCAGCATTCGGGTTGGCGTTGCTGCTGAAGCAACCGCTTGCCTATGCGATCGGTGCGAATGTGTTCTTCGTCATCTATATCGCTCTCACGCTCAGGCAGATGCCAACGTTCAGCGCCGATTATCTCAGCCGGCGCGCGCAGGACGCCGACGAGCCGGTCAGCATCATTTTCCTGGCCACAGGCGTCATCATCTGCGTCGCGGTGGGCTCGCTGTTCCTGCTGATGAATGCCAAGGACGCGCCTCACCCGATCGGGCTCGCCTTCTCGATGCTGTCGCTGCCGCTCGGCTGGTTCACCATCCACACCATGGCCGCGATGCACTACGCGCATCTTTACTGGAAAGGCGACGACACATCCGACAAGCGCAGCCGCAAGCCGGTGGGCGGACTGATCTTTCCGGGCACCGAGCGGCCGGTCGGATGGGATTTCCTGTATTATTCCGTCGTCATCGGCATGACGGCGCAAACCGCCGACACCAACATCAACACCACCACGATGCGTATCGCGACGATGGTTCACTCGATCCTGTCGTTCTTCTTCAACACGGTGATCGTGGCTGCGGCGGTCAATCTGGTGGTTTCGCTGGCTGGTTGATTGTCGCGGTTGTGACGTCCGGCGAAAAATGATATCATCATGATATCATTTTAAGGGAACTCCCATGGGCAGCATGGTGATCAGAAACATTCCGGACGATGTCGTCGAGAGCTTCAAGGCCCGCGCCAAAGCCAACGGGTTATCGACCGAGCAATTGGCGCGAGACGTCATAACGCGCGAAGCCGGGATGACACGCGAGGAGGCATGGGCGGCAATCGATGCCATCCGCGCGAAAAGCAAGTCTGTCGATCTGAACACGGCGTTGAGGATCATGGAGGAAGCCCGTCTCGATCGGGACGGGCCGGATAATGATCATTGACGCAAGCGTTGCAGTCCCCTGGCTTGTCGAGACCCCGTTTTCAGAGAACGCAAGGCGCCTTCGTTCAACCGAATGTGCCGCACCTGATCTGCTGCTGATGGAGACGACAAACGCCCTACTCAAATATCATCGCGTCGGTGAAATCTCCTTGGACGGCATTCTGGCCGGCGTTCAGGCGCTAAAGATTGCCGTTTCGAAATTTGTGCCCGACGACCAGTTGCTGCCCATCGCGACAAGGATCGCCAGCGACAATACGCACAAGATTTATGATTGCATCTATCTGGCGCTCGCGCTTCAACGTAACGAACCGCTGGCTACTGCCGACAAGCGCCTTGCAGCCATCGCCAATTCCCTCACCATCGAAACATTGCTGATCGAGCCCATTTCATGAAAACCATTTCCACAGCGAAATCCCATGGCGGCGTCCAGGGCGTCTATTCCCATGCCTCCGAAGCCTGCGCCTGCGACATGACCTTCGCGGTCTTCGTGCCGCCGCAGGCCAAGGACGGTCCCTGCCCGGTCGTCTGGTATCTGTCGGGCCTGACCTGCACGCATCAGAACGTCATGGACAAGGGCGAGTACCGCCGGCTGGCGGCCGAACTCGGCCTGATCATCGTCTGCCCCGACACCAGCCCGCGCGGGGAAAACGTGCCCGACGAAAAGGACAACTGGCAGTTCGGATGCGGCGCGGGCTTTTATCTGGACGCCACGCAAGCGCCCTTCTCGGCCAACTATCGGATGTATTCCTACATCGCGGAAGAACTGCCGGCACTGGTCGCCAGCGAATTTCCGGCAGATATGAGTCGACAAGCCATTTTCGGTCATTCCATGGGCGGTCACGGCGCGCTGACCATCGCGTTGAAACATCCCGACCGTTTCAAGAGCTGTTCAGCATTCGCGCCGATCGTCCACCCAATGGTTGCAGGCTGGTCAAAGCCCGCTTTCGAGAAATATCTCGGCACCGACGAGGCATCATGGCGCGCCTATGATGCGGTTGCCCTGATCGAGGATGGCGGGCGCTTTCCCGAGTTCCTCGTGGATCAAGGCAAGGCAGACGGCTTCCTCGACGACGGCTTGCGCCCATGGCTTCTGGATGACGCCTGCAAGGCAGCCGGCATACCTCTCACCTTGCGCATGCAGGACGGCTACGACCACTCCTATTTCTTCATCTCGACCTTCATGGACGACCATCTTCGCTGGCATGCCCAAAGACTTGCGAAGTAACTTCCCTGTCGCGCTAATGTCATTCGCGTGCTGAAACCTGTGAATGTCTTCTCCCGTTGCTCTGCGATAACATCCGGAAAATGACGGCGTGGCGTTTCTAACGCCACAGGGAGGAACAGGACATGGACGACGCAGTTCTCCGCTCGGCTCAATCCGACATTGAGCCGACGAATGATCGCCCGCTTGTCTACCGGCAATTCGCATGGACGCGGCTGACCCACTGGATATGGGCCATTTCACTGTTCTTCCTGCTGCTGACGGGCTTGCAGATTTTCAATGCGCATCCGTCGCTCTATATCGGCAAGCAGTCCGGTTTCGGCTTCGACAACTCGATCCTGACCTTCAGCGCCGAAAATACGCCCGACGGTCCGAAAGGCTACACCGGCATCTTCGGCCACCGCTTCGATACTACCGGCGTGCTCGGACTTTCCGGTGGTCCAGACAACCTGCAGGCCCGCGCCTTCCCGGCATGGGCGACAATCCCATCCCATCAGGATCTGGCTACCGGCCGTGTCATCCATTTCTTCTTTGCGTGGCTGCTTTCCGGCACGCTGCTCGTCTGGCTGGCCGCCAGCCTGATCAATGGCCATCTGCGCCGCGATCTTGCGCCGCGCGTAGCGGATTTGAAGCGCCTGCCCGCCGACATCGTCGACCACGCCAAGCTGAAATTCCATCACAGCCGCGACTACAACACGCTGCAGAAGCTCGCCTATGGCGGTGTGCTGTTCATACTCCTGCCGCTGATGATTCTGACCGGGCTTGCCATGTCGCCCAGCATGAATGCGGCTATCCCGTTTCTCGCGGACACCTTTGGCGGCAGGCAGACGGCGCGGACCATCCATTTCACGGTCATGGTGCTGCTGGTCGCCTTCTTCATCATCCACATGCTGATGATCCTCGCCGCCGGCCCCATCAACGAACTGCGTTCGATCATCACCGGGTGGTACCGCACTGATCCGCCCACGTCCGGCGACAAGCCCTCGGCTGGGAGCGCACGGTCATGAAAAAATTCCAGATTAGCCGCCGCGGCTTTCTTACTTCCGCGGCACTTGGCGCCTCCGGACTTGCCCTCTCCGGTTGCGACGCCTTCGATTCGCTGTCTTCCACAGACAACCAGGTCCGGGGCGTTCTGGAAGGTGCAAACAACCTCACCTACAGGGTTCAGCGCCTGCTTGCCGGTCGCGACTCGCTCGCGCAGGAATTCACCGAGGCCGATATCCGGCAGCCACAGCGCCCCAACGGCGTGACAGCCCCGGATGACGCCGACTATCGCGCGCTCCAGAGCCAGGACTTCGCCGACTGGCGGCTCGAAGTTTCCGGCCTGGTCGAAAATCCGCTATCGCTGTCGCGCGAGCAGTTGATCGCCATGCCGTCGCGCACCCAGATCACCCGCCACGACTGCGTCGAAGGCTGGAGTTGCATCGCCAAATGGACAGGCACGCCGCTGTCGCTGGTCTTGGACCAGGCGAAGGTGAAGCCGCAGGCCCGCTATGCCGTTTTCCATTGCATGGACACGATCGAGAGCGGGCTTTCCGGAGGCATAAAATACTACGGCTCGATCGATCTGATCGACGCCCTCCATCCTCAAACGATTCTTGCCTACGGCCTCAACGGCAAGCCGTTGCCGGTCGAAAACGGCGCTCCTCTCAGGGTGCGTGTCGAGCGTCAGCTTGGCTACAAGATGCCGAAATACATCCGCAAAATCGAGCTGGTCGACAGCTTCGCCCAGATGGGCGACGGTAAGGGCGGGTACTGGGAAGATCGCGGCTACGACTGGTACGGCGGCATCTGAAATACGACGCGATTCCCCGACCAACCCTCAAATTTTCAGTCTAAGAATTACCCTTAAATACAAGACTTTACACGATATTGGCGCAAAGCGCCTTGCCATGCCGGTATTGGTCCGCCATGTTTGGGGCACCTGCTTCCGTGTCGGAAACAGGATAATCCGCACATCACAGGAGGTGAATCGGGTGTCCGACACCACGAATATTTACGAAGAAACGCCTGATAACGACACTATCGGCGGCCGACTGTCCCGAGCCCGCGAGGCCAGCAGCATGAGCGTCAAGCAGCTTGCATGGCAACTCGGCGTCAAGATGTCGACGATAAACGCCTGGGAGAGCGACCGCTCGCAGCCCGGCGCGCACCGGCTGAACCGGGTATCGGGCATTCTCAATGTCAGCCTTTCCTGGGTTCTTCATGGCGTTGGCATCGGACCGGTTGAGCCGGAAGACGATAGCCAGATGATCGAATCGCTTGGCGCGCAGCTCGGCCGCCTCAAGCTTCTCCATGCAGAGACCGGCAATCTGATCGTGCGGCTTCAAAACGATATGGATCGGCTCACTGCCGCGGGCTAACGGCCTGAAAGAAAAGCACCGTATCGTTCTCGATATCCGGAATTTTGCACTCTCGCGTCTTGTTGCGGCGCAAAACAAAACTCTGTGTGTATGTCGCATGGGGCGTGACAATGCGTCGGTCATGAGCTAGCTATGCTGCGTCGAGGATCCGGTGTTTTCCGGATTCTACCTGTTTGCGGGAGAGAGCAGCATTGCTGCCGCCGAAGGGGAAATCGCCCGAAATCTCTCAGGCAAAAGAACCGTAGATGGGAAAGACACTCTGGAAAGTCGGGACTAATCCTCCCGCGCCGAAGGTGTAAGCGTCGCCGACAGAGTTCCGGTTGCGCGAGTCTCTCAGGCTTCAGACAGAGGGGCACGGAATGGCCGCCGTAGCGGCCGCTTGCGTGCGACTCTGGAGATGTCATGACGGGCACCGACGCCAAGAAACTACCCCTAGAAGACCTGCATATTGCAGCAGGAGCGCGCTTTGGCGCGTTCGCCGGTTGGTCAATGCCGTTGACCTATCCGCTTGGCGTGATGGCCGAGCATCTGCACACCCGCGACCATGTCGGACTGTTCGATATCTCGCATATGCAGTTGTTCGAGGTGGCGGGACAGCAAGCCGCCGCGCTGCTTTCGAAAGCATGCCCGTTCGATGCAGCCTCGCTTGCCGAGCGCCAATCAAAATACACCTTCTTCCTCAACGACCAGGCCGGCATCATCGACGATCTAATCGTCACGAGGCTTGGAGCCGATCGCTTCATGGTCGTCGCCAATGCCGGCAATGCAGCGGTCGATGAGGCGCATCTGCGTGAACTCGCCAAGGATTTCGACTGCACCGTTACCGCGCTCGACCGCGTTTTCCTCGCCATTCAGGGTCCCGAGGCGGAAGCAGCCCTGAAACAGGCCGGTATCGAAACCGGCGATCTCCTTTTCATGCATGGCTTCGAGCCGAAAAAGGACTGGTTCATGAGCCGGTCGGGCTATACCGGCGAGGACGGTTTCGAGATCGGCCTGCCGGAAGCCGATGCGCGCAAGCTGCTCGACACGCTGCTCGCCGACGAACGCGTCAAATGGATCGGCCTCGCCGCCCGCGACAGCCTGCGACTGGAAGCCGGTCTTTGCCTTCACGGGCAGGACATAACGCCGGAAATTGATCCGGCGAGTGCCGGCCTGATGTGGGCCATCTCCAAGGATCTGCGCGCCAACGGAAAATTCATCGGCGCCGACACCCTGCGCACCATCCTCTCAAAAGGCCCAACCGAAAAACGCGTTGGCCTGAAACCGCAGGGCCGCCAGCCGGTTCGCGCTGGCGCATCGCTTTTCGACGAGGCGGGAAATCTTGTCGGGCGCGTCACCTCGGGCGGCTTCGGCCCCTCCGCCGGCTCGCCGGTCGCCATGGGCTATATCTCCGTACCGCTCGCAGGCAGCGGATCGAAAATCTTCGGCGATGTCCGGGGCACGAAAATCCCCGTCAACGTTTCTTCTCTTCCCTTCACGCAGCATCGCTACCGCAAAGGATAATCTTCTCATGGCAACGACCTATTTCACCGACGATCACGAGTGGCTCCGCGTCGAAGGCGGCATCGCTACCGTCGGCATCACAGACTATGCGCAGGAACAGCTTGGCGACCTGGTGTTCGTCGAACTGCCGGAAAGCGGACGCAAGCTTGCCAAGGGCGACGTTGCCGTCGTCGTCGAATCCGTCAAGGCGGCGTCGGACGTCTACGCGCCTATCGACGGCGAGATCGTTGAGTCTAACGGTGCACTGGCTTCCGACCCGGCGCTGGTGAACTCAGCCGCAACCGGCGACGGCTGGCTGTGGAAGATGAAGCTGGCGGACGAAAGCCAGCTTGCCGGTCTGCTTGATGAAGCCGGCTACAAAGCACTCATAGGTTAAGGCACAGGTGACACCATGACCGCCGCTCCCTACCCGTTCGCTACCCGTCATATCGGCCCAAGCACCGCGGACACGCGGGCCATGCTCGCCGTGCTCGGCGTACCTTCCATCGAGACGCTGATCTCGCAGGCCGTACCGAAATCGATCCGGCTCGAGCGCCCGCTCGATCTGCCGGCACCCGCCAGCGAGGCCGAGGCGCTCGTCGAGCTTTCGGAAATAATGTCGAAAAACGTCGTGCTGAAAAGCTTCATCGGCGCCGGTTATCATGGCTGCCGCGTGCCACCGGTCATCCAGCGCAACCTGTTCGAAAATCCCGCATGGTACACGGCCTATACGCCCTACCAATCCGAAATCAGCCAGGGCCGGCTCGAGCTTCTGTTCCATTTCCAGACGCTGGTGACGGAACTGACCGGCCTACCGGTCGCCTCCGCCTCGCTGCTGGACGAGTCGACAGCGGTGGCGGAAGCAGTCGGCATCGCCTATCGGCATCACCGTGAGAAGCGTCATCGCGTGGCATTCGCCGGCGCACCTCATCCGCAGACGCTCGATGTCGTCGCGACCCGCGCCGAGCCGCTCGGCATCGAAGTTGACGGCGAGACGATCGATGAGGACACGGCTGCCCTCGTCGTTTCATGGCCTGACACTTTCGGCGTCTATGGCAACCACGCCGATGCGATCGCCAAGGCAAAAGCTGCCGGCGCAATCGTCATCTTCGTCGCCGACCCGCTGGCGCTGACCATTGCGGAAACGCCGGCAAGCCTGGGCGCGGACATCGCCGTCGGGCCGATGCAGCGCTTCGGCGTGCCGATGGGTTTTGGCGGCCCGCACGCAGCCTATTGCGCCGTCTCCGACAAGCTGACACGCCTCATGCCCGGTCGCCTCGTCGGCCAGTCCGTCGACGCCAACGGTCGCCCCGGCTACCGCCTCGCCTTGCAGACGCGCGAGCAGCATATCCGCCGCGACAAGGCGACCTCCAACATCTGCACGGCGCAGGCGCTGCTTGCCAACATGGCCGCATCCTTCGCCATCTGGCACGGGCCGCACGGGCTTCAGTCGATCGCCGGCCAGATCAATGCGTTGGCCGAGAGGCTGGCGCTTGGGCTTAAGGCAGCGGGCATCGAAATCGACGGCGACCGTCGCTTCGACACGGTGACCGTGACCATCAAAGGCAAGGCCAGGGAAATCGCGGCGGCGGCAGAGAAGGATGGCAGGCTTGTGCGCGTCATCGACAATGACCGCCTCGGCGTCAGCTTCGACCAGGCCTCGACCGAAGAGGATCTCGAAGCCATCGCCAGCCTGTTTGGCGCAAAGCCTGCTCCGGCCGACAAGGTCAAGGCGCCGGCCAATCCGCGCGGCAAGGGTTTTCTCACCCAGCCGGTCTTCCATGAAAACCGCTCGGAAACCGACATGATGCGCTTCCTGCGCCGGCTCGCCGACAAGGATCTCGCTCTAGACCGCGCCATGATCCCGCTCGGCTCCTGCACGATGAAGCTGAACGCCGCAGCCGAGATGATGCCCGTAAGCTGGCCGTCGGTTGCCAATCTGCATCCCTTCGCGCCAACTGGGCATTCGATCGGCTATCGCGAGATGATCGATGATCTGGAGAAATGGCTGTGCGAGATCACCGGCTTCGACGCCGTCTCGCTTCAACCCAATGCCGGCAGCCAGGGTGAATATGCCGGCCTGCTGGCAATCCGCCACTACCACCAGTCGCGCGGCGATCATCACCGCAATGTCTGCCTCATCCCGTCCTCGGCGCATGGTACCAATCCGGCCAGCGCCTCCATGGCCGGCATGGGCGTCGTCGTCGTGCGCTGCACGGAAGACGGCAATGTCGACATGGACGACCTCAAGGCCAAGGCAGCGGAGCATGCCGACAACCTTGCGGCGCTGATGATCACCTATCCTTCGACGCATGGCGTGTTCGAGGAAGGCATTCGCGACATCTGCGCGCTCGTCCACGAGCATGGCGGGCAGGTCTATCTCGACGGCGCCAATCTCAATGCGCTGGTCGGGCTGGCCCAGCCGGGCGAAATCGGCGCCGATGTCTGCCACATGAACCTGCACAAGACCTTCTGCATTCCGCATGGCGGCGGCGGCCCCGGCGTCGGCCCGATCGGCGTCAAGGCGCATCTGAAGCCCTACCTGCCGGGCCATGTCACCGAAGGCTCCGAGCATGCGGTTTCGGCAGCCCCCTTCGGCAGCGCCTCGATCCTGCCGATCACGTGGATGTATATCCGCATGATGGGCGCATCGGGCCTGAAGCAGGCGACGGAAACCGCGATCCTCAGCGCCAACTACATCGCCGCCCGGCTGAAGGCACACTATCCGGTGCTCTATCAGGGCCGCAACGGACGCGTCGCGCATGAGTGCATCCTCGACACGCGCGTGCTCAAGGAAAGTGCCGGCATCGGCGTCGAGGACGTCGCCAAGCGCCTGATCGACTACGGTTTCCATGCGCCGACCATGTCGTGGCCGGTTGCCGGCACGCTGATGGTCGAGCCGACCGAATCCGAGCCCAAACGCGAGGTCGACCGCTTCTGCGACGCGATGATCTCAATCGCGCGGGAAGCGGGCAGGATCGCGAAGGGCGAATGGCCGCGGGAGGACAACCCGCTCGCCAACGCCCCGCATCCGGCCGCCGACGCACTCGCCGACGACTGGGCACATCCCTACCCCCGCTCGCTCGCGGCCTTCCCGGACGGCCGCGCCGACCCGGCTACGAAATACTGGCCGCCGGTGTCGCGGATCGACAACGTCGCCGGCGATCGCAACC
>VFQQ010003405.1_pt1 | contig 15511 bp, 11 predicted proteins | sample 3512341 | NCBI WGS metagenome assembly VFQQ01 (sample SAMN10412373, study PRJNA504923) | tailings metagenome | isolation source: Relicate 2 Philex TSF1 revegetated site | place: Philippines: Tuba, Benguet | collected 2017-08-29 | reverse complement strand
GACGGCCTGCGCCAGGAGAACAAGGACATTCGCGTGACCACAATCTCGCCGGGTGTGGTGACAACGGAGCTTGGTCACGACATCTCGGACTCGGGCACAAAGGACTTTCTCGTCGGCCTGCGCAAGGACTCGCTCACGCCGGACGCGATTGCCCGCGCCATCGCCTATGCCGTCGAGCAGCCGGACGACGTCGACGTCAGCGAGGTGATCGTGCGGCCGACGTCGAGCCCTCTCTAATCGGTGCCTCTGACGAAAGGATCCCTGTCATGAAAATCGCACTTGTAACCGGTGGCAGCCGCGGCCTTGGACGCAACATGGCCATTCATCTCGCCAAGCAGGGCCGGGATGTCATCCTGACCTATCGCAGCGCCAAGGCCGAGGCGGACGAGGTGGTTCGCCAGATCGAGGCGCTGGGCCGCAACGCCGTGGCGCTCCAACTGGACGTGTCCCAGTCCTCGACTTTCGATGCGTTCGCAAAATCTGTCGCGGCCGTGCTCGAGAAGACGTGGCGCCGGACGAATTTCGATTTCCTCGTCAACAACGCGGGGATCGGCATTCACGCGGGCTTTCTGGACACGACGGAGGAACAGCTCGACGAGCTGTTCCGCATCCACCTGAAAGCCCCGTTTTTGCTCAGCCAGAAGCTCATTCCGCTCATTGCAGACGGCGGGCGCATTCTCAACGTCTCGTCGGGGCTCGCTCGCTTCTCGCTGCCGGGCTACGCGGGCTATGCGGCCATGAAGGGCGGTGTCGAGGTTCTGACGCGCTACATGGCCAAGGAGCTGGGTGCGCGCCGCATTGCGGTGAATACCATCGCGCCGGGTGCCATCGAGACCGATTTCGCGGGTGGCGCCGTGCGCGACAATCCCGAGATCAACCGGGCAATCGCCTCGCAGACGGCGCTGGGCCGGGTCGGCCTTCCCGATGACATCGGGTCGGCCGTCTCTGTTTTGCTCTCGGATGATGCAAGCTGGATCAACGGGCAGAGAGTGGAGGTCTCGGGGGGAATGTTCCTTTAAATCTCTGCGCTCTGTTGCAGCGCGATTTTCGGCCGGGTCTTTTCGATGGCGGAAACAAGTCAATTCTCCATCGGATTTTCACTCTCCGTGAATGGTTGCGCCGCCCTTTTTACCTGACGGTAACACTCGCCGCCCTAATGATTAAGCTGGTCCGAAAAAGCTTTCGGCCTTCTGTTTGCGCAGCCGCGTAGACTTTTGGCGCGCGTGGGTTTTTCGGACCAGAAAGACGGGATGAACCCTGTTCCTGCCACACTCCTGTTGGAGGAAGGGGGATCATGTCGTCGGGTGCCAGCGTCAGGGTCAGAGTTTGCTCAGGTCGTTCATCGTCATTGGTCTATTGTCGGCGGCGACGGGCGCACTCGCGGATCCCGTGCCGCTCGCAAACGATGACCTGAAGCAAGCCGTTTCCGGCTCCACCGTCGAAATCGATACGCCTCTCGGCACCACCGTTCCGATGCGCTTCGGAACCGACGGGCTCGTCTCTGCAGAGGCGGGCGTTCTGGCTCCGGTCCTCGGCGCATCCAAAGATCGCGGACGCTGGTGGGTCGACGGCGAAAAGCTCTGCACCAAATGGTTCCGCTGGTTCGACGCGCAGGTGCGCTGCCTCACGATCGCGCGTGAGGGTAATCGCATTAACTGGCGCAAGCTCGACGATGGCGAAACCGGCACGGGCACGATCGTGGCCTCTGCGGACAAGCCTCAGGATGTCCCTCCGAAGCCTGCAGCGCCGGTCGTGGTGGCGAAGGCAGAGCAAGCTCCAACCAAGAAGGCGCCCCCAGTCAACGAAGTGTCGCCCGTAAGGGATACGGTTCCCGCTGCCCACGTCGCGGCGGCCGGGCCTGTCGAGCCTGTTGTCTCACCTCCCGAACCTCCGCCAGCCGTGGTCGCGCGCGCCGATGTCGCTGCAGCGCCGGATGCCCCTGAGCAACGCCCCTCGATGCGATTTGGAGGTGCAGGGCTTCTCGATGCGACGGGCTTGGCGGGTGTGACGCCGCAAGGCACCTCGCCAGTGCAGTCGGCTCCTCCTGTTGCAACGACGAAGCCGGCCGCTCCGCGCCGCGAGGCCGCACCAGAGAAGGCAAAGCCCGGCAAAGGGACGGCCGCATCCGCCAAATCCGCTAAGAAGGGGACGGCCGTCGTTGCCAAGCTCCCTCCCCCGGATCAGCCGGCCAACGCCGCCAAGCGTCCTGGGCCACAACAGCTCGCGACGGCCAATGCTCGCGAACGCACCGTCGGGGCGGAAACAACTCGTTCCGTCTCGCTCTACAAGGTGACGGGCGTCCGGCCGTATGACGTGCTTAACGTGCGCCGTGGGCCTTCCGAGCAGCACATTACCGTTGCTTCTATTCCGCCTACGGGCCGTCGCCTGGAGATCACCGGGCAATGCCAGGCTGATTGGTGTCCGATCCGCTATGGCAACGTGAAGGGCTGGGTCAACCGCTTCTATCTCGCCGAAGAAGGCTCGCTTCGCGACTCGTCGAGCCCGGTGTACGTCGCAAAGCCTTATTGAGCCGCGCGCAGATTTCGCGGCGCTCTTGCCGTTCCTCAATTTCGATCGCTTCTGCCGGGAACCTTCTCCTCCGGCGAGCTGTTGCGCTTGCAAAGGTGCGTTGCGGACCGATGGGTTCGGCACTCCATCGAAAATGAGACGAAAATACCCTTGTGCCGCCAGGGAACCGCTCCCGGCATTTCCGGCTTTCAAGCGAATGGACGACATGCTCAAACACCTGGGTCAAACGCTTAACCGCTACTTCGGCGCGGTCGTTCAGCAGCCCATGCCCTGGCGCATGATCGACCGATTGGCCAGCCTCGAGGAAGCTTGCGAGCGTCAGGCTGGCGCGACGCCTCGATCCTCTCAGGATGGATCGCTTCTCGGTGAGGCTCTGCCGTCCGCTGACCAGAAATCTTCGAAGCCTTCGACCACCCTTTGAACTTGGCATCCCACTCATACATCTGAATAACTCGAGCGCCGCTTGTGGTGTTCGGTAGGCGGATGTCGGTCACTCAATGCTGCCACATTTGCTTGGTCCTTGAGAGCGGGGATGCACGAGGGGGACGCACTTGAAAATCGTATATCTTGCTGGTGTTGCGGTCGTTTTTGCGTGTGGACTGAGCGCCGCTGTTTCTGCCGGCTCTCTCGAAAAATCGCTGATGAAGCTCAATCCCGAAGAGCGCGCGCACCAGGCCTGCGTAGCCAAAGGGCTTGAAACCGTGCGGCGCGACAAGCGTCTCGCCAAGGCGGACCGCCTTATGCCCGACACCTTCAAACGTGCCCGATTCAGTGACCAGGTGGTTACGGCCAAGGGCGCCGCCGTCAGGGCCAATAACCACTGGTATGCGCTGACTTTCGAATGCACCGTGTCCGAGGATCAGATGAAAGCGCTGGCCTTCACCTACGTGGTCGGTGACGAGATCCCTCCCGACACCTGGGAGCAGGTCGGGCTCTGGCGTTGACCATCCCCGAGAGATTTCCGGATTGGTAGGACGTGCCCCTGCACGGGGGCTTACAGGCGGTCCGCACGCGCGAGCAGGTCGCGAAGCATGCGGACAACGCGGGAGGCCGGTCCGCGTCCACCGCATTGGATGCTGATGCGGGCTCCTTCGAAAAGGAGGAAGAGTTCGTCGGCCAGAAGGTCGGGGTTGCGATAGCGTGCGTCTTCAAAGAGTTTGACGAGATGGTCTCTCTTGCGGCGCTTGTAGTCTTCAATCACCGTCCGCGCCGGATGGCCGGGCTGGAGCTCAACGGCTGCGTTTGCGAGGGCACAGCCCCGCTCGCAGCTGTCGGTTAGAATTCGCTCGACGTGGTCAACCCAGGCATCGAGGCGCTTCTGCGGGTCATTCGGGAAGGTCTCAATCAGATGTTGCCAGACCGCGTCGCCTTCCCCTGCCAGCTCGCGCGCATACGCAACGACAAGCTCGTCCTTCGATTTGAAGTGACGATAGAGGGTCATCTTGTTGGTCTGGGCAGCTTCCGCGATCAGTTCGACGCCCACTGAATGGATGCCGTGACGATAAAAAAGGTCGCGTGCAACGGCCAGAATGCGCTCGCGCGGAGGTGGTAAGGCAGGGGCGCCTGCGTCAGAGTTTCGCCGGGTTTGGCTCAAGGTCTCGTTCATTGGCCCTTGACTGCTATGTTACCACTCGGTACCTATCCGGGTGTTACCGGTCAGTAACGTCCTACCACACGTAAGTCAACTTTGCCATCTGATCAATCTCGCACTGCAAAGTTCGTAGTCTGATTCTAGGATTTTCGGCTTCGGCGCAATATTTTTTGTGCAAGTTGATCTGGAACAGCCCGAGACGTGATCTCAGTTTTCCGCGCTGGAGGGTCTATGCAACCCCGTTATTCCCGTTTTGCCCTCATGGTGGCGCTCTCTTTCCCGCTGGCAATGGCAGCTTGCGGGGAGGCTCAGAACAATCAAGCCGCGGCTCCTCCGCCGCCAAAGGTTACGGTCTCCAAGCCGGTTCAAAAGATGGTGGCCGACTACGACGAGTACGTGGGCCGCTTCGTGGCTCTCGACTTCGTAGAGGTGCGTGCGCGCGTTGCCGGCTATCTCGACAAGATTCGATTCACCGACGGACAGCTCGTAAAGGAAGGCGATCCTCTCTTCACGATCGACCGGCGTCCGTTCGAGGCTTCGCTGGAACAGGCAAAGGCGGCTGTCGAGCAGGCCAAGGCGAACCTGGCGTTCGCCGAGGCTGATTTGAAGCGCGGCTCGAACCTCGTTCCCGGTACCTCGATCACACAGCAGACGCTCGACCAGCGCATTCAGGCCAAACGCGTCGCGGAGGCGTCCGTTGTGGCCCAGGAGGCCGCGCTGAAACAGGCCGAGCTCGACCTGCAATTCACCGAGCTCAAGGCACCGATTTCGGGGCGCATCGGCGACCGGCGCGTTTCGATCGGCAACCTCGTCAACGCGAATACGACACTACTGGGAACGGTGGTGTCGGTCGATCCGATCCGCTTCGAGTTCACGATGGACGAAGCATCCTATCTTCGCTATCTACGCGCCGCTTCCGAGCAGGCGTCGGACAAGCCGAACCGCGGCATGTCGCTGCCGGTGAAGCTCAAGCTCATCGACGAAGACAATTTCGCGCATGAAGGCAAGATCGACTTCGTCGACAACGTGATCGAGCGGGCCACAGGCACGATCCGCGGCCGCGCGGAATTCCAGAACCCCAACGGCAAGCTGACGCCCGGCATGTTCGGGCGCATCCAGATCTCAACGGCGCCGCCCGCCGTTGCGCTCATGGTTCCCGACAGCGCAATTGGCACCGAGCAGGTTCGCAAGTTCGTGTTCGCGGTTTCGGCCGACGGCACGGCGAACCCGAAGTACGTGACACTCGGGCCTGTCGTGGACGGGATGCGCGTCGTGACGACGGGGCTCGACGCCAACGACACGGTTGTCGTCAATGGCCTGATGCGCGTTCGTCCGGGCATCAAAGTCGCGCCTGAACAGGCGACTGCCAAGGCGGCCGATTCCAAAGAGACCGTAGTAGGCACCAACTAGCATTTCCAGTTTGCAGGGCGAAGGGCCGTTTCCAATTCGCCCTGCACATCATCAGGCGGCAGGGCTGACCGATGCGCATTTCACATTTCTTCATCGACCGCCCGATCTTCGCCGCGGTCATCTCCGTCGTTTTCGTCATCGTGGGTGCGGTGGCGCTCGGGCGTTTGCCGATTGCCCAGTATCCCGACATTGCGCCGCCGGTCGTCAACGTCACGGGGCAGTATCCGGGCGCGAGCGCCGAGGTCGTTGCATCGACTGTCGTTGCGCCGCTCGAGCAGCAGATCAATGGTGTGGAGCATATGCTCTACATCTCGTCGAACTCGACGGTGGACGGCCGCTTCACGATTTCGGTAACTTTCGATCTCGGCACGAACCTCGATATCGCGCAGGTGCAGGTTCAAAACCGCGTTGCGATCGCGCAGCCGCGCCTGCCGGTTGATGTCCGCAACATCGGCGTTACGGTCGCCAAAGCGTCGCCCGACCTGATGATGGTCGTGCATTTGTTCTCTCCGGATCAGTCGCGCGATTCGCTTTTCATCTCGAACTACGCGAGCGTGAACGTCGTCGACGTGCTGAGCCGTATCGAGGGCGTCGGTTCGATTACCGTTTTCGGCAGTCGTGACTACTCGATGCGCGTCTGGCTCGACCCTGACCGCCTGCAGTCGCTTGCCCTCACGGCCAACGACGTCGTCTTGGCGTTGCAGCGGCAGAACGTGCAGGTCGCAGCAGGTATTCTCAATCAGCCTCCAATAGAACAGCCCGGCGCGTTCCAGATCTCCGTGCAGACACAAGGCCGGCTCGCGGATCCAAACGAATTTTCGCAAATCGTCGTCAAGCAAAGCGGCGATGCGGTCGTTCGGCTGAAGGATGTCGCGCGCGTCGAGCTTGCCGCGCTGGACTACGGCGTCAACTCATACCTCGACAAGAATCCCGCAACCGGGTTGGGCGTCTTCCAGTTGCCGGGGTCCAATGCGCTTCAAACCGCAGAGCGCATCAAGTCGACGATGCAGGAACTCTCGAAGAGTTTCCCTGCCGGGCTCAAGTACGACATCATCTACAATCCGACCGACTTCATTCAGCAGTCCGTCGACGCCGTGTTCCATACGATTCTGGAAGCGGTCGTGCTCGTCGTGCTCGTCGTCATTCTGTTCCTTCAGACGTGGCGCGCGGCGATCATTCCGATCGTGGCGATCCCGGTGTCGCTCATCGGCACGTTCTTCCTGTTGGGGGCCTTCGGGTTCTCGCTCAACAACCTTTCTTTGTTCGGCCTCGTTCTGGCGATCGGTATCGTGGTCGACGACGCGATCGTCGTTGTCGAAAACGTCGAGCGTAACATTGCCGACGGGATGAGCCCGCGAGAAGCCTCCTATCGCACGATGGAAGAGGTGGGCGCGGCGCTGATCGCGATCGCGTTGGTGCTGTCGGCGGTGTTCGTGCCGTCGGCCTTCATCACAGGCATCTCGGGCCAGTTCTATCGCCAGTTCGCGCTGACGATCGCGGGCGCGACGATCATCTCGCTCATCGTTTCGCTGACGCTCTCGCCCGCGTTGTGCGCGATGCTCCTGAAACCGCACGAGGAGGGTCATAAGCGCGAGAGCCTGTTGATGCGCCCGGTGAATGCCTTCTTCCGCGTGTTCAACTGGAGCTTCGACAAACTGTCTCACGGCTATGCCTGGGTCGTAGGCCGCATCGTTCGGCTCGCGGTCGTCATGCTCGTCGTCTATGTCGGCATCATTGCCTTTGGCATGAACGAGTTCCGCAAGACGCCCATCGGCTTCATTCCTGCGGTGGATGGTGGCTATCTCATCACCGTTACGCAGCTGCCTCCGGCAGCGTCGCTGCAACGTACCGACGAGGTGAACCGCCGCGCGGTCGAGCTTGCGCTCGAGGTTCCGGGCGTCGCGCACGCTGTCAATATCGTCGGCTTCTCGGGCGCTACCCGTACCAACGCGCCCAACGCGGGTGCCGTGTTCGTGGTTCTGAAGGACTTTGCGGAACGCGCGAAAGACCCAAACCAATCCGCACAGGCGATCCAGAAGGCGTTGCTTGCCAAGTTTTCGACCATTCAGGATGCGCTCGTTCTCGTGGTCGCCCCGCCGCCGGTGCGCGGTATCGGCAGCGCGGGCGGTTTCCGCATGATGGTGCAGGATCGCGGCGGCGCTGGATCGGCTGCTCTTCAGCAGGCGGTCGGCGCGATGATGGTTAAGGCGAACCAGACGCCCGGTCTGCAGCAGGTGTTCTCGATGTTCGAGAACTCCACGCCGCAGCTCTATCTCGACATCGATCGAGTCAAAGCGCAGATGCTAGGCATCAACGTGACGGACGTGTTTTCGACGCTGCAGACCTATCTCGGCTCGGCGTACGTCAACGACTTCAACCTGCTCGGCCGCACGTTCCGCGTGACGGCCCAGGCGGACGGCGATTTCCGCCTCAAAAGCAAGGATGTGCTCAAGCTCCGCGTGCGAAATTCGGCAGGCGAGACAGTTCCGCTCGGGACGTTCACGACGGTGCATGATATCTCCGCGCCGTCGCGCGTGCCGCGTTACAATCTCTACCCGGCAGCGGAGCTCGATGGCTCGGCCGCACCCGGCTATTCACAAGGCCAGGCGATCGATCTCATGCAAAAGGTCGCCGCGGAAGTGCTGCCGCAGGGGTTCAGCTTCGAGTGGACGGAGCTCGCGTATCAGCAGATCAGGGCCGGCAATACCGCCGCGTTCGCCTTCGCGCTGGGTGTCGTTTTCGTGTTCCTGGTGCTTGCGGCTCAGTTCGAAAGTCTGACCCTGCCGTTGGCCGTCATCCTGATCGTGCCCATGAGTCTCATCGCGTCGATTTCGGGTGTGATCCTGCGCGGGATGGATAACAACATTCTTACCCAGGTCGGTTTCATCGTTCTTATTGGTCTTGCAGCGAAAAACGCGATTTTGATCGTGGAATTCGCGCACCAGCTCGAAGTCCAGGGCAAGAACAAGTTCGATGCGGCCACCGAAGCGTCACGTCTCAGAATGCGGCCCATTCTTATGACGTCGCTGGCGTTCATTCTGGGCGTTGTGCCGCTGGTCTGGGCCGTCGGTGCCGGCGCAGAGCTGCGTCAGGCACTCGGAACGGCAGTATTCGCAGGCATGATCGGTGTGACGGTCTTCGGCCTGATCTTTACGCCAGTCTTCTACGTGGTCTGCCGGTGGCTGGGTGATCTCTTCACCCGGCGGCGGAAATCACATGCCGCGGACGAAGCGGCAGCTCCGGCCGAGTAGTCGGCAATCTCACGGAATTTTCTCTGTTTTCCTCGCCAAAGTACGGAACCTGCAATGGTTCCGTACGTTGGTGGGGTCTGACGCGTCGGGCTGGTTCCGTGTTCCCTTTCTCTGGTGCAGCGAGCCTAGCCTTCCTTTGAAGGTTGTCCGCCGAGCGGCGGGCGCGGCCTATGGCTGATTTTCTTGCTGATCGCACGGCCAGAGAGGAGACCCCCATGGCTCGCTCTTCCATGGCGAGAGCCGAGAGACCCCAAGCCACAATCGTCCCAGAAAAATTTGGCATCTCAACAAAATTCGGATCCGAAGACACCTCGCTCACGAGGCGCCTCTTCGAGACGCGGCGCCTCTCGCTCGAACTCGCACGCCCTTTGAGCGCCGAGGATATGGTGGCGCAGGCCATGGATGATGCGAGTCCGACAAAGTGGCATCTCGCGCATGTCACGTGGTTCTTCGAGACCTTCGTCCTCGCGCCGCATCTGCCGGGCTACCGGGTCTTCGATGATAGCTTCAACTACTGTTTCAACTCCTACTACGAGAGCCAAGGTGCTCGGCAGCCGCGACCTTCCCGGGGACTGCTGACGCGCCCGTCTGGCAGCGCGGTTTTGAGCTATCGCGAGCATGTCGACGAAAACCTGCAGAGGTTGGCTAAACGCGGCTTCGAGCCCGGGAGCGACATCGCGCGGCTCATCGAGATCGGCGTCAACCATGAGCAGCAGCACCAGGAGCTGTTGCTCACGGATATCCTCGCCCTGTTCGCGGCGAACCCGTTGCGTCCTGCGTACCGCGAAAAAGGGGTGACAACATCGCCCCAAGCCGCGGTGAGCGACGAGCTGAGATGGTTCGACTTTGCCGGTGGCGTCTTTTCGATTGGCCATGCGGGAAAGGGCTATGGCTGGGACAACGAGGGGCCGCGCCATGAGGCGCTCGTTCATCCATTCCGCTTGGCAGACCGTCTGGTGACCAATGCCGAGTGGCTCGATTTCATGTCCGATGGCGGATACCGCAAGGCGTCGCTTTGGCTCGCAGACGGGTGGACGACCGTCAACCGCGAGGAATGGCGGTGCCCGCGCTATTGGGAAGAGCGCGTCGGTGCTTGGACCATGATGACGCTGGACGGGCTCATCCCGATCGAGGCGGCGGCTCCGGTCGCGCACGTCTCGTACTACGAGGCAGACGCCTTTGCGCGCTGGGCCGGGTATCGCCTGCCGACCGAGTTCGAGTGGGAGGTTGCGGCGTCCAATCTTGCGGTCGACGGGAATACGCTCGGTTCGGGCGCGCTTCGGCCCAAACCCGCAGAAGGCGGCGAGGAGGACTGTCTTCGCCAAATGTTCGGCGATGTCTGGGAATGGACACAGAGCGCGTATCTTCCCTATCCGGGCTACTGTCCGCCTAGCGGTGCCATCGGCGAGTACAACGGCAAGTTCATGGTGAGCCAGCAGGTGCTGCGCGGGGCATCCTGCGCGACACCCGACGGCCATTCGCGGGCCACGTATCGCAATTTCTTCTATCCGCACCAGCGCTGGCAGTTCGTCGGCCTGAGGCTGGCTTCGGAGGCGCCCTGATGTATGCAACAGGTCCCCAACATGGGCAGCGCGGCTCTGGTGCTGCACAGGTCGAGCATCCGCAGACAGGTGACGGCGGCCAATTTGCCGCCGCTGTTTTGGACGGGCTTTCCCAACGCAGGAAGTCGATCCCCTCGCGCTTCTTCTATGACGCTGCCGGCAGTGAGTTGTTCGAACAGATCACACGCCTTCCCGAGTATTATCTCACGCGTACAGAGTCACGGATCCTCGAAACCCACGCTTCCGAGATGATCGACCGACTGACGAGCCGGGGCGTGCTGGTCGAATTCGGTTCGGGCTCGAGCCTCAAGACGGAGCTTCTGCTCTCGAAGGCCCCGCGCGGGATCGCATACGTGCCGGTCGATGTGTCGATTGCGGCGCTCGCCGACGCGCGGCGTAGATTGGCTTCGCGTTTTCCCGGTCTCGACGTCCGGCCGGTTCTGGCCGACTTCTCGGATCCAATTGTGCTCCCCGCGGATCTCGACGCCCGACCCAAGATCGGCTTTTTTCCCGGTTCGACTATCGGCAATCTGAAGCCCGGGCGTGCCGTTGATTTGCTGTCGTCGTTCCTCAAGGGACTATCCGCCGGCAGCCGCCTCATCATTGGTGTCGATCTCAAGAAGGACCCCCGCACGCTCGTCAGAGCCTACAACGACGCGGCGGGCGTAACGGCGGCCTTCAACTTGAACATCCTGGCCCGCATCAACCGGGATCTCGGCGCTGCTATCGATCTCGACGCATTCCAGCACGAGGCGGTCTACGATCCGCTCGAAGGGCGGATCGAGATGCATCTCGTAAGCCTTGCCACTCAGGAGCTGCCTATCCTGGGGCGAAGGTTCTATTTCCGGGCGGGCGAGCGCATCCATACCGAAAACTCGTACAAGTATTCAGTCGCGCAGTTTCGTGACGTGGCGCGCGCTTCCGGCTGGATACCTGCCAGAGTATGGATGGATCCCGCGCAATACTTCAGCGTGCAAGAGCTTGTTGCCGCAGACGGGGTTCCGTCGGCTCAAGGATTCGAATGGTCGTGAAGCCGTAGGATCTCGATTGCATTCGCCAGGGTGTGCTCGGGATTCAGCCCGGCATCGATGCGCGTCCACGTCACATCTCCGAGCTCTCGCTCGGCTTGTGCGCGAACGACGGCTTCATCGGAATCGGAGGCGTCGCCGCGCCGCGCGTTGACCCGAGCAATCTGCGTATCCAGCGGAGCTTCGAGCCACAATCCCGAGAATGCGAGATCCATCGAACGCGCGATGTCCGCGATTATGTCGCGTTCCGCCGCCTTGGCCGATACACCGTCGAAAATCACGGCATGTCCCGCCGACAGTGCGCGACGTGTCTTGTCGTACAGCACGGCGTAGACATCGTCGGATGTTTGCTCGGTGTAGAGTTCGGGAGGGAGCCGCTCGCTTTCGCGAGCGTTGAACATCCTCTTGCGCTCGACATCCGTGCGTAGAACGAGCGCCCCTGGCGAGGGACCGATGAGCGGCGCGAGGCGTGCCGCCAGGGTCGATTTTCCGGTTCCCGACAACCCGCCGATGGCGATCAGCTCCGGGCGCGGAGGGGTGAGGTAGCGGTTGGCCTCCGTCACGTAGTCGATGGCCCTCGAAATGTCGTCGGTGTCCTCGCCTTCCGGTTTCTGCAGCGCGCTTTCAAGTGCGACGAGGCTCCGCACGGCGGCGCGTGTCGCGAGAAACAGCGGCAAGGTCGCCAGACCTTCGATTTCGCCGCCGGTGGGTTCCGCAACGACATAGGTGTTGAGAACGATGTTGGCCGCGGCCCGGTCTCCGCGCACGTCCAGATCCATGAGCAGGAAGGCGAGATCATAAAGCACGTCGATGCGGGCAAGGCGCTCGTCGAACTCGAGGGCGTCGAACGGAACGACGCGCCCGTCTCGCATGACGATGTTGCCGAGGTGCAAATCGCCATGGCAGCGGCGCACGCGTCCGTTTTGTCCCCGCGTTTCCAGGAGAGGCCCGAGGAGTACGACCTCCGCGCGGCTCAGTCGTGCGAAGGTTTCCATCAGGGGTGCCGCGGCGGCGGGTGCCGCGTCCCTGAGGCCTGCAGCGAGACCGGCGATCGTGTCGCGCATGACGTCCGAGCCTGAGGTTCCCTCGGCGATCGGTACCGAGCGGTGATACTGCGCGACCATTTCGGCAAGGTCTCTGGCAATCGGCGCCGGGAGCGGACCTTTCTCCGCGATGCGAGAAAGAACCTCGTCCTGCTCGAAACGGTTCATCACCAGCGCGTAGTCGACGATTTCCCCGTCGCCGAAGGTCAACGTGCCGTCATCGGCGCGATTGATCGAAACAAGTTTCAGATAGATGCCGGGCGCATGGTCGCGGTTCAGCTCGAGCTCGCGCGCGAGAGCTTGGCGGCGCAGCTCGCGCGTCGAGAAATCGAGGAACGGCAACTTGACGTGCTTCTTGATCTTGTAGGCCTTGGTGCCCGCGAGGAACACGCGGGCGGCGTGCGTTTTGATGGTGTCGACGCGCTCAGGCTGATCGGGGTAGGAGGCCGGATCCGTCAGGAATGCGATGAGCTCCCTTTCCTCGGCGTCGGCTCCCGCGAGATCGTGCGGTTGGCGTTCTCTCGGCATCCCGTGCTCCGCGACCCTTCCGCTTCCGTCTTTGCCAGCTCATCGGTGTTGGGAACTTGAGGGCGCTCAAACGGCTCGTCAGCGCGACGTCGGATCCTTCAAGTACCAGCCCCACGGCTCGGCGCTGTGATACGCGGTGATCTGCTTCGGTTCCAGGAAGTTCATCAGCCCCCAAGTGCCAAGCTCGCGCCCGACGCCGCTGTGCTTCATGCCGCCCCATGGGGGTTCGAGGAAGTTCGGCTGCGAGCAGTTGATCCAGACGACGCCCGCCTCGAAGCGATCGGCAACACGGGCGGCGCGTTCAAGATCCTGGGTCATCACGGCTGCGGCGAGCCCGAATTCCGTGTCGTTGGCCAGAGCAAGGGCCTCGTCTTCCGATTTGAACGCTGCGACGGAAAGCACGGGGCCGAAGATTTCCTCTTTCCAGATGCGTGCGTCGGTTGGCACTCCGGTGAAGATCGTCGGCTCAACGAAATAGCCGGCATTGAAGCCTGCGGGTCTTCCGCCGCCACACACGAGCGAGGCTTCGCGTTTGCCTGCCTCGATGTAACCCATGACCTTGTCATATTGCGTCTTGCTGACGAGTGGGCCGAGCAGCACGCCGTCGGTCATGCCGTCGCCGATCGTGATCTTCTTCGCTTCTTCCGCGAGGCGCTCGACCAAGCGGCCAGCAATGCCGGATTGCACGATCAGCCGGGACGTGGCGCTGCACACCTGTCCCTGGTTCCAGAAGATACCAAACATCACCCACTCGACGACCTGCTCCAGGTCGGCGTCATCGAAGACGACAATGGGGGACTTTCCGCCGAGCTCCAGGCTGAGACTTTTCACGTCTTTTGCGGCGGCCGTCGCCACGGCGATGCCGGTCGGCACCGAGCCCGTGAACGCGAGCTTGCGGACGTCAGGATGGGTTGCAAGCCGCGCTCCCGCTTCGCGGCCGTAGCCGGTGATGAGGTTGAACACGCCGGGTGGTACCCCGGCCTCGTGGCAGATGCGGGCAAGCTCGAGGGCGGTCAGCGACGTGAATTCAGACGGCTTCAGCACAAGCGTGCAGCCGGCTGCGAGCGCGGGAGCGACCTTCCAAGCGGCCATCAGCAGCGGATAGTTCCACGGAACGATGAGCCCAGCTACGCCCGTGGGCACATATTTGACCGTGGTTTTGAAGCGGTCGTCCGGGACGGCGATCGGCTCGCCCTGCTTCTTGTCCAAGTCCTCGGCGTAGTCGGCGTAGAGGTTGAAGCAGTAAATCGTATCGGCCATGTCGCCGTGCGCCTCGGCGAGGGGCTTGCCGTTGTCGCGCACTTCAAGGCGCGCGAGTGCGTCTTTCTCGGCTTCGATGCCGGAGGCGATGGCGCGCAGGATGACGGCGCGTTCCCGGCCGGTTGTCCGGCCCCAGGCGCCTTGCACCGCGCGCTTGGCGGCCGCGACGGCGCGATCGACATCAACCTCGGTCCCGGCGGCACACTGGGCGAAGATCCGCTCGGTCGCCGGATTGATAACGTCGATGATCCCGCCGTGAGTCGCATCTCGCCAGGTGCCATCGATGAAGAGCTTCGGCTGCATCGGAACTCCTTCCCTGGGGTTTATGCGCCGAAGCGGCTCAAATAGCGCTCACACAATGGAACCGTACCCTGAGTGTAGGCGACGCCCATCGAGCGGGCGAGGTCGGTTTCCGAGTGCGAGCCGATCCATGCGACGAGCAGGATGCGGCGGAGCATGACGAAGGTCTCGATCTCGGCCTCTTCCTCGGGGCTGAGGTTGCCAAAGCGGCGATAGCCGCGGACCCAGGCCTTGATGAGGTCCGGCACTTCGGGCGCGTCCTCGAAGAATGACACGGTCGTGGCGCAGTCGTACAGGAACCAGGAGAAGCCGCAGTCGTCGAAGTCGATCACCTTCACGGTGCCGTTGTCCATGAGAAGATTGGCGAGGCGCATGTCCCCATGGACAAGGTTGAAGACGCTGGGTCCCGTGCCAATCCGCTCGAGCCGCTGCTTAATGAGCGCCACCGTTTCGCCGAGGACGCTTTCGATCTCGGGCGTCATGCCCATGCCGTCGCGCCAGCGTCCCCAATGCGGTGTTGCGCCGAGGCTGGTCTCGAAATCCCAAGTGTGGCGTTCGAACCCGGGCGGACGGGTCCAGCCGCGAACATGAGCGTGCATCTTGGCGGCTGTTTCGCCGAGCTTCTCGAACCCGGCGACATCGTTCGGCGCCGGTTCTGCGCCCGTCTCCCATGCGAACAGCACCACGTTGCGCGGGCGCTCCAGGCCGTCGACGGCTAGAGTTTGGATGAATTCTCCGTCGGCTCCCGGCTGGGGCGTGGGGACGATTGCTGCCCCGGCTGACGCGAGCGCACCGAGCCACGCCAACTCAGAGTTAATCGCCATGGGCGAGTGATAGCCGTCACGATGGATGCGCAGGGCCCACCGGCCGCCGGTGGCTGGGTCGTCGAGGCGATAGGTGGCGTTTTCGGAGATATTGATCAGGGTCGGGGTTATGCCGGGTGGCAGGTCGAATCGATGCGCGGCGCTCTGGGCCAGCCGATCAAGAGTTTCCGTTGCTGTGGATGCGT